>ENA-ORCZ01000373-ORCZ01000373.1-marine-metagenome-genome-assembly--contig:-NODE-373-length-21945-cov-3.914121_pt1 | contig 21945 bp, 23 predicted proteins | sample MGYA00237785_ERZ508519 | MGnify/ENA primary metagenome ERZ508519 (study PRJEB26189, sample SAMN06268790) | marine metagenome | isolation source: Bioluminescent Bay, La Paraguera, Puerto Rico | place...
GGCTCGGTTCTGCCCCAGCTGCCCGACCTTGCCTGCCGCGCCAGCGCCTCCGACTGCCGCAGGGCGTCTGCGCACGCACCTGCCGCGTGAACCGGGGCAAACAGCGCAAGCCCCTCTTCCAGCTGCTGCGCCTGCAGCAGTTTCCTGGACGCGCCCTTCCCGACCAGGATCCAGGCCGGCGCCTGACTCCAGCGGTTTTCCGGTCCGAGCGGCACCGCTTCATGGACGGTGTCGGAGAGTGCCTTCCCGGCGACCGCGCCAACGGAGATCACGCCGCCTTCCTGCGGAACATGCAGATCGCCGGCAAAAAACGTCTCGCCGGAGCCAGAGACGAAAGTCCCGTCGGCCGGCTGGAAAGTCACCGCCACGGCTTGCGGGTTGTCGCCGAGGCAGGCGGCAATGGCGTCTTCCCCGGTTGTTGCCTCCGGTGCTGAAGACGGGGAAGCCGGGCGCGCATTTGCAGCCGCAGTTGCAGCAGACGTGCCTGACGGAATGACCGCATGGCCGTCCTCTGCCGCAGCCAGCAGGGCCGGTGCCGGAAGTGTCGCGGGTTGCTGCGCCTTTGCGGCAGACTGCGGAACCAGGAAGGCGGCCGCCAGCAGGATCGCCGACACGAGCCGAAGGATCGTCCTATTTGCCGCTATTGCCACATTTTCAGTATTCAAGCGCTGTTTCCGCACTCTCGTTTCGCTTCGCCTGGTCCCGGGACGGCCTGGCTGGCCGACGCCGGTTGTCTGAGGATCGGCCAGTCGGCCACGGGGCACCGCCAAACCCGGCGATCAAGTCCGATGATCTGCAAAAGGCAGCCACCTTCCGCTGCGCCGCCGTCAGGAACGCTTTTCGGATGCGGCGGGCGGCCGGCGCAAGGCGCCCTGGGCCACGGTCCGGTCTCCGGCAAGGCATGAGAGGCGGTCACTTGGACCCCTTGCTACGCACGGAATACGGCAAGTCCAAGACAACTCCGTAAAAACACACCAGGCAGTTTCCTGTAGCGCCGGACGACCCTTCTTCGGTCGGGCGCTTAGAGCCGGCTTTCCGGGGAATTCCGGAGGCACCGGACAGCCGCGGCAGGCACCCGGCCGGCGGGACCGGCGGCCGAATGCCCTCGACCTCGGCCATGCCGCCGCCGCTTTTTCGCCCGCCCTCCTAAAACGACCGGCCGCCCGTGTTCCGTTTTCGCCGCCATGCCTCAAAGCTGTGACCGCAATGGCTTCCCCTGTTCTTAAGGGTCGCCATGACGAAAAATTCATGCTAATCGACCGGTCTCGGGGCCCCGTAGCTCAGCAGGATAGAGCATCAGATTCCTAATCTGAGGGTCGCGCGTTCGAATCGCGCCGGGGTCACCAGATTTTTCAATATCTATGAATGCGATCACGCAGTCGTCCCTGAGTTCAGGCAGACACGGCGAAGACGGCGGAACGGGTCGCTGCGGCAGTGTCACTTGCCGAGAGACATCAGCGTGGATCTCGGCATTGATTTGCATCTTCTGTCCTGCTTGCGCCGGGACCGTCTGCTGCCACGACAGCTTGGCAGTCCGCGAAGGTCAAACACCGTTTGAATTTCCGCTCCGAACCGTCTACATCGGTCCGACCAACCGAGGAGTGGGCATGCAGCCGGAATCGACACGACAGCGCTTGCTGGCGAACGCGGAACGCCTGATGGCGGAGAAGGGCATTGCCGCCACTTCGGTGCGTGAAATCACGGACGCCTCGGAGGCGAATGTCGCGGCGGTGAATTATTACTTCGGCAGCAAGAGCGAGCTTCTGCTGGAGCTTCTGAAAGGCCGGTTCCTGCAGCTCGACGCCGAACTGGCGGCCCGCCTCAAGGCCGTGGAGGCCAGGTGCAAAGGCTCGCCCCCCGGCGTCGACGACCTGACCGGTGCCTATTTCGACGCCCTGGTCAATCTCGGCTTCAACGCGAAAACCGGAAAAAGAGATCCCTTCATCTTCCTCATCCAGCGCGCGGCTTCCGAACAGGAAGACGTGCTGGTGAAGGCGCAGGACTACAGCGCCCCGGGCATATCCAGACTGACCGAATTGTTCCTGGCGGCCACACCGCAACTCGACCGGGAAACCTTGAGAACGCCGGTGCTGATCGGACTGATGTTCACAGCTTCCGTGGACGCCATGGAGGCGATGGCGGCCGGGGAGGACGACCGGACACTGGTCGATGCCATCCGAGCCTTTCTCGTCGCGGGCGTCGGCGCCTATCTGTCAAGCCTGGAAAGAACGGCCTTCGCCTGAGACCGGTTGAAATCCAGCTCCGCTTTTGGCATGAGAGAGCGGCGGCCCTGACATGCGAACGCCGCGCCTTTCGGCAATCATTTTTTCTTCACGCTCAGCCATTTCTCGGGAATAGCCAGGCGTCCAAACTGGAGACGCATCATGCGCATTTTCCATTGGGCGGCGCTCGCCATTGCGGCGGCACTCGGAACACAGGCAAGCCTGGCGGAGACGGTTTCCGTCCGGACAGCGAGCGGAGAGGCCGAGGTGCCGCTTGAACCGGCGAAGATCGTCGTCCTTGATGTCGCCGCCGTCGATACGCTCGCGGCCCTCGGCGTCAAGATCGCCGGCACACCGGAAAACCTCTACGTCGACTATCTGTCAGGCATCGCCACGGCGGCTGAACCGGTCGGCACTCTCTTCGAACCCGATTTCGAAGCGATCAATGCCCTCGCGCCTGACCTGATCATCGCCGGTGGCAGATCCTCCACCCAGGTCGAGGCCCTGTCGGCCGTCGCGCCGACCATCGACATGACCATCTGGGGCGACGGCCTTCTCGACCAGGCGCGCGCCAGACTGGCCGCGTATGGCGCCATGTTCGGCAAGACGGAAGAGGCCGGCAAACTGGATACGGATCTGAAGAACGCCATCGACGCCTTCCGGCAACAGGGAGCAGCCGCCGGCAAGGCCCTGATTGTCCTGACCAACGGCCCCAAGATCAGCGTCTATGGGCCGGGATCCCGCTTCGGCTGGCTGCACACCGAACTCGGCATTGCACCGGCAGTGGAAGACATCGAGGAGTCGACCCACGGCGAAGGCGTCTCCTTCGAATTCATCCGCGACGTCGACCCGGACTGGCTGCTGGTCATCGACCGGGCGGCCGCCATTGGCGCCGACGGGGCGTCGGCACGGGAAACCCTGGATAACAGGCTTGTGGCGGAAACAAAGGCCTGGAAGAACGGTCAGGTCGTCTATCTGGACGCGGCCCGGATCTATATTTCGGCCGGCGGCTACCAGTCGGTGCTTGGAACACTGGCCGACCTGTCGGCTGCATTTGCCAAAGCCGACTGACCGGTTTCAGGTTCCTTGCGCCTCACCGTCCGCCGACTTCCCTCCTCCGAGTTGCTGTGGTTTGCCGCGGTGACAGGCCTGCTGGCCGGCCTTGTGTTGGCCAGCCTTGCCATTGGCGCTGCCGATGCCGGCCTGGCGGACCTCCTGCAGAGCAAGGACGGACTGGAGCTCTTTCTGATCAGCAGGGTGCCGCGCACCTGTGCGGCGCTGCTGGCGGGCGCATCGCTGGCTGTTGCCGGCGTCATCATGCAGATGCTCGCCCGCAACCGCTTCGTCGAACCTGCGACCGCGGGCACCGGCGAGTGCGCGGCTCTCGGTCTTCTGGTCGTCACCATGGCGATGCCCTCCAGCACGATTTTCCTGAAGATGGCCGTCTCCTGCTGCGCGGCATTCGGCGGTACCGCGGTGTTCCTGGCCCTTGTGCAGAAACTTCCGCCGACCCAGCCGCTGCTGGTGCCCTTGACCGGGATCATCTACGGTGGCGTCATTGCCGCGATCACCACCTTCATCGCCTATGAAAACGACCTGCTCCAGTATCTCGGCGTCTGGATGAACGGCGAATTCTCGGGGATCCTTCAGGGCCGCTACGAACTGCTCTGGGCGTCCGGTCTGGTCGCGCTCGCCGCCTATCTCTATGCGGACCGCTTCACCATCGCCGGGCTCGGACGGGATGCCGCCGTCGGCCTCGGCCTCGACTACCGGCACGTGCTGATCGTCGGCCTCGGCATCGTCGCCCTGATCACTTCCTTCACGGTGATCACTGTCGGCATGCTGCCCTTCGTCGGTCTGGTGGTACCCAACATTGTCAGCCACTTTCACGGTGACAACGCCCGCAGAACCTTGCCTCTCGTCGCGCTGACCGGCGGCACGCTCGTGCTTGCCAGCGACGTTGCCGGGCGGCTGCTACGCTACCCCTACGAGATTCCGGCCGGCACCGTCTTCGGCGTCGTCGGCACCGGCGTCTTTCTCTGGCTTCTGTTCGCAAGGCCGGCACATGCCCGATAGGAAGCTGCTTGTGCTGGGCCTCTGCGCGTTTCTCGCGGTCCTCGCCTTCATGACCCTGGGCGCCCGGGGCAACTGGAGTTTCGTCCTGACCTTCCGGGGCACGAAACTGGCCGCGCTTCTGCTTGTTGCAGCGGCCGTTTCCCTGTCGACGATACTTTTCCAGACACTGTCCGGGAACCGTATCCTGACACCATCCATCATGGGCTTCGACGCGCTATACCTTCTCGTCCAGACCGGTCTGGTCTTCGCGCTCGGCGAGTTTGGCTACGCGACCTTGTTGCCGGAGGCGAAATTCGCGTTTGAAGTGGTCCTGCTGACCGTTGCCGCACTCGCTCTCTTCGGCAGCCTGCTCGGCAACGGTCTGCAGGATCTGTTCCGCATGTTGCTGGTCGGCGTGATTTTCGGCGTTCTGTTTCGGAGCCTGACAAGCCTGCTGCAGCGCCTGATCGACCCGAACGAATTCGCCGTTGTCCAGGGTGCGATGTTTGCAAGCTTCAACAGCATCGACACCGAGCTTCTCCTGGCCTCGGCCGTCCTCGTCCTGGCCTGCTGCGGGCTCGCCTGGCGCAAGCGCCATATCCTGGATGTCATGGCGCTCGGACGGGATCAGGCGATCAGCCTCGGGCTCGACCACAGGCGGGAACTGTTCCACGGCCTTGCGCTTGTCACCCTTCTGGTCGCCACCTCGACCGCCCTGGTCGGTCCCGTGGCGTTTTTCGGCCTGCTGGTCAGCGCTTTGACCTACGAATTCCTGAAGACCCATCGTCACGGCAACCTCATGATCGCCTCCATGCTGATTGCGGTGATCGTGCTGGTCGGGGGCCAGACGCTGTTCGAGCGGGTGCTTGGTTTCGGGGGCAGCCTCAGCATCGTGATCGAGTTCCTTGGCGGTCTCGTGTTCCTCTTCCTGATCTTTAGAAAGGCCCGGGCGTGATCGAAATCGAAAATGTCAGCTTTCGTCACGGCCGTACGCCGGTCCTCCGGGATGTTTCGCTGAAGATCGCCAAGGGCGGCATCACCGCACTGATCGGACCGAACGGCGCCGGCAAGTCGACGCTTTTTGCCCTTATGGCACGTCTGCTGCCGCTCCAGTCGGGCCGGATCCGCTTCGATGGACTTGACGTGACACAGAGCCTGTCGATGGATCTCGCCCGAAAGCTTGCGATCCTGCGCCAGGATACCAGCGTTGCCTCCCGCATCGCGGTAAGGGAGATGATCGGCTTCGGCCGCTTTCCGCATCACCTTGGCCGGCCGTCGGCCGTCGATCGCGAGAAGGTCGACGCCGCCCTTGCCATGTTCGACCTGGAAGACATTTCCGCTCGGTTCATCGACGAGTTGTCCGGCGGTCAGCGCCAGCGGGTGCTGGTTGCCATGGCCTATGCCCAGGATACTGATTACCTTCTCCTCGACGAACCGCTGAACAATCTGGACATGCATTACGCCCGGAACCTGATGCGGCAACTGAGAACCCTAGCCGACACGCATGGCAAGACCATCGTCGTTGTCCTGCATGAGATCAACTACGCTTCGGCCTATGCGGACTTCATCGTCGCCCTGAAGAACGGCGAAGTGGCAGCCAATGCGCCGACCGCCGACGTCATGCAGGAAAGCACCCTTGGCGGGATCTACGGCATGGATGTCCGTATCCGGGAAATGGAGGGCAAGCTGGTTGCCCTGCATCACGTCTAGCACCCTTCGCGATAAGTCCGGGTTCGCTGTGGCGGAGCACGACGCCGCCGGAAGACTCGCCCGATCAGCACTCCTCAAACGAGACCGGCGGCAGGATCGATGAGGATCCCGCCGCCGGGGCAGAAATGAACAGGGCGTTTGTGTCCGATCAGAACTTCAGTTGCGCCTTCAAGAGGAACGAGCGGCCCGGCTCATAGAGCGGCGTCAGCACATCGGTGCCGTATTCCACGCCATAGGTCGAACGGGAGGCGTATGTTTCGTCGAAGATGTTGTTTGCCTCCAGCCGAAGGGTCAGTTGCTCGACCTGCCGGGGTTTGTATTCGGCAAAGGCGTTTGCGACGAAGTATCCGGGAAGCGCGTTCTCTCCCGCATCTTCAGTTGCATCATACTCGAGGGCGGCATCTATGCTTGACCCCACCGTGACGCCGAAGTCGGCGAAGGTGTGGACGATTTCCGCCGAGATGACCTGTCCGACAGGTGCACCTATCTCGCTGGCTTCATAGGAAGCGACATGGCCGCCATCGACCTTGAGGTCGCTGTTCGAATAGGAGACCTTTACGAAGCCGTTGTTCCAGTCGTAGCCGGCCCCGAGCTTGAAGCCCTGAACCTTGAAATCTGTATTGTAGACGGTCCTGCTGGCGAATTCCCGGTAGTTCTCGAAGTCAGTCTGGTAGACGTCTCCGGACAGGGTGAAGCCGTTATGCGTAAATTTCACACCCGCGATCAGGTTCTGTGCACGGACGGGCTCCAGTCCATCATAGCTGGTGATGCTGTCGAAAATGTAGTTCTCTTCCAGGTCGATGCCGCCGAAAACATTTGAGTACCCCGCACTCAGGGTAATTTGCTCGGTCAGGTCGAAAGCCGCGAAGGCGTTGCCGCTCAGCCCGAAATTGTCGATTTCGGTGCCGTCGACACCTGTGAACCACTGCTGATCGCCGCGGCCGCCGAACGAGAGCCTGATCCGGTCTGTCGGCGACAGGCGTGCCTGGGCATAGAAACCGACGTCACGTGCCTTTTCATTGTAGCTGTCGGGACTGGCATCGGAGTATTTGCTCTCCGAATTGTAGAAATCCACCCCTGCGGTGATCTTGTGGTCTTCGGAAAGGTGGAAGGTGTTCTCCACCTTGCCCGACCATGTCCAGGCGTCACCATCGCTCTCGATATTGCGAAGCGTGCCGGACCCGCGGTGATAGAAATAGGGAATGTCGGTAGAGGATTCGCTGTATCCGATCACCACTGTCGGATCGAACAATCCGGTCCCGTTCACATATTCATAGCGTCCAGAATAGGTTCGCTGGGTTATGTCATAAAGACGTGTTGTGGGTTCTGCTGACGGCAGTCCGCCAAAGTTTGCCCGGTAAGGCCGCTGAGAATTGTCCTGGACCTGCTGCGCACTGAACTCGAACCGGTGCCCTTCGCTGGATTCAAATGCCCCCTTGCCGAGGAAACTCAGGAAATCGGGGGCCGTGCCCTCCATTACATCGCCATTGCCGGCAGTGTAATTGTCACCATTGGCCAGTTTGATGTAGCCGAGAAGTTCCAGCCCTTGGTAGCGGACGTAACCGGCTCCGGCCTCGGTGAAGGCATTGGGGTTGCTGTCATAAGAGAGCGAGGCATATCCGCCGTAGGTCCGTCCTTCTCCCAGAAGATCGCCCACATCGACCGTTTCGTAGACAATCGAGCCGCCAAGTGCACCCGGGCCGGCGTCGGCCGGTGCCACGCCGGGATCCACCCGCACCGACTTCAGCAGTGTCGGATCGATATAATTGGTCGTGTTGTGGTGGAAAACGCGATTGTTCTGGAGAACGCCGTCGACCGTCACCGCAAGATTGAGCTCGTCGATGCTGTTTACATAGACCTTCTGGGCAGGCCCCATTCCGCCGCCGACCGAGATCGATGCATCGCCTGCGAAGACATCCTTCAGGCTTTGCGGATTGGTGAGCTGAAGATCTTCCTGGGAGATATAGACCGAATTCTCCCTGTCCGCCGCGCCTTCGTGCTCGTCATCGACGCCGGTGATACCCGGTGCCACGATGATCGTCTGAAGAGTTGTCGCATCTCCTGCCGGCGCTGCAGGCGCCGGATCCTGTGCACCTGCGCCCCCAGCATAGAAGGCCGATTGTATAACTGTGCCTGTAAACAGCAGCGATAGACGCACGCGATCAAGCATGGCCGGGATTCCCTTGTTTAATTTTCAATGCAGCTGGTACCGGCTGAACTGCCGACTATGGCTCGGCCATCCCCACGTGGACGGCGCGCGGCAACATATACATGAGAAAAACACTCATGTAAAACAGTGTTTGAAATAATGTTTCGGATCGTCTCTCAGGTGCTCCATCCGAAGCCGCATGGGGTGGAAGAGCCATTTTCCTGCGGTAAACCAGGAACGGTGGTGTGCATTTTCAGGAGGTCATCGCGAGCCCTGCAAGACATCAGGACGCGTATGAATGACATGCCTTGTCGCCCTGGATCCCGATCAAGACGATGGTTCAGTTCGGCGTGAACCGCATGGGCACTTCGATGTTCAACCGCGCCAGGCGCATGTCTCTCGGGAAATTTGGCATGGGCGAAGCCCGGCGCACCATGTCAAGCGCCGCCTGGTCCAGAACCTGATGCCCGGACGACCGGGTGACGCGGATCCCGGAAACCGAGCCATTGGATGCAATCGTGAATGCGACCACAACCGTTGCATCCAATCTCTGCCGCCTCGCTTCCCGGGGATAGCGTTTGGCACGGCGCAGTTTAGCGGCGACCTTGCCCTTGTAGTTGGAGGTGGCCTTGGTGCCGCCGTCCTCGGTCCGCGCATCGGCCCGGCCGTTGGCATTCGAGCGCGCCGTTTCACTGGTGATGCGCTCGCCGCCTTTCCGCGTACTGGCTTCCGCCCCCTTTTTCTGTACCGTCCTGGTCTCTTCCGGAACCTTGCGCGGCTCGCTTTTCCGCACCGGCGGCTCCGGCTTTGTCCTGGGCGTCTCCGTCACCTCCTGCAAGGGATCGGGCACCGCCTCCAGCATCTCGACCTCGGGCTTGACCGGCTCGACCGGAGCCGGCGTCTCGGTCGGACTGACCGATGCCATCTCGACCGGCTTCTGGTCCGGGAGTGGCGCCACCCTGGCGGTTTCGACCGGTTTGACCGCATCGACCGGGGCAGGACTGGCGTCGGGCGATGCTGCGGTTTGCGGTTGTTCTTCCGGCGGCATGACCTCTGCCGGACGGACGGCCTTGACCGGCTCCGCACGGGTGACGCCTTCAACGACCGGCACGACAGTCGCCGGGTCTGCGGTGACGTCCGCCATCAAGGGTTCGGCGACCGGCTGCATAGGTGTCACTTCGACAGCCTTGACCGGCGTTTCTTCGACAGCCCTTGCAACTTCAACCGGTGCTGCGACCGGCTCGAGCGGCTCGACAACCGGTTCGACTTCCTCGGTCGGCGGCGTGACTTCGACCTGCTCGACCTGGGCGCCCGCGACCAGATCCTCGATCGACCCGATGACGGAAACGCCGCCCCCTTGCGAGGCAGCGATTAGGACTTCGTTCGGATCCCCGGCGAAAAACGCCGAACCGGTGCCATGCAGCACCAGCGAAACGACGACACCTGCGGCGAGGAAACGTGGGAAACTCACTTCGAGCCTCTTCTGGTAATGAGGACGATATCGCTGCGGCCGGCCGCCTTCAGGTCCTTGAGAACCTTTTCCAGGGCATCGGCTTTCAATTTGCCGTCGGCGGCGACCTTGATCGGTCCGCCCTCCTCACCGGCCTCCTCGTGCCGGGACAGCCAGTCGGCAACCGATGTTTCCGTCTCGCCGGCGAATGTTCTGCCTTCAGGATCCACGATCAGCGCCCCGGTGGAACGGATGGTCTCGTCTTCCAGGATATTCAGCGGCGGCTCGACCTTGCGGGCGTCGTCCCGTGCGATGGATCCGGCGAACAGAAAGAAGATGAGCATCAGAAAGACGACGTTGATCAGCGGAATGGTGTTTTCCGGTGGTTCCCGGCGTTCCGGTTTTCTCATGCGCATGACGGCACCTATCTCCCCGTGACCAGCACGGTCTTGAGGCCGGTCCGGCGGGCGGCCGACATGACGTCGACCACATCCTGGACGTCGGCCTCCGGTCCAGACCAGATCGCGACGACACTCTCCGCCTGCAGCTCGGCAAATCGGACCGGCATCTCGGCTTTCTCCAGCGGCCGGCCGTTCAGGTCGATCCTTTGCGCGGAATGAATGCGCAGATACGCCGGCTTCGCCGCCACGCCTCCGCCTTCGCCGCCGCTCGAAAGGTCGAGCGACTGGTAGCGGGTGAAACTGGAGGCCAGCATGAAGAACAGCAGCAGCAGGAAGATGACGTCGATCAGCGATGTGAGGCCGACCGGCCGGCGCCGCACTCTTGCCTTAAACCGCATGCCTCGTCTCCGGTGACGCTCCGAGCGGGAAGACTTTGGCCGCGCCGCGTTCGGCAATGGCACCGGTGAAGAAGGCCGTCACCAGAGCCTCCATCTCGGACTGTTCTGCTTCGATGCGGCTGTCGAACCAGCCGACAATCGCCGACACCGGGATCGCAACCGCAAGGCCGACCGCCGTCGTCAAGAGGGCAACCCAGATGCCGCCGGCAAGAACGGAAGGATCCACCGCGGCTCCCGCGCCCTGCATGGCCTGAAAGGCTTCGATCATCCCGAGCACGGTGCCGAGCAGGCCGATAAGCGGCGCGGTCTGGGCGATCATGTCGAGCGGACGCAGATATGCCCGAAGCGCGTTGATCCGCTGGATGCAGATCCGCTCCACATCCTCTTTCAGAAGATCCGGTTGCTGCACGCCACGGCCGCTGCCTTGGATCAGTTTCAGCATGACATCCGCGACAACGGACTTGCCGCGCGCGGCAATCGCCTTGGCATCCTGAGGATTTCCGTCCAGCCAGACGGCGAGCGCCTTGCGGGCTGTGCCGAAACGGCCGACGCCGAGAATGGTGAACTGCAGGATCTTGGCGGCAATCAGCGCGACCGCGACAAGCGACAGGACAAGCAGGAAGATGACGACCGGACCGCCCTGGTCGACCAGTCCTGTCAGGGGCGAAAGGAAATGCGGCATCACCGCGTCGATGTCTTCGGGCATGACAAAAGCCAACTCAGTCTGGTCAGAGGATGAAGTCGATTTCCGAACGGGTGCTGATCTGCAGTCTTGACAGGCAGTCCTCGGCAGGATTGCCCTCGATCTCGCAGGCCCGCACCTCGTTCATGAGCACGCGCGAAATGCCTGTGCAGTCTCCCTTGGCGACGTCGTACTGGCGCACCCGCGTCTTGCCGGCGGGCAGATCACCGAAGTCGATGGCCGCGTAACCGGAGACGCCGTCGGACATGTCGAACATCACGAGATCGAGCCCGAGTGCGTTGACCGGCTTTGGAAGTTCGTTGCGGATGACGAAGGTCAGCCGGCAGGCATCGCCGACCGTTTCGGCGCCGTTCAGCTGGATGGAAATCGTCCCGGACGGCTGCGCGCCGGACGCAGTGGCAGAAAGCGAGGCCATTAGAAACGCCAGAGCCGGCACCAAATATCTGTTCATCCTGTCTTTCTCCCGTCGGAGCAGTCTTGCGAGCGTCAGTCCGGTTCCGGAGCCTCCACCTCGCACCATGTGAGTTTCAGCTTCTCTTTCCAGGCGAACCGCTCGAGGTGATCGTCGATCACCGCTTTCACGCGGCTGATTTTCTCTTCTGCGTCAGACTCGCAACGGATGCTCAGGGCATTCGGAGAAGCCTCCATGCGGCAGAAGCCGAACGGAAAGGACACCTCGCCCGACAAGGCGTCCCATTCGGCGGGAACCTTGTGCGCGAAATGCTTGCAAAGCTGCTGCAGATATTTTGAGGCTGAGGCTGTCTTGGCTGTCGTGGTGACGATGAACATTGCCCTGGCTGTCCGTTCTTTATACCGAAAGTGCGGGCCGGGGGAACCGGTCCGCACGAAAAAAGTTGAATGCTAGGTTCAAAATTTAGCTGTCGCGGTCAACATGAAACTGCGGCCAGGCGAATTGACGGGTGTTACCCGGCTGGTGGCGATGTAGCTGCCCCGGCTGTAATAGGTCTCGTCGAAGATGTTGTTGGCTTCTGCCCGGAGCGTGAAATCCGTTTCACCAAGTTTGGGAGCCCACTGCGCGAAGACGTTGACCACCTCGTAGCCCGGGATCGGGTTTTCAAAGCCGTTGTCCGCCAGATCCTGGTTGGAATATTCGAAGGCGATTTCCGCATTCGCGCCAAGCGTCAGGTCCCAGTCTTCGAAGGTGTAACCAGCACCGAGCGCCAGAATATCGCCAACGGGAACCGCCGCGTTCACGTCCCCGAAGAGCGCGATCCGGTCGCCATATTCGACATCCGTGTGGGTATAGGCCGCCAGGACATAGGCATTGGCCCAATCATATCGGGCCGTCAGGTCGAAGCCCCTGGAGATCAGGTCGTCGCCGTTGATCCGGGTGTAGGTCGCATAGTCATAGGCGAGCGTATCGAGCATTTTGATGTAGAACAGGTCGGCACCAAGGGTCAGGCCGTTCCACTGGTAGGTCAGGCCGAGCTTGGCATTGTGCGCCGTCGTCGGATCGAGGTCGGACGAGTAGGTATAGTCCTGGGCGTGGTACAGTGCGGCCTCGGACTGTTCCAGTCCGCCGAACACATAGGAGTACCCGCCATTGACCGTAAGCCCGGTGAAGATCTCGTATCCGAGGTTGATGTTCGGCGACAGTCCCGCATTGTCGAAGGTCTGGCCGTCGACGGCGTGATAGCTCTGGAAATCTGCCCGAAGACCGGCAGAAACATCGAAGCGCTCCAGCGGCGTGACCCGGGCCTGCAGGTAGGCACCGACATTGGTGATGTCCTCCGTGGCATCGGAGGAGAAGTGAAACCGCTCGATGTCGACCTGGTCATGGTAGAAATCGACACCGGCAGTCAGTGTCCCCATCCCGAATTGGAAGCGATTTTCGATGTGGCCGCCGATGGACTGAAGGTCTGAATTGAAATCGCCGTTTGCCCGCGTGTAGCCGGACTTGTTCGGCCGGTTCAGCTTGTTGCGGTTGTAGTAGAGCAGGACATCCGGGTCGTACTGACCCTCCGCACCTTCCAGCGAGTAGCGGAACGTCGCCGTGATCCGCTCGTAGAGGTTGTCGTTGAAGGCCGTTCCGACAGCACCCATGTTCGCCCGCAGGCGCCTGTAGCCGTCGTCCCGGTAATACTCTCCCGAACCCTCGAACCGGTGCCCTTCCTGGCTCTGGTAAGCCACCTTGGCCAGGCCCGTCCACAGGTCCGCCGCGGTGCCGGGCTCGGTGAACCCGTCGCCGGCGTCGTAATCCTGGCCTTCCGCGCGAGTCAATGTGCCGAGGTATTCAAACCCTTCCGCCATGCCATAGGCAGCAGCCGTTCCCGTGAGCGTCATGGAATTGGTGTCGTAGCCGAACGAAACCAGCGCACCGAGTTTCTGCCCCTGCTTCAGCATGTCGACCGCATCGACGGTCTCGAATTCCACGGTGCCGCCTAGCGCACCGGGGCCGCCGTCGGCGGGCGCAACGCCTTCATTGACTTCGACCGCTTTGAGAAACCGGGGATCGATGCCGAGATCACCGTTGTGGTGCCAGACGTTGTTCTTCTGCCGGGCACCATCCACCGTCACGTTGAGCTTGGATTGATCGATGCCGTGTACGTAGATTTTCTGCGAGGCCGGACTGCCCCCGGCGGTCGTGACGGATGGTGTCGCCTGAAACAGCTGCTTCAAATCGAGCGGCTGCTGTTGCTCGATGTCTTGCCGGCTGATGTCGACGCTCGTCTCCAGCGCTTCGAACTTGTCCGCTTCCGTGTCCGTGACGACGACGGTGTCGAGATTGTGCGTTTCCTGTGCCTTTGCCGCCGCTGTCATGAGTGCCAAAGCGCTCACCGATGCCAGCACGACCGCCTGCCCTGTAAAACCACGTCTCATTTTCTACCCTAACCACGAGAAATCCGCCGCGCCGGACCGGCCGCGACAGTTACACACAAACTTGACTTAAAAGTTCATGTATTTGATAAGTGGCTGGTCGGAGACGGACAATCGCAAAGTCGTTTGCCAATCACCCAAACTCTTTTGCGAAAGTTGGAATCCGGCGGAAGGGCTCTGTTCGACCGGGTTTCCCGCCCACAGAAAGGACACCCGGCGTCATTGAATTCCTCGAACCGACGACGAACGGGAAGCGCGCAACGGCATGTTTGTACCGACGGATCACCACAGGACGTATGTCACGAAACAGGATCTGCTTGCGCAGCCGGATGCACGCCGGCAACGATGGCTGGGACCGGACCTGGAGACCGGTGACCGGGTCCTGCGCGGCGCGATCAGCTTCTTGACGATCGAGGAAGGGCTCTCCGTCCATTTTTCGAACGCGGAAGACCTCCACGACCTGCGGATCGAAACGGATTGCGGCCCGAGGCTGAGCCTCTCGCTCTTTCTGGAAGGGGCGATCGAGGCAAGCGTCGGCTCCTTCCGCATTCCGATGCCGCAATATGACAGCCAGGCCCGGCACTGGATTCCGGTCGCGACGGTTTTTTCCCAGACGCGATTCGAGACCTTCGTCCGCCACGCCCGGCGCGGCGTTCGACTCAAGAAGGTGATCGTCTCCATTTCCCTCGACTGGCTGTCCAACCGCCTGTCGGCGGCGGATCCGGATGTCGGCGACCTGCGAGCGTTCTGCGAAAGCCATCTTGCCCATGTCAGCTGGTTGCCGAGCGCCCATGCGGTCAGTCTCGCGGAGCAAATCATCGCTGCACCCTGCAACTCGCCGTTTCAGCATCGCCTCTATGTCGCGGCGCGGGTCTACGGGTTGCTTGAGGAAATGTTCCGGCAGGTCTGTGATGCCTCGGATCCGCAATCCACGAGCCTTCATGACGGGCAGGATCGGCACCGGCTGCTGGCGATCGAGCACTATCTGAGTGGAGAGCGCGGACACTGGGTAACGGCCGAGGAACTCGCACTTCATACCGGGATGAGTCAGAACTCCCTGCAGAGGCTCCTCTCACGCACCTATGGCCTCTCGACGTCCCGCTTCATCCGCCGTTTCATGCTTGAGCGCGCCCGTGAAGCGCTCGAGCGGGACAACGTCACCATTGCCGAAGCCGCCCACATTGCGGGTTATTCCTCGCCTGCGAACTTTGCCACCGCTTTCAAGCGTGAATTCGGCCTTTCGCCGAAGCAGGTGAAGTGAGCCCTGTTCTCCAATTCGCGGCCGGCCTGAGCGCACAGCAAATCACTGGGGGCAACCTTGACGAAACGGCAGCTGCCGAATGACGGAAAACGCAAACCCGTCACCATCCATGACGAAGGACTTGCTCGCGACCACAAGAGTATCCTGTGCGCGCTCAGGTTAATCTGCATGAGTTATGCCGAACCGGCGTCTCTTGCCTGGGAAGGAGCCGTTGAAATCTGCGAGCGGGATTTCGGCACGGAACGCGGCCCCGCCATCGCGCTGACCGTGATGAAATGTTTGAAGACCCTGCGTATGGTCCGGACCGGCGGGTTCAACTTCATCAACCCTGCCTGCCCGTGCTGCCGGGAAAAGCTGTCCGATCATGAGCTTGCCTTCATGAGACTGCTGGCGGCCGAACGGGCAAGAGACGGTATCGCGCGGCAAACGCAATTGCTCGTCCTGTGCGAGGGCGCCGATGCCACGGCGCTGCTTGGACACATCGAGCGTCTGGCCTGCCTGATGGAAAAGACGTCAAGACGGCCGGAAGGCCCAGCGGGATTGAAGAAACGGATCAGGTTCCGGTTCTCCAGCTAGAGCAGTTCCGCGGCCTGCAGGGTCTGTCGATTGGGGAACGCGACGATTGGAACCGGCATCACGTCGGGTGAGTCATTTCGGCTGGACGCCGCACCAGCATTTTTCGCTGAAAAACAGGTCCCGCCCGATCAGATCCGATGCCCGCGGGCAGGCAGGCGGCAGCACCGTTCGCCGGGTACCGAACCCGGATATACCTGCCTTACGGCGTAACCGGCGTGTGCAGCGTGGTGACCGGGACGCCAGAGGTCACGGTGTTGGCGGTCAACTCCATGCTCGGGTTGTGCGACTTGGTAGCGGCAACGCCGACAAGGATGAGGGCGACGACGGCAATGCTCCAGAATTTCATGGCTCTGCTCCGTTGTTCTGCTACCGGACCTGCCAATGCAGGCACCGGCCCTTCGAGCCGACGAATCGCTCTTCGACTTTCGTCTATATTAGACTTTAGGATGATAATAGGCAATTCCGCTGGGTAACTTTTCTTGTAATGATCTGATTTCACTTAGACTTCAGAGATGACGGCTCTGCTTCATCGTCACTGGCACCGATGAATTCTGACACACTCAGACATTCGGAAAGCAGGGTCCGGCCCGCCTTGCTCCAGACGAAGCAAAATGCCTTACGGGATGAATTTGCAGTCGGATGCAATACCCAGCCACCGGACAGGACCTCGGAACTTCCCGCTAAGCCTCGCGCGGGCGGCGGCGCTCGGCCGCAAGGTCCTTGGTATAGGCGGCCAGCGCTTCCAGCTGGCGGGCCGCCTCGGCGCTGTCACCTGCTTCCAGGGCACTTGCAAGGGCCGCATGCAGATCGGCGATGCGCTCCCGGTCGCGCAGGCGGTAGACCAGCATGTTCATGAGAGGCTGCATCGCCTCGAAGGCGGCGGATAGCTGAAAGGCCAGGATCGGGTTGCCGGTCGCCCGGGCAATCGCCGAATGGAAGGCGACGTCCGAGGCGCAGAAGGCTTCATCGCTTGTGTGCTTGTCCCGCTGGCGGGCGATTTCCCGGGAGAGCTCCTCCAGAGCGCCGCCGCCGCGCCTTGCCGCCGCCAGCGGCAGCGCCGCCGTTTCCAGCGCGAACCGCGCCTCGATGGCATCTTCCAGCGGTATGTCGTTCATGCCGATGAGAAGCCGCGTCGTCGTCATGAGATTGTCCTGGGCTTCGGCCCAGGTCAGCCGGTTGACGAAAGCGCCGCCCGTGGAGCCGCGCTCGCTGCGGATGAGGTTTTGCGCCGCCAGGCGCTTCAGGGCTTCGCGCACCGTCGACCGGGAAACACCGAAACGTTCGGCAAGATCCTGTTCGCTCGGCAGACGCTCCTCTCCGGCGAGCCGGCCTTCCAGGATGGCATCGCGAATGGCATTGGCGATCTGGACCGAGAGGCCTTCCTTCTGAATCGCGTGAAATTCGATCGCCAACGGCCTCTCCGGATCTCGTTTCGACAGGCTGCCAAGGCTAGAGAGCCTGGCCATGTCGGTCAATCGAAATGTTTAAATGTCTGACAATTAAATGTTTGACTTTTCGCCGGTCAGCTTTCAGCCTAGGGCCCATCGGAATTGGAGGAGCGGGTGGAAACGGTTCAGCGGCTCATGCCGGGCCACAGACCGCTGTGGCTGACATTCTATGCCGGCATTCTGGCATCCTGGGCAATGCTGCTTGCGATGCAGGCGGATAAACTGCGCGGCGTGGATTCGGGACTGCCGGCCGCGCTCCTGTCGCTCTGCACCCGGTCGGCCGCCGATGCCGGTCTTGCCGCTGCCTTCTTGATGTGGGCGCTGATGGCACTGGCGATGATGGCTCCCACCGCCTTTCCCGCCTTTCGCACCTATGCGGATCTGACCAGAACGGCCGCGGCCGGCAGCCGGCCGCTTGCTGCGCTCATCAGCGGCTATCTTGTCGTCTGGCTCGGCTTTGCGGGGCTCGCGGCATTGCTGCAGACCGCGCTTGCGGCAAACGGGCTTGTCGACCCGCTCGGCCGGTCCACGTCGCTCCTCTTCAACGGTCTCTTGCTGTTGCTTGCCGGTACCTATCAGTTCAGTCCGCTGAAAGACGCCTGCCTGAGCTCCTGCCGCAACCCCTTGACCTTCTTCTTTGCCCATTGGCGGGCCGATGCGTGGGGCGGCTTCCGGCTGGGCCTCAGGCTCGGGGCGGTGTGCCTCGGCTGCTGCTGGGCACTGATGCTGCTCGCCTTTGTCGCCGGCACCATGAACATTGTCTTCATGGCCGTCGCGACGGTGCTGATGACGCTTGAAAAGCTGCCCGCGATCGGTGCGAAACTCAGCGCGCCGATCGGCGTTTTCCTCATTCTGGCAGGACTGGTCGCCCTTCTCCTGCCGCTGACAACGATCAACTTCTAGGGAGACTACAATGTCCGGCTGGGCCATACGCGGCGAACTGATCCTCAATTGCAACTGCACGGTCTTCTGCCCCTGCGTCGTTTCCCTCGGCAAGCATCCGCCGACCGAAGGCTACTGCCAGGCCTGGGCCGGCATCCGCATCGACGAGGGCCACTATGAGGGCGAGGATCTCTCCGGGCTCAATATCGGCCTGGTGCTGGAGATCCCCGGCCTGATGGCGCGCGGCAACTGGAAGGCCGCCGCCTATATCGACGAGCGCGCGACCGATGCCGCCTATGAGGGTTTGCTGAAGATCTTCTCCGGCCAGGCCAAGGGCACGACCGGCCTCTTCCGGGTCCTTGTCAGCGAGTTCCTGGGCGCCGAACGCGCACCGGTCTCCTACACCAACGAGGGCAAGAAGCGCCGCCTGATCGTCGGCAAGGCGATCAAGGGCGAAGTGGAACCGGTGCGTGGCGCCAACCCGGACGAGGACATCGTCGTCAAGAACACGGAATACTGGATGGGACCGGACATCACGGTCGCAACCGCAACGCAAGGGCGGGTGCGGGCTTATGGCCGCGTCTGGGACTTCGACGGCCGCAGTGCCGAAATCTGCCAGATCGACTGGTCCGGCCCGGCCGCCGAAATTGCCGCCTGAAACCGCAAGACAAGGGAAGAAGCTCATGACGTTCAAGGCATTGATTGTCGACAAGGACGAAGACGGCAAGACCCACGCTGCCATCAGCGAAATCGACGAGACACGACTGCCGGAGGGCGATGTCACGGTCGCCGTCGAATATTCGACGCTCAACTACAAGGACGGGCTTTGCCTCGGCCCCGGCGGCGGCCTCGTCAGGAACTACCCGCATGTGCCGGGGATCGACTTTGCCGGAACGGTCGAGGAAAGTTCCGACGACTGGTACAAGCCGGGCGACAAGGTCGTGCTGACCGGCTGGCGGGTCGGCGAGGTCTGGTGGGGCGGCTATGCGCAGAAAGCCCGGGTCAAGGGCGAGTGGCTGGTGCCGCTGCCCGAAGGCCTGACGACGTGCAATGCCATGGCCATCGGCACGGCGGGCTTTACCGCCATGCTGGCGGTGATGGCGCTGGAGGAGCATGGCCTGACCCCGGAAAAGGGTCCGGTGCTGGTGACGGGCGCCGCGGGCGGCGTCGGCTCCGTCGCGACCGCGATCCTCTCCAATCTCGGCTATGAAGTTGCCGCCGTCACCGGCCGCGAAAGCACCTGGGACTATCTCAAATCCCTCGGTGCTTCCCGGGTCGTACCGCGTGACGACGTTGCCGAGCCGGTGAAGCGGCCGCTGGAAAGCGAAACCTGGGCCGGCTGCGTCGATGCCGTCGGCGGACCGATGCTGGCGCGCGTTCTGGGCCAGATGAAATACGGCGCATCGGTCGCCGCGGTCGGCCTTGCGGGCGGCGCCAATCTTCCGGCCACCGTCATTCCGTTCCTGTTGCGGGGTGTCAATCTTCTCGGCATCGACAGCGTTATGAAACCCTATGACGGCCGCCTGAAAGCCTGGGAGCGACTGGCGAAGGACCTCCCGATGGACAAGCTCGAAGCGATGATCCAGCCGGCGACACTGGCGGACCTGCCCCAACTCGGCGCGGATATCCTCAAGGGTCAGGTCAAGGGCCGGGTGGTTGTCGACGTGAACGCGTGACCCGGTACCGGGCGGTCAGTCCTCGGACCGCCCGTAATGCTCCTTCAGAAAATCAATCATCGCCCGCACTTTCTGGGGAAGATAGGACCGGCTCGGATAAAGCAGCCAGGCTGCCGTTTCAAAGGAGGCGGCAGCACAGGCATGTTCCGGGAAGAGATCGACCAAAGTTCCTTTTCGGATATCCCGCTGCACCAGCATGATGGGCAGAAGGGCAATGCCCATGCCGAGCCGCGCCGCCGATCTGATCGAAAGGGCATTCGAGATCACCGTCGCGCCTCCGACCGGCACGCTGAAGGCCTCGCCGCCGTCTTGCCTCCGAAACTGCCAATAGGTCTTGAAGCCCGGAATGGCGAACCGGATACATTCGCGTTCGGAAAGATCGTCGGGGTGCAGGACCGCGCCGTTCCTCTCCAGATAACCCGGTGAGGCCACCACGCGGTAGCTGGTGGTCATCAGCTTGCTGACGATCCAGTCCCCCTGCGGCATGGACCCGAACCGGACCGCCAGATCGATCCCGTCCGCCCTCAGATCAAGATTGGCGTCGGAGGCCAGGAGTTCGATGTCGATCTCCGGATATCTTTTCCGAAACTCTGGCAGAACGGGCATCAGGCACTCCTGCACGAAGGAGATGCTGGCCGTCATCCGCAACGTGCCGCGCGGCGAGACCGCCGTCGTGCGCGCCTCGTCTCCGGCGGCCTCCAGTTCCTCGACCAGCGGTGCGATGCGGTTGAGATAGAGCTCACCCTCCCCCGTCGGAGCAAGGCTGCGGGTGCTGCGCTGGAACAGACGAAAGCCGACATCCTGTTCCAGCTGGGCAATCAGCCGGGACACGCTGGAAGCGTCGAGTTCCAGAAGCCGGGCGACGGCGGCAAAGCTGCCGAGATCCCGCACCAGCAGGGCGGTCTTGAGTGTCGAGAGTTCCATTGATGCAATATGCGCATGAGTTCGATGTATTTCGACCTATTTTTTGGATCGGCGCAGCAAATTAGACCCGACTTGTCAATTCAATGGAGGCAAGTTCATGACCCAGTTGCTCCGCATCAATTCCAGTTCCCGCCTGGAAGGATCCCATTCCAGCGCGATCGCCGACACGTTCGAAGCCGCCTTTCGTCAGAAACATCCGGGTTGCCGCGTCGTGACCCGCAACGTTGCCGACGGATCGATCCCCATCATCGGCCAGAAAACCATCGAAGGGTTCTATGCTCCACAGGACACGCTGCCGGCGGAGTTGAAGGAGGCAACGGCTCTTTCCGACGAGCTGATCGGCGAATTGCAGGCGGCCGACACGCTGTTGCTCGCGGTGCCGATCTATAATTTCTCCATTCCGGCGGCGCTCAAGGCCTGGGTCGACCAGGTCACCCGGATCGGCCACACCTTCTCGATGAGCGAGACCGGATTCAGCGGTCTGTTGAAGACGCGGCGCGCCGTTGTTGCCTGCGTCTACGGCGCGGAAGGATACCTGGCGGAGGAACCGTTTGCGGCCGCGAATTTCGTCCAGCCCTATCTGGCGTTTCTGCTGTCCTTTCTCGGCATTGCCGATATCGAGTTCGTCCATGTGCAGGGCACGGCGACCGCCTCGCCCGAGATTGTTGACAAACGGCTGGAAGATGCCAGAAGCGCTGCCAGAAATGCGGCCGGAAACGCTGCCGGCATGGCCGCGTGACCGCGGCGTGAGCAAGGACGGCAACCGGGCGCCCGATTGGAGCCAAGAAATCCGGCGCAATTGCAGGGTTTCCGGTTGCATTCAGGGGCTTCCTCCCATATAAGCGCCCGGTCCAGAGTCATCCGGCTCGTCGTGGACTGGTTTTCTGCATCCCGGTGCAGACCAGATCCCGGCAACCAAGGGCATGCCGTGTCGGCTCTGAATGCACCAACAAAAGAGTATCTGCCGCAAGGCGGATGCACCAAGGAAAGGATGCAAAATGCCCAAGCTGAAGACGAAATCCGGCGCCAAGAAACGCTTCAAGCTGACCGCGACCGGCAAGGTGAAAACCGCGCAGGCCGGCAAGCGTCACGGCATGATCAAGCGCACGACCAAGTTCATCCGCAAGGCGCGTGGCACCACCACGCTGAGCCCGCAGGATGCGAAGATCGTGAAGCAGTTCCTGCCTTACGCCTAAAGCCAGCCCCGAAGGAGATCACCTAAATGTCACGCGTCAAACGGGGCGTAACCGCC
>ENA-ORCZ01000374-ORCZ01000374.1-marine-metagenome-genome-assembly--contig:-NODE-374-length-21800-cov-4.089306_pt1 | contig 21800 bp, 19 predicted proteins | sample MGYA00237785_ERZ508519 | MGnify/ENA primary metagenome ERZ508519 (study PRJEB26189, sample SAMN06268790) | marine metagenome | isolation source: Bioluminescent Bay, La Paraguera, Puerto Rico | place...
ATACGAACTCATCTTCAACTGCCACGAACGCATCCAGAAAAGTCGGCTGAACAGGCCGTCTATGTTCACGGGCGATCCTGATCAGCCTGTCCAGATGTGCGAGAAACTCCATGCCGGCCTGCCCGCCAAAATCATGCAGATCCTGCTGGGAATTCACATTCGTAATGAGATCGGAAAAGAACAGGATCGGGCGTTTTGGCCACGTCCAGAGCTTGCGCTTTGTCAGGCGATCAAGCTCGCTTAACAGCAGTTTGCGATCGCCATTTTCCTCGCCAAACGACTTGTCCCCACCATAGGTCCAGTCGCGCGCTTCACGCGGCAGTTCCGGATAAAGCCAGGACGGCCACGGCCCCTTGTAATGGGGCAGAGGCACGTCGATCTCGGCGTTTTGATGTTTGATTGCTTCTGTCATTGGCTCAGGGCCTAATCCAATACCGGTTCCGCTTTGGCGCGGACCTTCCAATCGCCTGCCACATGATACCACGTGCCATCGGCATGATGTTCGAGCACGACCGGGCGGGCATGATACATGCTAAGGGCGGCTATCTCATCAAACCCCAACACGCCCAAATGATGGGCGGCATGGCGGAAGGATGCGCCATGACCGACAAAGACCTTGAGGGTGTCGCGCGTTGGAAATTCTTTCATATGATTGGTCAGATGGGCCGCCACCCGTTCACCCGATTGCATCAGGGATTCGGCACCCTGAAATGGCAGGCGAAAGTGGCTGTCGGATTTCCAGCCTTCGGGAAGCGGATCAAACCTTGGATCGGCGTCGACGATCTGATTGATTTCCGAAATGCTGAGATTTGCCAGCGCGCCGACACTGCGTTCGGCCAGCGCGTCATGGCAGATAACCGAGAAATCACCCGTGAGCGTGGCCGCGATGATGTCGGCGGTTGCCCATGCGCGCAGCATCTGTGAACTGTCGATCACGGGATCAATTTCTGCTCCGAGGCCTGCGGCCAATGTAATCAACATGTTAGCCGCATCACGGGCTTGTTGTTCGCCATGCGCCGTCAGCGCAAAGGGCTGATGCGCACTCGGTGCGTTTTCCCGTTGATGGTAATCGCCGTGGCGGACAAGGGCGGCAAAATGTCGGGCCATGATTATCGGGCCTCCTTGCCATGGGCGGCAGCAAAATCAAGAATGATCGCCTTAAGCGCGTCTTCCTTGATGTGTTGGGCAGCAACTTCGGGTGCAACCCAGCGGCGATGCCGATGGCTTTCTTCCCAGACTGTATCAGAAAGTTCGTCGGTGACCGCCATCGGATACACCGCAACGTTGCAGGTCGCCCCCCATTTTTCATAGGCATAGGTGCCAATGGCGGTTTCATGCACGCGACCGCGCACACCGGCCTCTTCCTCGGCCTCTTGGGCGGCGGAGTCCTGCGCGCTTAAACCCGGTTCATGAATGCCCTTGGGCACGACCCAGTGGTTTTTCTTGCTTGACGTGATCACAAGGATTTCAAGCACGCCGTCCTTGATGCGATAGGGAATAACCGCAGACTGCGTATAGTAATAAGCTGGACGATCCCGCCATTCCCGACCAGTGGCGGTTTCGAAGGGAAATGCTTCTGGCAAGTTTTTCGGCCGGATGTAGTTTTCTACTTTTGCACAATCACCGGATAAATTCCGCCAATCATTTGGCATATTCAGATGAATAAGCGTTCCGGTTTTCATAACCCCGCTATCATCGATTACTGGCAAAGATGATGGAGCAAGGTAGTGTGCAAGATCTTCGAGGCCCGGATTATGTCCGACAATCATGATCCGGTTTGGCGCGCCCGCGAATTTGGCCAGCACACCCAGTAGGGCTTCACAGGAGGCGTTATAAACCCGATCATCCTGGATGATATCGTGGGCATGTGTGCCTGCGGCCTTAAGCAGTTTTTGCGCCGTGACAAAGGTCCGCTCGGCCGGGGAAGCCACCGTGACATCCGGCAATAATGCCTGTTCCTGAAGCCACGCCCCGATGCGCTGCGCCTGTCGCTTGCCCTTGGTTTTAAGCGGGCGATCCCGATCCGCCATTCCGGGTGGATCTTTTGCCTTGCCGTGGCGCAGGAGCAGCAATTCACGGGTCATGGCTGACCGCCTTTGTTGCGCTGGCCTTTGTCAAAAATCTGCGCGGAACACTGTCGGGCAATCTCGTCGAAATCGACGCGACCGGTTACCTCGAAGATTGGCACGCCTTCAAACACGGCGAGATAGGCGTCCTCATCAAGAGCCTGATCACTGCCAAACATGCTGCTATCCGCGCGTTGATAGAACGGGCCGGGTGATTTCATCACAGCGGCCAGAAGGTCTCGCCGCGCAGCAAGATCGACCTTGGTGATTTGCGGCGGGGTATCGGCATCGCGCGACCAGTTCAAAATCAGAAACCCGCATAGCGGTGCGCGAGCCGCAATGCGTTCGGGGCCATAGATCTTTTCGATATCGACATCGTATTTTTCTTCGATGTCCCAAAGTTTGGCGGTTGGTAAGGCAGCCAATGCGGCACGACGTTCGGGCGAAACGATGGTATCGAGACGCGGATTATTCAAAGCCGTACCGGGATTGATCCGTGGCAATTTGGGAATACCCGCCGCCCAGACGCCCCCATCCGTTTGGCGAACAAACAGGCGATCGTTTGACAGAAAGGCGGTACCGTCTTCATCAAGCATATGGAGCATCAGGGTCGATTTTCCACCGCCGGAAAACCCGGCCAGACCAAGGGCACGACCATTACGCACCAGACCGGCAGCATGGCAGATCGCCCAGCCGTTTTGTTGCAGCATATTCATATATTGCGCGTTGATGAAATTGATCACCTGATTATCGTTTTCCAGACACGGCCCGGCAGCAATAACCCGATCACGGCTTTGCAGAAACACCATGCCGGTACGGACCTTTTTGACAATGCGCCCATCGGGAAGATCGACATAAGCATCCTTGCGCCCGCTTTTGCCCGCCTCACGCGGCCAGTCGGTATAACTAACGGCCAGATCGGGTGGCGGGCATTCAAACGCGTCAATTTCAAGGGTCGGCTTCGCATCAGAAACGACGATATGTTTGAAATAGGCGCGCAGTTTGTCGAGAAGCGGGGCCGAGTTCGAGCGGACCTTGATCGTCATATCGGGCAAGGACAGCAAAAGTCCGCCCGGCTGCAGCGTCATGGTGCCTGCCAATTGCGCGGCAATATCGCCGGCCTTGATTGCGGTCGCGGTGTTGGTCATGACAGCGCATCCAGAACGTAATCGGCATAAAGACCGGCGGCATCAATGCCGATGCCTTCCTTGGCCCCACGGAAACCGCCAAAGGCGGAAACTTCGAACACGATCGGGCCCTGATCGGTCAGGGCGACATCAACGGTGGTGAAGTCCATGTCAAACAGGTCCTGGGCGCGCCTGGCCATTTCAATGACATCGGGATCGCATTCAAACGCGGCGTATTTGCCGCCACTATGGATTGTCGTGTTCCAGGCATCCCCCTTGGCCACCCGGGCATAGGCGCCGTGATATTCGCCGCCCAGAAAAACAAGACCAAGGTCCTGTCCCGGCAGGTCGAGTTTGCGCTGGATATACATCATCGGGTTTTCGGCCTGAAACGCCGCGACGGCCTTGCGGATGTCGGCATCTGACTGATCGGCATCGATGATTGTCATGCCGCGTGCCTTGGTCGAATAAAGCGGCTTGAAGACAGCAGAGCCAAAGGTTTTCACAGCCTCAAGCGCGATATCGATATTTTCGGTGACCTGCGTTTCGGGCATCGGAATACCGCCATTGCGCAAGGTGACCGTACATGCAAGCCGGTCAATCAGACGCAGGATATTTACAGCCGGGCTAAAAACACGCACGCCAGCCGCCTCGACAACACGCAGCAATTCAAGACGATCCAGCGCGTTCGGGTTATAGGTTTCGGTAATTTTCTTGACCACCACACCGTCAAGCTTGCAGAGATCCACACCCTTGGCCGAGACTTGGCCGGTGGTGAGGTCGGCCGCCACATCGGCCATGTCGATTACAAGCCGGAAACCGGTTCTTTGTTCGAGTGCGCCGGCAAGGGCCTCGGTCGACCATTTTCCGGGAATGCCAACAACGGCGATTTTTTTATCAGTCAATGAACAGGTCCTTGATCGGGGCGGTGAATTCATGGGGTTTCTGCGGGTCGGACGCCACGACGCGTTCCATCAAATAGCGGGCACGCGCCATCATGTTGCGCGAAAGAGACGGATCGAGGATGAACCGCGTCGACGTCGCAAAGGAGCGCGCCAAACCAAGAGAAAGACGCAATTCAAAGGTGTCATCCCCGGCCTTTTGCGCGAAACGACGGGCAAAGGCATAAAAATCGGCCGTCACCTGATGCACGCGTCTGCGACGTTCGGCGTCCAGCGCCTGCAATCGATAGCCCGACACCATGAACACCGATACATCCTGTAGGAAATCCATATCCGTGGAGCGGTGCAGATCGATAAACCGGATCGCGCGCGTATCAGAATCATAAATGATATTATCAAAATTGAAGTCGCCGTGGATATGCACGGTGTAGGGATTTTTAAGCTTGGCCTCCCGCGCGCAACAGGCCTTGATCAACTCATCAAATGACAGGACCGAATGACCACCAATCACGCAGCCATCACCCTTGAATGTTGAGTGGATGTCATAAACTGCGTCCATGCGCTTGGCCAACTGGGTCATATATTGGGCCGGTACCGGTTTTTTGGCCTGTGTTTTTTGCCAAACCGCACGCAATGTTTTCTTTAGTGCCTTGAAGGCTTCATCAAGCAAAGCCATGTCTTCCTGCAAAAGGATTTGCTCGAATGTCAGACCCGGCAGATGTTCGATCAAAAGGGCGGCTTGATCCTGCTTTTTGTAGAATGACAGGATTTTGGGCGCCAAACCGGGATATATCGCATTCCACCGATCAACCTTTTGACGTTCTTCCTTGAGCTTGCGACGCTTGCCATCCTTAAAGACGGCGATATAGCTGTCATCATCCGCGCCGGCGTCGGCAACCCCGGAAATGGCGCTGCCCGACCGGGTCTGGGCAAGCGGCTCGATGGTCAGATCACCGGCCTTGCGCTTGCCGCGCAGGTGCTTCACGGTTGCAGATAGAGATCGATAGCGATCAGCAGTAAGCTGTTGGCCCATATTGGCCGATATGATCGCATCACCCATATCCTGAACGATGGTGCCCATTTCCTCGATGCGCTGGGCCATAAAGATCGACACAATCACCAGCGCTGGGTCCTTGCCCTTTTTAAGGTCTGCATTGCAGCTGCGAATAAGCCTTTTATAGTCTTCGTCGATCTTGCTTTTGATCTTGATCGCCTTGACCGCAGCCGGTGTATCAATGCCCGCAATCGCCTGTTCGATCAGTTCAAGCCCGCATTCGACATGGGCCAGAAGGGCCGCGTGACGGCGACGTTTTCGACGTGGAACCCCGTCAAGTTTTTCATATTGCCGGACGCAATCACGACACAGGCGAGTGAGGCGTTCAAGATCAATCGCGATGGATTCCACCGCGCGCAACATCAAGACATCCGGGCTTGATTTCGGCGTCTGCATGATCGCCGCGATACAGCCGTCACGCACCCGCATTTTCAGATTGTCGGCATAGCCACTGCGATCCAAAACCTTACGCGCCAGATCAAGTGCACCTTGATCGAGCGCATCGCGCAATTCGGCAACTTGCGTACTGGCCTCGACCCACAAAAAGCGAAAATTGTCACGTAGGGGCGCAGATAAGGATGTGGTCATGTGATCTGCCCGAGATAGACCGGATGTGCTTGATATGCCGGATCTTCTGGCGCTCCTGCTGCCAGCACCGCCCGCAAATCATTCGGGAAAAGCGGGGCGCCTGGCAGATCAGTCAGCGGCAGCCACAAAACATCCTTTTGGTTCTTGTCCGGTGCAGGGCCGTTGGCGAGTACATATCCATCGGGCACGGAGCACCTAAAAAGAAATTCTATCGTGTGTCTTTTTGTGTCTGGATATGTATTTTTTGGTTTGAAAAAATCCGCCACATGCATCAGATCGTCAACAGAAATTGTCGTGCCGATTTCTTCTTCGCATTCGCGTATGAGGGCGGCCTGCAATGTTTCGCTTTCTTCCTGCGCACCACCGGGCAATGCATAGCGCATCCCGTAAGACGGGCTTTGTTTACAGAGCAGCAATATCGCGCCATCGCGGACAATCACCGCGCGGGCGCAGTTCCGAATCGTCGACGTCTGGTTTTCCGTCATTGCCGCAATTCTCCACGCAATAGGCCAGACATGAGAAATATCATCCCAACGCCATCCAAAAAAGAACGGAACCGGGTGTCATATAATTATAACACAGACAGACCCTGCCCCGGTTTTGCGCAGCATCACGCGATAACCCGGAAACCAAAAAGCCGGAGATAAGGATTCCCCTTCTCCGGCTTTTTGGTTTTGTCGTTATTTTACAATAACGAAAATGCTTATACGTCGAGGTTTGCGACCTTGAGTGCGTTGGACTGTATGAAGTCTCGGCGGGGTTCGACGACGTCACCCATGAGAGTCGAGAAGACTTCCTCGGCCTCGTCGGCGTGGGCCACCTTGACCTGCAGCAGCGAACGCACGTTCGGATCGAGCGTGGTTTCCCAAAGCTGATCCGGGTTCATTTCACCAAGGCCCTTATAGCGCTGGACCGAAATGCCGCGACGGCCATATTCCATCACCGCATTGACCAGATCGACCGGGCCGTTGATTTTCCAGGTCTTGTCCTTGGCAACGAATTCTGCACCCTTTTCAAACAGTTCGCGCAGTTCGCCAAGGATACCGGCAATCGCACGCGCCTCGGCCGAGCGCAGGATGTTGCCATCAATCACGTGACGCTGTTCAACGCCGCGCAGCATCCGCCAAAGCACGATTTCATCAAGCGGTGCTTCGCCGTGCCAGCCGCGATCATAGTCTTCTTCAAGGGTATCAAGGTGCTTGGCCAGCGTTTCGGCCGCTTCGAGGCGTTTGCCATCGTCATCAAGCAAAGCCGGGTTCAGCGCACCAGCAAGGGTTGCCTGTTCGAGCACGGAAATCGGAAGTTTGATCGATAGCGGCTCCAGGAAGCCCTTGGCCTTACGCGCCAGTTCGACCACACGCACCAGATCTGGACCGGCAAGCTGTTGGCCACCGGAGAGGGTAAGCACGGCTTCTTCGGTGCCCTGTGCGGTCAGATATTGCTCCATCTCGCGGTCGTCCTTGAGATACTGGACCGAGTTACCGCGTTTGGCGCGATAAAGCGGCGGCTGTGCGATATAGAGATAGCCGCGTTCGATCAGTTCTGGCATCTGACGATAGAAGAAGGTCAGAAGCAGGGTTCGGATATGCGCACCATCGACGTCGGCATCCGTCATGATGATGATTTTGTGGTAGCGGGCCTTTTCGATATTGAAGTCATCGCGGCCAATACCGGTGCCCATGGCGGTAATCAGGGTGCCGATTTCCTGACTTGAAAGCATCTTGTCAAAGCGCGCACGTTCAACGTTGAGGATCTTACCACGCAGCGGCAGGATCGCCTGGAACCCACGTTCACGGCCCTGTTTGGCCGAACCACCTGCGGAATCACCCTCCACGATGAACAGTTCGGCTTTGGACGCATCGCGTTCCTGACAGTCAGCCAATTTGCCCGGCAGGGACGAGATATCAAGCGCGCCCTTACGGCGGGTCAGTTCGCGTGCCTTACGGGCCGCTTCACGGGCAGATGCCGCTTCGACCACCTTGGTGACGATCTTGCGCGCGTCCTGCGGATGTTCTTCAAGCCATTGGGCAAGCTTGTCATTGACGATGTTTTCAACCACCGGACGGACTTCGGACGAGACCAGCTTGTCCTTGGTCTGAGACGAGAATTTCGGGTCCGGAACCTTGACCGAAATCACGCAAGACAGACCTTCACGGGCATCATCACCGGAAAGGGCGACCTTTTCCTTTTTGGCGATGCCGCTTTCCTGGGCGTAGTTGTTGATCTGACGGGTCAGGGCAGCACGGAAACCTGCCATGTGCGTCCCGCCATCGCGCTGCGGGATGTTGTTGGTAAAGCACAGCGTGGTTTCGTGGTAGCTGTCGTTCCATTGCAGGGCGACTTCGACGGTGATGCCATCCTTTTCGCCTTCGATGCAAATGGCTTCTTCGATCTGACGGGCCTTGTTGCGGTCAAGATATTCGACAAAGGCGCGAATACCGCCTTCGTAATGCAGTTTGATTTCGGTCGGCTCACCACTGCGTTCATCGCGCAGGGTCAGGATCACGCCAGAGTTCAGGAAGGCCAGTTCGCGCAGACGATGTTCGAGCGTCGGCAGGTCGAACTCGGTCATGGTGAAGATTTCAGCATCCGGATAGAAGGTAACTTCCGTCCCCGAAAGCGGCGTGCCATCCGCGGTCAGCGGTGCATCACCGACAACCTCAAGCGGCTTGATCGCGTCACCACCGGAAAACTCCATGTAATGTTCTTTGCCATTACGCCAGACGCGGAGTTTCAGAAGGGTCGACAGCGCGTTGACCACCGACACGCCCACACCGTGCAGACCACCGGACACCTTATAGGAGTTCTGGTCGAACTTACCGCCGGCGTGAAGCTGGGTCATGATGACCTCGGCCGCCGAGACGCCTTCTTCCTTGTGCATGTCGGTCGGAATGCCACGGCCGTTATCGCGGATGGTCGCAGAACCATCGCCATTAAGCTGCACCCAGACGGTATCGCAATGCCCGGCCAAGGCTTCGTCAATCGCGTTGTCGACGACTTCGTAGATCATATGGTGCAAACCGGTACCGTCATCGGTATCGCCGATATACATGCCCGGACGTTTGCGCACAGCTTCAAGGCCCTTTAGAACCTTGATCGATTCTGCGCCATATTCCTGCGACTGTTCACCAGTGTTCGGCGTTTCGGTTTCGTTGGTCATAGGGTCAGAACCTCGGCATTCACTAAGTGGTTTCAAGGGTCAGTGTGGCATCTTCCACGCGGAAGAATTGCGCACGACCGTCCAAACCTTCAAACAGCGCCCGGTCCGTGCCTGTCATCCAGGCCTGGACGCCAAGCGCCACGATTTCATCAAACAAGTGGCTGCGGCGTTCTGCATCGAGATGCGCAACCACTTCATCAAGCAACAAGAGCGGGCCAGCCCCGCGTGCCTTTGTCTGCAGGCGGGTATTGGCCATAATGATCGACAGCAACAACGCCTTTTGTTCCCCGGTGGAACATTGATCTGCCGACTGGCCCTTTGCATCGTGCCAAACCAGCAAATCACTGCGTTGCGGGCCAACCACAGCCCCGCCATAGGTGGCATCACGTGATCGTCCATCGCGTAATGCCGCCCGCATTTTATCTTCGACCTCGACCGCCGGCAGGTTTTCAAGCCAGTCTTCAAGGTCACCAGTCAGCGCCAGACGGGCTGCCGGAAACGGTCCAATCGCCATAGTCCCGGCGCGGCGCAGGCGTTCCAGCAATTCTGCACGTGCGACCACAACCGCGATGCCATGACGGACCATCGAATCTTCGATCGAAGCCAGCCATTTATCATCGGCCTTGCCTTCCTTGAGCAGCTTGGCGCGTGAGCGCAGCGAATGCTCGTAGGCGGCAACGCGGCTGCTGTGATCGGGATCAAGGCCATAGACAAGCCGATCGAGAAAGCGCCGACGGGCTGACGGACCATCCAAAAACAGTCGATCCATCTGCGGCGTCAACCAAACTGCGGCACAGACCCGACCCAAGGCGGCTTGGCCACGCTGGGCCTGTCCATCAATCCGAACTGCCCGGCGTTCGCGCCCCTGTTCCAAGGCGGCCGGATCAAGCCCGGTACCCAGTTGAAACGCGCCATCCGGCGTATCGACATCTGCGGCAACCGCCCATGCCCGGAGCGCGCCGTTGGCGGCCGGAGGCGTACTGCGTGCGATTTCACCCAGTTTGGCACGACGCAATCCGCCGCCGGGTGCCAGAAGCGAGACAGCCTCAAGCAGGTTGGTCTTGCCCGCCCCGTTTGGCCCCGTCAGCACAACCGGCGAGCTATCGAGCGACAGTCGCAGGCCTTCGTAACAGCGAAACTCGCTGAGCTGGATGCGGGAAACAGCAAGACGGTTTGTCATCGACGCCCCGTCTTTTGGCATGAGGTTATTGGCAAGAGCAGCCACAGTTTGATCGCGTTACCGTTACACACGCATCGGCATCAGAACGTACAATGCCGAAAGGTCGTCGGTGTCACGCAGGATGGTCGGGCTGGATCCGTCCGACATCAAAAGGTTCAGGGTGTCGCCCTTGACCTGCTTGGCGATGTCGAGCAGATAGCGCGAGTTAAAGCCGATTTCGATATCCTCGGCATCATAGTTGATTTCAAGTTCTTCGGACGCGGTGCCGTGTTCCGGGCTGGATGCCGAAAGCGTCAGGGTCGTGCCCGACAGAACAACCTTCACCGCGCGCGATTTTTCAATCGAGATCGCCGACACACGGTCGACAGCATCGGCGAAGCCCTTGCATTCGATATCGAGCGTCTTGTCATTGCCGGACGGAATAACGCGCTCGTAATCCGGGAAGGTGCCATCAATCAGCTTGGAGGTCAGAACCGCATCGCCAAAGCCAAAGCGGATTTTGGTGTCCGACAGCGCGATATCGACAGCCTCGCCGGTTTCATCAATCAGCTTGCGCAATTCGCCAATGGTTTTGCGCGGCACGATGACGCCCGGCATGTTTTCCGCACCATCAGGCAGCGGGGCTTCGACGCGCGCCAGACGGTGACCATCGGTTGCAACCGCGCGCAGGATCTTGGTGCCTTCGGCGTCGGTGGCGTGGAAATAGATCCCGTTGAGGTAATAACGGGTTTCCTCGGTCGAGATGGCAAACTCGGCACGATCAATCAGGCCGCGCAGTTCGGCCGCAGCCAGACCGAAGCTGACCGGAAGGTCGCCACCCGACATGACCGGGAAATCATCGACCGGCAGTACGGCAAGATTAAACTTTGAACGACCAGCAGAAAGGGTCAGGCGGCCTGCACCCGGCTCAAGCGAGATTTGCACCTGAGAGCCTTCGGGCAGCTTGCGCACGATTTCATACAGGGTATGGGCAGGGGTCGTGGTCGCGCCCGGTTCGGACACCTCGGCCGTCGTGGTTTCGATGACTTCGAGGTCCATATCGGTCGCGGTCAGCGCAAGACGATCATTCTCTGCCCGGAGCAAAATATTGGACAGAATCGGAATGGTGTTACGTCGTTCAACAACGCTTTGAACATGGGTCAGCGATTTCAACAGCGCCGCGCGTTCGATGGTCAGCTTCATGCCCGTCCTATCCGTCTGTCAGTATTCGTTTAACAAATTGATTTTTAATCGGTTTTCTTACCTGACCCACACCCTTTCGGGTGCGGAAATCGCATTATAACATGCTGGCTTGGAAATCGAAGGATTTTTACGGCCTAAACCCAAGCAAATAAAAGGAGTCGGCGGACAAAAATACGCCCCAAACGCGCAAAGCGGCGCAAACCGCGCGACTCGCAGTTTCGGTGATAAAATTACGGCTAAAAATCCAGATGATTCAAAAACAAAATCCGCCGAAAAACACGGCGGATTTCATCTTGAACAACAACATTTCGACAGGCTTTTACGCGCAATCAGCTCTCAAGCATCCGACGCAGCAGATCGATATCTTCGCACAGCGACGGATCGGTTCCGTGCAGTTCTTCGATCTTGCGCACCGCATGCATCACCGTGGTGTGGTCACGACCGCCAAACTTGCGACCGATTTCCGGCAGCGAGTGGGTGGTGAGCTGTTTGGAAAGATACATTGCCACCTGACGCGGACGGGCGACCGCACGCGCACGGCGGGCGGAATGCATGTCGGACACCTTGATGTTGAAATGCTCGGCCACGCGTTTCTGGATTTCCTCGATCGAAACCCGGCGCTCGGAAGCGCGCAGAACGTCATGCAGGATGTCCTGGACCATTTCCAGCCCGATCTCGCGACCGACCAGCTGGGAATGAGCGATCACGCGGTTAAGCGCGCCTTCAAGCTCACGCACGTTGGCGGTAATCTTGTGGGCAAGGAATTCCATAACACGCTGGGGCAGTTCGACACCCTGACGTTCGGCCTTGGCCTCCAAGATGCCCAGACGCAGTTCGTACGTGGTGGCGTGAATATCAGCAACAAGGCCTGAGCCCAGACGCGAGCGCAGGCGCTCTTCGATGTCTTCAAGATCGGATGGTGACTTATCCGCCGACACAATGATCTGACGGCCCTGATCGACCAGCGCGTTGAAGGTATGGAAGAATTCTTCCTGGGTCGAATCCTTGCCGGAGATGAACTGGACATCATCAACCATCAGCACATCGACCGAGCGGAACTGGTCCTTGAAATCGACCGTGTTCTTGTCACGCAGCGCGCGGATAAAGCGATACATGAATTTCTCAGCCGACAGGTAAATCACCATGCGATGCGGCTGGGTGCGGCGGATATGCCAGGCAATCGCATGCATCAGGTGGGTTTTACCAAGACCAACGCCACCATACAGGAACAGCGGGTTGAACGGCACGGATTCGGCCTCTGCCAGACGGCGGGCGGCGGCATAGGCGAACTCGTTTGGTTTGCCCAGTACGAAATTGTCAAAGGTGTAGCGCGGATCCAGGGCAGCCGAGATGCCGTCATCAGACATGCTGGCAATTGCGGTGCGGCCCGATCCGTTGGAATATGACGGCGCACTGACGGCAGCATTGCTTTCGGAAGATTGGAGCGTGCGCGCCGATTTGGCACGCGATGCCGGGGCGCTGGATGATTTTGACGGGGTCGAAGACACCGCATCGTTTTGCGCGTTAACGCCCGAAACGATATTGATCTCGACAAAATGCACATCGGAATCTTCGGCGTGCCAGAATTTCTGAATCCGGTCGAGATAGTGCTGCGTCACCCAGTCACGCATGGCACGAGTCGGCGCGCCCAAACGGGCCACACCGGCCTCGACTGCGATCAAGGCAACCGGTTCCAGCCAGTAACGATAAGCGGTTGCGCCGAATTCGGCGCGCAGCTTTTCGCGTACGACTTGCCAGGTTGCAACTGCATGATCATCAAGTGCTGCGTGCTGGTCACCGGCAATCCCCCCGCTGGATTGGCCAAGTGCCGATTGTGTGTCCCTCACGGCGTGCTGCACTGTAAGAACCTTTCCCCGATATCCCTAATTTACCACCACAAAGACCGCAAAAGACAAAACAGTATCGCTTCGCGTTGATCACCGCAGTGACCAAAACGTTGGCCTTCCACAAAATCAGGAAGTGTGCTCGCGCCTTTTGTTTTTTGGTTCTTCGTCACGGGCTGCTTTGCGCAGCCTGCGAAGTTGGAACACTGTACTGATGTGACCCACATCAGGCAAGGCGATCTTTAACAGAACGTTAAAAGGATTTCGCAACCAAAACAGTCCTTGTTTTCTGCGGTTTCTTGCACCCGCGCAACCAAGGAACAAAAGGTGATTCTGCGAAATCCGGGCAGCGAAAAGGCCGCACCCGAGGTGCGGCCTTCGACTCGCCATCCCGTAAGGGATAAATTAAAGCGCTTTGATACGCGCGGTCAGGCGCGAAACCTTGCGAGCAACGGTGTTCTTGTGCAGAACACCAAGCTGTGCGCCACGCGCCATTTCCGGCTCAGCGATTTTCATCGCAGCCAGAGCAGCATCTTTATCGCCAGTGTTCAGCGCAGCCTCGACCTTCTTAACGAAGGTACGAATGCGACCGATACGTGCACCATTAACTTCTGCACGTGCGGCGTTGCGGCGAATGCGCTTCTTGGCCGATTTATGGTGAGCCATTGCGAACCTGTCTCTTCAAACAAATGTTACGTAATTCGGAGCGCGGCTTATAGCTCTGTCCGAAACCCTCGTCAACCCCCGATGCCGCCAATTTCTGCGGCTTAGGACTCTTTTGCGCCGCAAGGCAGATATGCAGGCATGGAATCAGAGGTCAACTTGCCCTGATCACCCCGCAATCAGCGGTGCTTGAAGGCGGGCTTACGTTTCTCGCCAAAGGCTTTCATGCCTTCGGCGCGATCTTCGAGTGCGAAGGTCGAATGGAATTCGCGACGTTCAAACATCAGGCCTTCGGTAAGCGTCATTTCATAGGCCTTGTTGACCGATTCCTTGACCTTCATCGATACCGGCCCCGAGAAGGAGGCGATCTTTTCTGCCAGCTTAAGCGCTTCGTCGAGAAGCGAGTCGGCCGGGACGATTCGCGCGACCAGGCCAGCACGTTCGGCTTCCTCGGCATCCATCATGCGCCCGGTCAGGCACATTTCCATCGCCTTGGCCTTGCCGACCGCACGGGTCAGGCGCTGTGTCCCGCCCGCACCGGGAATAGTGCCGATGGTGATTTCCGGCTGACCGAACTTGGCGGTATCGGCGGCAATCATGATGTCGCACATCATTGCCATTTCACAGCCACCGCCCAATGCGAATCCGGCGACCGCGGCAATGGTCGGCTTGCGGCAGCTTGCAACGCGGGTCCAGCCCTTGGTGATGAAGTCGTTCTTATAGACGTCCATATAGTCGTAATCGGCCATTTCCTTGATATCGGCGCCAGCCGCAAAGGCCTTTTCCGATCCGGTAATGACGATGGCGCGGATGTTGTCATCGGATTCGAAATCATCAAGAGCGGCACCTATATCCTTGATCAGCGCATCACACAGCGCATTGAGCGCCTTGGGTCGGTTAAGCGTGATCAGGCCGACATTGCCCTTTTTCTCGGCGATGATGTTTTCATAAGACATGCAAGTGATCCTTTTATCGCTGTTCGGCCCGCGGGACTCCGGTTGTGAGTCGCTGTGGGTTTATCGGGCCGATTCGCCTGAAACCATAATTTGATACTGTTTTACCGATTTTGATCCCGGGCCGCAACCGAACCTGTTATCGGCGCCATACCTTCCCCGACTTTCAGAGACGGGCACCGTCCAACTTATTTCTGGCAGGTTGGGCAGAAGAAGGTCGACCGACCGGCCTGAACAACACGCGCGATGGTGCTATCGCAGCCATCGGCGATGCAGGTTTCGCCCTCGCGGCCATAGACACGGAAATTGTGCTGGAAATAGCCAAGTTCGCCATTGCTTTGACGATAGTCCTTAAGGCTTGATCCACCGGCAGCAATCGCATCTTCCAGCACGAGACGGATTTCGCGGTAAAGACGTTCGATTTCGCCGGGTTTGAGATCCTTTGCCAGACGGTCCGGTGCGATGCCTGACCGGAACAGGGCTTCGCAGACATAGATATTGCCAAGACCAGCAACCAGCTTCTGATCCAGCAATACAGTCTTGATCGGGCTTGCCCGTTTGGCGATTCCTGCCGCCAGAACGTCGGCATTAAATGCATTACCAAGTGGCTCGGGCCCGATACCGGCCAGCATTTTGTGACTGGCGACCTCGTCGCCCGCGATCAGGGTGATGACACCAAAGCGCCGCGGATCGTTGAACCGCACAACGGCCCCATCGGCCATGACAAAATCGACATGGTCATGCTTGCCCGCTTCGGGCACGTCGGCATTTGGATCATTGTGAATGGTCATGCGACCAGACATGCCAAGATGAATCAGCAGCACCTGCCCGTCATCAAGATAGCCCAGAATGTATTTTGCCCGCCGGGTCAGCTGATTGATGGTGCGCCCGGCCATGCGATCAACAAAACCCTCCGGGAAGGGAAAGCGCAGGTTCGCACGTCGCTGCACCACATGATTGACCACCCGTCCTTCCATGACGGGTGTCAGACCACGGGTGACTGTTTCGACCTCTGGCAATTCGGGCATATCTGGAACTCATATAAACAAAGTTGTGTGACTTTTAGACTACGCGTTGCGCGCAATTCAACGACTGAAATCGATCCCACTGGACGCGTGCACGCAAAGCCATATGATGTGCGCTGTTTTGAAAGACCGCATCGCCCCCAGTTGTGCGGTCGCGCCCCAATTTGAAAGCGACCAGATGGAATTTGGTTTTGATCTTTTAGTGATCCTGTTTGCGGTTGCCACCCTTGCCGGTTTTGTCGATGCGATTGCAGGCGGCGGTGGGTTGATTACCATCCCGGCCCTGTTGTGGGCGGGTGTCACCCCAGCCCAGGCATTGGCGACCAACAAGTTGCAAGGCAGTTTTGGCAGTTTCAGCGCGTCGGTTAATTTCATTCGCAAGGGGCATGTTAATCCGCGCGATATGGTTTTGGCGATTGCCCTGACTTTTGCCGGATCGGCGCTCGGCACGGTTCTGGTGCAGATGCTTGATCCCGGTATTCTGATGACCATACTTCCGGGTCTTTTGATCCTGATTGCGCTTTATTTCCTGTTTTCGCCGCGCGTGGGTGACATTGATGCCCATCAGATGATTGGCAAAGCCACCTTTGCCTTTACCGCCGGGTTTGGCATCGGGTTCTATGACGGGTTCTTTGGGCCGGGTACCGGATCATTCTTTTCGATTGCCTTTGTGGCCCTGCTTGGTTTCAACATGACCAAGGCCACCGCCCACACCAAGGTTCTGAATTTCACGTCGAACTTTGCATCCTTGGTGATGTTTATCGCCGGGGGTGAGGTTGTCTGGATTGTGGGTGGTGTGATGGCCGTTGGCGCCTTGATCGGTGCGCAAATCGGATCGCATATGGTGATGAAGGTTGGCGCGCGGCTGGTAAGGCCGCTTCTGGTCGTCACATCAATCGCGATATCGATCAAGCTGATCATTGATCAGTACGGGACCACCATCAGCCAAAGCTTGGATCAGATCCGCCACTGGGTAAGTTGACCTCGGCGGCTCATCGACCAGCCAAAGAAAAACCCGTCAGCCTCAAGCTTGACGGGTTTTGTTTTACTCAGGCGCTGGCACCGTTTTCGACAAGGACTTCGTCGCGACGATCAAGCAAATGGCTCCAGACCGTTGCCAACAGGGCCAGAACGGCAATTCCGGCTCCCAGCCACGGGATATGCTGATAGGAAACGCCCTGGGTGATGGCGATACCGCCAAACCATGCGCCCGCCGCATTGCCAAGGTTAAAGGCACCCTGATTAAGGGTGGAGGCAAGGTTGGGCGCATCGGATGCCTCGTTCACCACGCGCATCTGAAGCGGGGACACCAGAGCAAAGGCAACCACACCCCACAGCATCACGGTTGCGACTGCCGGAATGACCGATGTCAGCGTTTCGGTGAACAGGGCAAGGATGGCAATCAGCAAGACAAAGGCCATAATGATGGCGGGCATCAAACGCCAGTCCCCCAAACGCCCGCCGATATAGTTGCCGACAGTCAAGCCAACCCCGAACAGCAGCAACACATAGGTTACCTGACGCGGGGTAATGCCGGTGATTTCCTGCAACATCGGGGTGATATAGGTAAAGACACTGAACATGCTGGCCGAGGCCAGAACCGAAATCAGCATCGCCAGCAGAACCTGTTTTTTGCCAAGCGACTTGGCTTCAAGCCAAAGACTGCCCGTTGATGCTGTAATCTTGCGTGGCAGGGCGACATAAAGCGCGCTGGCAGCAACAACACCAATCGCCACCACTGCCCAGAAGGTCGAACGCCAGCCAAGTTCCTGACCAAGTGCTGTGCCAAACGGTACGCCCAGCACATTGGCCAGCGTCAGACCGGAAAACATCAGGGCAATCGCCTGAACCCGTTTATGCGGCGCGACAAGGTTTGAGGCGACAACAGCCCCCAGCCCGAAGAACGCACCATGGCAAAACGCAGTGACCACACGGGCCGCCATCAACAGCCAGTAATCAGGGGCAATCGCACAGAGCAAGTTGCCGAGAATGAAGATCGAAATCAGCAGCAGCAAGGCCCGCCTGCGGTCCATGCGCGCGGTGGCAATCGCCAAAAACGGCGCGCCAAACGTGACACCAAGGGCATAGCCCGTCACCAGCAGACCGGCATCGGGAATGCTTACACCAAGATCAAGCGCCACATCGGGCAGAAGCCCCATGATGACAAACTCGGTGGTGCCGATCCCGAATGACGCAAGGGCGAGTGCAAGAATCGGCAGGTTCCCGAAAAATCCGGGGCGGGTGACGGTATCTGTCATGTCAGAATATCCAGATCAACTTTGGCGCGGGTGGCGCGGCCAACGTTTTGTGCAACTGCGAGATATGCATCATGCAGCAAATTTTGAAACGATTCAATTCTGAGATAATGCGCTGAACAAATCCATCGCGAAATTTGCATGGCAGCCTATATTGCCCGCATTACAGCAAGGCACAGGCATGATGCAGCACAGGTAAAGATTGAGGATCTTGGATCAGGAAAGTTCGGCGACGATTTTTTGCGCCGCAGCAACCGGATCTTCGGCCTTGGTGATCGGGCGACCAATCACAAGAACGTCACTTCCCATGGCGACGGCATCGGCCGGGGTAACGATGCGTTTCTGATCGTCACTTGCCGCCCAGCTTGGGCGAATACCCGGCGTGATCAGCTTGAAGTCCGGGCCGAGTGCCTTGCGCACCGGGGTGATTTCCTGGGCGGAACAGACAACACCGTCCAGACCGGCCTTTTGGGTCAGTTCCGCCAGCTTGACCACGCGATCTTCAATCGGGCCTTTGAGGCCAACATCATCAAGATCGCCCTGATCCATGCTGGTCAGGATGGTTACGGCAATCACCCACGGCGCGTCGACACCGGCCTTATCGGCGGTTTCGCGCGCCGCATCACCGGCACGTTTCATCATCTCCAGACCACCGGCGGCATGGACATTGACGATCCTGACACCCAATGGCGTGACAGCACGAATGGCCCCGGCCACCGTGTTGGGGATATCGTGATATTTGACATCAAGGAAGATCGGCATGCCCGTTTTGGCAACCGCCCGGACCCCTTGTGGCCCGTGGGCCGCGAAGAATTCCTTGCCAAGTTTGGCCCCGCCAATAACACCCGACAGCTTCGATGCCAGATTGATTGCATGATCAAGATCGGTGGTATCAATCGCGCAATAGATGCGGTCTTTGGCGGCAAGGGTCTGGGTCATGGGGTCCTCCGGCGGACTGGAATTGGGTCATGGCCCAGCTTTTCGCAGCAAATTTCATAGCGGACCGGACATGGCTTAGCCGATTTGGCCACAAAGGCCAATGTCAAATCGGCTTTCGAACAGACATTGGCACCATGCAGCAAAAAGCAAAAGGGCCCCTAAACGGAGCCCTTTGACTTGATCAGCTTTGGCCGATGGCCTTTTGATCGGTATTTGGTGTGGATGACGTGGTGTCATCCGTCTTGATGCGCTTGAGTTCGCTATCCATGCGCCGTGCAGCACGGCGGTGCTTGCCTTGCAGCAACCATTCAAAGGCAAAGCCGATGCCAAGCCCGATCAACAACGCAACCATGATCGGCAGGAACAGCGGCAAGTCGATTTCAAACGGCAAGGGCCAAAGCGAAATCGTGACCAATGCCCGGTTGGAAACTGCAAACACCGCAATCAGTACGGCAAGCGGGATGGAAATAATCCAGTACAGGAAGCGCATTACCTAGCTCCTTGTGCCGGTGGCTGTTCCACCCCGAAAACAGGATGGTTCAAAACCCGGCAGCAGGTCTCGTTTGATCAATGTTCTGATCAGTATGGGGCAAGAACCGGACAAAAGCCATGGCAACAGTCACACAGTTTTTGTGTGTTGCATGCTGGTCGTATCGGGCGGGCTGCGGGTGGCGCAGGCCCGATTGCCGGTCAAAACAAATCAGGCAGGAATCAGTTCAAACGTTCGCGAAGCTGTTTGCCGGTTTTGAAATAGGGAACCTTTTTCTCACCGACAGGAACCGCATCCCCGGTACGCGGATTGCGGCCGACGCGGGCCTCACGCTGTTTTACGGAAAATGCGCCAAAGCCGCGAAGCTCGACCCGGTCGCCGCGCGCAAGCGCGTCTGTGATCTCGTCAAAGATCGTGGCGACAATCCGCTCAACGTCGCGCTGATAGAGATGCGGGTTCATCTCCGCAAGGCGGGCAATCAATTCAGATTTTGTCATTTCCAGGCCCCATCCTGTTGGTGCTGACAGTCTCACTCAACCACGGATTAGATTATGTCTTAAAGAAGCTCTCATTCAGGTTGCCAGACCGTCAGCAAACCGTCAAGTTTAAGCCCCTCAGATGACAGCACTTTTCCAAGGCTTCCCTCAAGAACAGCACTCATCAAATCGTCTTCCGGGTATTCGATTTCAAGCGGCACTACATGTGCATCCGTCGTGATACCGGCTTCCTCTTCGAGCCAGCGCAAGGCTTCACGACGGCCTCCAATTTCGTCAATCAATCCATTGGCAACAGCCTGCTGTCCGGTATAGACGCGGCCATCGGCAAGAGTCGTAACTGTTTCGACCGACATATCGCGGCGGGTCGCAACCATTTCAACAAACACGTCAAACATGTCCGAAATCAGGCCCTGCATGGCCGATTTTGCAACATCATCAACGGGTTCGAACGGATTGGGTGCAGCTTTAAGCGGACCGCTTTTTACCGTCAGCGGTTCAACACCAAGCTTTTCAAGCGTTCCATTGAAATTCATCGACTGGAAAATCACCCCGATCGAGCCGGTGATCGTTCCACGGCGGGCAATGATGTGGTCGGCAGCAATCGCGGTCATGTAACCGCCGGACGCCGCAACAGTCCCCATCTCGGCAACGATTGGCCGGGTTTCACCGATACGGCGCAGCGCCTCAAACAGCGTTTCGCCACCAACCATGGTGCCACCCGGGCTGTTGATATGGACAATCACACCGACAACGTCGCTGTCTTCTTCAATCGCGCTTAGCGCATCAAGGAGATAGGGGTCTTCGGTGATCACACCTTCGATGGTAACTTCAACAATGCGCGGACCCAGTCCGCCAAGAACACTGTCCTTAACACCGGTGCCAGACAAGCCGACCACGATCACCGCAAGCACGGCAATCACCGCCACCACACGCCAGCGAAAGATGGATTTTTTCAAGCGGCGTCGATCCAGCAGGATATCGGCATCAAGTGCCATCGGCGTGTCCGTTTCCAATTGTTCAATCAAATACTTAGACGAGTGTGATCGCTCAAACCCGTCTCTTCAAATGGTTTTTATCGCCCCGGAAGGCAAGAACAAAAAGCGTTTAAAATCAAAATTTTCGCGAAATTCGCTGATATCGGCAGAGTCGGGCTAAAATCCAGCCCCCAAAAGCAGACGATATACAATTTGGTGCCCTTTACCGGGCCGCCGGGCATTGGGCGGATATATCGGCCATCCACCGCGCATCAATTTACCAGACCAGCATCCGGACAAAAGAAAACGGGCCGCGCAATGCGCGACCCGTCTTTTCGTTCCGCAAGACTGCAGAGCGTATTCGTCGGAGGGTGGCTTATTCGCCGCCTTCCTGTTTCTTGCGCAGAGCTTCGCCAAGGATGTCGCCGAGCGATGCGCCGCTGTCTGCCGAACCGTAATCCGCCATTGCTTTCTTCTCGTCAGCAACTTCAAGAGCTTTGACAGAGAGGGAAACCTTGCGGGTTTTGGAGTCGATTGCAGTAACGCGTGCGTCGACTTTTTCACCAACTGCAAAGCGTTCCGGACGCTGTTCAGAACGCTCACGCGCCAGCTCAGCTTTACGGATGAAGCCTTTGAGTTCGGTGTCGCCAACCGAAACCTCGATGCCACCGTCGTTAACTTCGGTCACTTCACAGGTTACAGCGTCGCCACGTTTGATGCCGACAACGGCGTCTTTGAACGGATCACCAGACAGCTGTTTGATGCCGAGCGAGATGCGTTCTTTTTCAACGTCAACGTCAAGAACCTTGGCTTTGACGATGTCGCCTTTTTTGTATTCTTTGATGACTTCTTCACCAGCGCGGTCCCATGACAGGTCCGAGAGGTGAGCCATACCGTCGAT
>ENA-ORCZ01000375-ORCZ01000375.1-marine-metagenome-genome-assembly--contig:-NODE-375-length-21748-cov-3.803793_pt1 | contig 21748 bp, 21 predicted proteins | sample MGYA00237785_ERZ508519 | MGnify/ENA primary metagenome ERZ508519 (study PRJEB26189, sample SAMN06268790) | marine metagenome | isolation source: Bioluminescent Bay, La Paraguera, Puerto Rico | place...
GAGGTCCATGATCTTGATCGGGAAAACTATTTCAAGCATGTGACGAAGGTTCAGTAGTCCTGCGTGTAATAGTGTGTATATTATTGGTGAATGTAATGGACGACCTCATGCAATGTGATACCTGAGAGATATATTTTTTTCATTAAAGTTGAACTGATACTTGCCAGTTTGATGATCTGCTTCTTTGAATTATTTCAGGGATACTAGTAAGTAGTAAGTCTTTTGTGTTTTTATTGAATAGGGCTACTACATACTTATCTTTTAAGTGTTCAGAGGCTTTGATTTCATTCTCAGTTATTGCAAAGAAAAAGCCAGAAAAATCTTCCTTAATTCTGTTTTGTTTCCCGGATTTGATTTCTATGAACGTCATGTAGGGGAACGCATTTTCAATTGATTCGACGTTTTTGAAATTTACTTCAATTTCATCTGGTAGGTGTATGGCATCAAAGCTTGTTGATTTTATGTGGATTTGTCTTTCGTGAAGAACATGGAGTAGATTTTTCATCTCCTTTCCTTTTGGGCGCTTGATCCAGTTATGTGTCATTTGAATAGATAACAGTTCACCTTCCGATCCATTTTTGTTGGACAACCGTGCTAGGTGTTCTTTCCTGGACTTTAAAAGTTCTGGCAATTTCAATTTTTTATCCTTGCATTCTCTTTATGGTCTACATCAAAAGGGCTTCGTGGATCGGATGATCCGGTCCGTAACGGTCATTGAGCAATTTGATCAGCTCACGCGAGAAGCCCTTGCCTGCGTCAAGCAATGATCGCAATTCCGCATCATTGCGATCATGTGGCCCAACGCCATCAAGGCGCGCGCGGACTTCCGGATCAGAAAGTTCGCGCAGGAAACGGTCATAAAGTTCAAGTGCCGGCAGGCTTTTCTCCCCGAACACGGTTTGCAGGCGCGTGATTGGGGGGAGCTGTAAAAGTTCGGATAATTTTTCGCGTTTGCCGGCATAATCCCGGCCTGCGGTTTCGGCTGCCGCGATAATACCGCCGAAATAAAGCATCTTGCGCGAGAAAACCAGTTTCAGGCGCCGGGGTGCCCATGCTTTACTGGCATCGCCTTCGCGGGTTTTGATTTCAAAATCGACGCTGATGGTGCGGTAATAGCGGATCACGTCATTGACCAGAAACCGCGCGATGGAATCACGTGTAACCGAGCTTGTGACGTAATTGGCGATCAGGTCGTCAAAGAATTTGCGTTTGCCCGCCTCGTTATAAAGCCACTCGCATTCCAGCAGGAACAACAGCCGACGTGTGGTGATCGAGTTGGTATCACCATCAAGCCCGATACGATTGACCAGTTCCTCGGCGGTGATATAGGACGAAAACGGGCCGTTGACCGCCGGTTTCTTGGTGACCATCTTGCCAAGGATGTCTGCGACCTGTTGGTGCGGTGCCTGACTGCGTTCGGCTTCGCGGCCAATGATGAAGTAATCCAGATCGGATTGATCGGACGCCTCATGCCGCCCATAGGACCCGGTTACCACCACGCAAAAATTATCGCCTGACAGGCTTTTGCCCAATGCATCGCGCATCTCGGCCAGACGGGTGGCCGAGTAGTGCTGATTGGTTGCGATGGTTTGCGGTAACAAGATCGGGACAGCCTCTTGGTGCGACTCGTTGATATCCGAGTATCTGCCTAATGGTTAAAGATTAAAACCACGTTTAACTGATATGGCACTGTCCAATTAAGCTGATTGACAGTTTTATGGGCGCGGCAGATATTTTTCGCGCTTGTTCAATATCTTGAACGTTCTGCGCCACCCTTGACCACGAAAGTTTTCCCATCATGGACATTTCCGATCTGCCGTTCGGTACAACCGACTGGTCTGCGATTGAACCGACCGAACACACCGGTGAAACCGGCATGGCGACCTGGCGTACCCGCCACTTTGGTCCGATCCGTGTCAGGATGGTGCAATATTCCGCCGGTTATCTGGCAGATCACTGGTGTTCCAAGGGGCACATTTTGTTGTGTCTTGAAGGCGAACTGGTGACCGAGCTTGACGATGGCCGGACCTATGTCCTGAAACCGGGCATGAGCTATCAGGTGGCAGATAACGCAGAGGCCCATCGTTCCTCAACCGAAACCGGCGCGACCCTTTTTGTCGTTGATTAGGATTTTTGGGTTACGCCAATTTTATACAAGCCATTGGCCGTAGCCTGTAAAACAGATAGTTCCTTCACTATCGGCGACAATAGCTTTTCAATTTCTGACGGTTTCGCAGTGGCGGCAACTGCAACAGCAGATACTAACTCGTTGAATTCCTCAAACGAGAGTTTGAAGACGTAATTGTGCTTTGTTCCTGGTGAAAAATTTTCAACGTCATTTGATTGAAACTCAATGCAATCATTTTTCACACTAAATTTGTTAAGTTCTGCGTTGGTTTTGTACTTGCCGTGATTATTCTTCGATGCGCGACGTGACATCTGCATATTCATTCCTCCAAGAGCGAATTTCTACTGGAGGTAGTTTAGGTCGTTTTGATGTTTGATTACAGTTCTGAGATTAGTCTATTTATCAATCAAACAGACTTGCCGCCGCGGCCTGTTGGGCGGGGTCGGTCAGGCTGCCGACACGCCGCAGGAAGGAATGCTTTTCCTCGTAATAGCGTTTTGACAGATCGGCAAAGCAGCGGACTTCGACATCCTTGTTGATATGAAATTCACGTCTGGGCACCTTGGCCTCGTGCAGGTCAAAGCTGCTGGCCGATGCGCTGAGTTGATGGTCGACAACATCGGCAACGCCATCAAGCTCGATCCGGTTTTTGAGACTATGCAGGAATTTCTTGAACGGTGGATGGCTGTTCAAGAACGCCTTTTCGGTCAGCAGGAAGTCATCGGCGGCAAAATCCGGTGCATTTTTGACGACAAATTCGCGGCACAGATGGTCGGTGGCAAAGCACATCGGACCAAAGATAAAATTGCGATAGATGTCTTCTTTGAGCTGCCAGAACTTATCAAGCCGTTTGAGTGAGTCTGCATCGAGTTTGACCGCAGCCTCAAGCAGCAAACGCGGGTGGCAATGCACATGGTTGGGATGGACGTAAGTCTTGGTACGGCTGATGCCTTCGAGCGTGTCGATGTTAACCGGGCCGGAAAACAGGGCGGCGTGCGGGTGATCGGACTTCTTGGACAGAAGGGCGATGACCGCGTCCGGGTCCACCCCATGTTTGACCAGCAAATGATTGACCGACAGGTCCAGCGCAACCTCGCCGGTAATGATCTGATTGGTCAATTGATGGTGGTTGCGGTTAAAGCGGCGCGCAAATTCGGGTTCCAGCGTATGGGAAAACGGGCCGTGGCCGATATCATGCAACAGCGCGGCCGCGCCCAAAAGATCGCAATCGGCATCAGACAATCCCATCAAACGGCAATAGCGTTGCGACAGCAATGCCACGCCAATCGTGTGGTCATAGCGCGAATGACGGATATTGGCGGGGCGACCGTTCGGGTGGAACAGATAATCGATGGCACCGAGAAACGAGATTTCGCGTAAGCGTTCAAAGGCGGGGGACGCGATCAGTTTCTTGTGCAACGGCCGATCAAAGGCCGAGGCGATCTGGGCGCGTTTGAAATGGTAGTTATATTGCGGCACATCGCGAAACAGCAGTTCCCATTCGGCGATATCATCGGCATTGAAATTGGTATCAAACAGATCACCGATTTCCGGTGCCGGTTTTGCCGCCGCCTTGAGCATGGCAGAGTCCTTTTGTGGCGCGGCCTTCTTGGGCTCTGCGCGCTGGGCAAAAAGGTCTAGCTGCGGTTTTGGGCTCATTTTAGGAATGGTTGATGCGCTCAGTTGAGAATGTGTGTCCCGCAGACATAAACGGAATCACTGGCCATGTGAATGAGTTTTGACCCGAAGATTTCGCCATGAAATACGCCACCAGACAAGCCTGTTGCCGTAATGATGTGAAACGGTGGTAAAAGCACGGCGTTTTCACCATAATAATAGCTCATAAACACAAACGGTTAACAACACGTGACACGGCGAGTATCCGAACAGGCATCCACACAGCTTTGCGCAGGCAAAAAGACAGTGGCGATCATGCGCAGACTGTCTGATTTGGCGCGCCCGGCCTTTTGGCGCAGCACGGGTGCGATGGTTGCCTCGTTTGGTCTGTCGGTAAGTGTGCAGGCCCAGGAAAAATTTCGCCTCAATACCACCACCAATGCAGCGGAGGGCACGACTCCCGTTGCGGCCCAAACGGATGGCATTGGTGCGACGATTTTTGGAAGCCTGGCGGGCCTAAGTGACCGCGACTGGCTGGTGGTTGGCCTGGCGGCTGTTGGTGGTGCGGCGATTGCCGGTTGGGTTGGTTGGCGGCTGTCACTTCGGATGCGTCGTCACCTTGAAGAAGTCGAAGATCACGAACATGAACTGGCGGGCGAGACGGAGCTTTTCACCCAGCTTTTGTTTGCCGGCCCTGACCCGGTTTACTATTGGAGCAGCCATGGCTTTGCCGAGGGGGCCAGTCCATCGCTCAAACGGGCCTTCCAACTGGGTCAGGATGGCCGGTTTCCCGATCTGCTGGATTTGTTGCGCGATGAAGATGCCGCGGCACTCAAGGAACGGGTGCGGAACCTCAAGACCGGGCATGACCGGTTTGAGCTGTGGATCACCACGGTCGATGAGCGCAAATTCCACGTCACCGGCATGGCCGCGCGCAAGGATCGGTCATCGGACGTATTGGCGCATGGTCTATGGTTCCGCGATGAAACCCGCCATTCGCGCGAACGCGAAAACCAGTTTGGCGATTTTCAGCTGCTTAAACACGAAGTATCGGGCCTGCGCCAGTTGCTTAATAGCCTGCCCTTCCCGGTCTGGCGCCGGGATGCGGAGCTTCGCCTGATTGATTGCAACATCGCCTATGCCGATGCGGTCGAATATCAAACCATCGAGGATGCTCTGGCGGCACAGGCCGAAATTGGTGCAGGGGTGATTCCCGATCACGGGCGATCACTGGCGGCATCGGTTCAGCGCAACAATGAAAGCCTGACCCGCGATTTCCACGTTGTCATTCGTGGTGATCGCAAATTGCTGCGTATTACCGAAATGCCGGGCGGGGCTGCGAACGAGCCCGATGGCCTGATCGGCTTTGCGATTGATTGCACCCCGGTCGAAGAATTGCAGTCCGATCTGTCGCGCCACATCCGCGCCCATGCCGAGGTGCTTGAAAACCTTGGCACTGCGATTGCGGTGTATGGCGGGGATAAGGGGCTTATTTTCTTTAACACCGCCTTCACCAAGCTTTGGGATCTGGATGACGAATGGCTCTGGACGGAGCCGACCCATGACGATGTTTTGCGGCGTCTGCGCGATGAACGCAAGCTGCCCGAAGTCACTGATTTTGCCCAGTTCCGCAACACCGAAAACCAGCGTTTCACGGACCTTCTGAAACCTGAAGAAGACCTGATGCATCTGCCCAATGGCATGACGTTGCGTCGCTTTATCTCGCCCCATCCGTTTGGCGGGCTGATGTTTGTCTATGAGGATGTCACCGACAAGCTGGTTCTGGAAAGTTCTTACAACACCCTGATCGCAGTACAGCGCGAAACGCTTGAAAGCCTGCATGAGGCCGTCGGCGTGATCAGTGGTGATGGGCGCTTGCGGCTTTATAACCATGGTTTTGCTGATCTTTGGGGCCTTGAAAGCACCTTCCTTGATGTCGCGCCGCATCTGGGCGACGTGGTCGAGAAATCCAAGGATTACTGGCGCGAACGCGACGATTGGGAAAAATTCAAAAACCGCATGGTTGCGCGCATCACCAACCACGAACCGATGAATGGCCGCTTGGAACGGGCCGATAATTCGATTGTTGATTTTGCCATCGTGCCGCTGCCCGACGGGGCGGTGATGATGTCCTATATCGATGTCACTGACACCATCCGCGTCGAACGTGCGCTGCGTGAACGTAACGAGGCACTGCGTACCGCAGACCAGATGAAGTCCGACTTCATTTCGACAGTATCGCGCGAACTGACGAAGCCCTTGGATCACATCAATGGCGAATCTGATCGTTTGATCCCGCATCTGACCGGCAATGTGGCGCGGTCGGTTGAAACCATCCGGACCGAGGCGCAAAGCATGCTGGCGCTGGTTGATGACATGCGCGATCTGGCAACCCTTGGTTCGGGGCAGGTCGCACTTGAACTTGATACGGTTGATCCACGGCGTTTGCTGCGCTCGCTCGAAGCACTCACCCGCGCACGCTTGGCCGAACTTAATGTATCGCTGCGCCTTTATTGTTCGCGTCAAATCGGCTGGATGGTGGCCGATGAACGCCGCCTGAAACAGGCTTTGTTCATTCTGGTGACCAACGTGCTGCGCACAGCACCCGAAGGCAGCGAGGTTTCCGTGGTCGCAAAGCGCAGTGGCGAGGATATCGAAATTTCGATCTCGCTGTCGGACGAAGCCCCGCAACCGATGCTGTTTGAAGGCCTACGCGATGGCGAGTCCCCATCGGCCCGCCGTGCGCTTGGCATGGCGATGGTCCGCGCCGTGGTCGAAATCCATGGCGGACGTGTGAAGATCAGCCGCGATGGCCGCAAGATCGCCTGCATCCTGCCCGCGGGCGAGGAAAGTGATCTGGGCTAGGTCCAATCCTGCCCGAATATGAAAAAGGCGCCATCTGGCGCCTTTTGCTTTGTCTGTTTGCAGACAATTGATCAGACCGTGAACGGCACGTCCTTGCCCGCAACATACGCATCAATGTTATCAAGTGCCCGGAAACCCATGGCGTTGCGGGTTTCAACTGTGGCCGAGCCAAGATGCGGCAGCAGGAAGGTGTTTTTAAGATCGCGATAGGCCGGTTCGATATTTGGCTCGCCAGCAAAAACATCGAGGCCCGCCGCGGTCAGTTTGCCCGATTTCAGGGCGGCAATCAGGTCCTGATCATTGACCACATCACCGCGCGCGGTGTTCACGATGATCGCGCCATCGGGCAGCTTGGCAATGAAATCTGAATTGACCATGCCGCGCGTTTCGGGCGTTGACGGGCAATGCAGCGACAGGAAATCACAATGGGGCAGAAGGCCATCGATACTGTCGTGATAGGTCGCCCCCAGTTCCTGATCGGCAGGCAATTGGCGGCGGTTGTAATAATGGATGTCCATATCAAAACCGCGCGCACGTTTGGCAACCGCCTGACCAATGCGGCCCATGCCAACGATGCCGAGTTTCTTGCCAGTCACCTGCGTCCCCATCAAATGGGTCGGGCGCCAGCTTGACCAGGTGGCATTGCGGACTTCTGCCTCCCCCTCGCTGGTGCGGCGCGCGGCCCCAAGGATCAGAAGCCAGGCAATATCAGCGGTGGCATCTGTCAGAACACCCGGTGTGTTGCCGATGATCACGCCCTTTTTCTTGGCGGCGGCCAGATCAATATGATCGGTCCCGACCGAAAAGGTGGCGATGATTTTCACACTATCAGACAGATGATCGAAAAACTCGGCATCAATCGGATCGCCCACCGAAACAAGGGCGGCATCGGCACCATGGCACAGGGCGAGGATTTCGGCCCGGGTCAGGGGATCGTCATCTTCCTGGGTGCGGATGTCATAACTTTCGGCCGCACGTTTGGCGACGGCATCGGGCAATCGGCGGGTGACGGCAAGAACAGGTTTCATGATGGGTTTCTCCCTGAAGCGATTTTGTTTTTAAGTTTTCAATTGTTCTAGAATAACTGCCCGACGGCCAGACGGATACCGATTGATGTGATCACGAGTGACAGCAGGAAATCGGCCAGAACAATCGTACTGGCGGTCGGGATCGAAACCGACAAGGTCAGTTTGGTGATATAGACGCCATACACCAGCGTCGCGATTACCGCGATAAAGACAAAGCCCCCCGCACCCAGCGACGGGAACAACACACCCAGCATCAAAGCCGCCAGATACAGCCCCATCTGAAGCACGCTTGCCCAGTTATAGACCGTGATAAACGCGATATAGCGTTCGGCGCGCCCGATCATCGGAATGACATGGAACATGATCAGCGGGAAGGCGACCCATTTGATCGCATAGGCAATGACTTCGACCAGCATATAACGGAGCGCCGGGAAGTCTTCGGGAGCGTCAAAAATATCGTTCCAGCGCAGGAATGCAAAGGCGGGAAAGACGATGACGGCCGCCAGGAACGAACGCCAGAATCCCTCAATCGAAAAGTTAAAAAATCCAAGGCCTTGGCTGTCACCGCGCGCAAGACGCCATGTGCCGTAAAGGGCGTTCAGGGTTTCGGAAGAGGTACTCATCTGGGGCTTGTTTCCGGGCTGTGGGGCAAAGCAGACATGAATGTGTCTAGCAGTCTGTGGGCAACAGTCCAACAGCTTATCCCCGAACGCCCGTCCTTCACAAGGTGGGGTTGCCAAACGTCTTTTTCTTGCACGGGTCATCGGGCCCTTGAGACGGCAAAACGAGGTGGCGGGATCAGGATGACGGACAATACGGACGAAGAATATGCGTTGCGCTTGTCCTATCTTGAAAAAACCGATCCCAACTCGCTGGCGGTTGCGCGTCTGTATCTTGAAATGGCCAGCAACCAAAGGCCCGATCAGCGTGAAGAGGCATTGGCGCTGTTTGATGCCGCCGATGCAATTTTCGCGCTGCATTTGCCGACTGCCCGTGATGCCGCGGTGGCAGGCCTGGCACTTAGCCTCAATAACCGGGCCGCGCTTGAGATTGAGGCCGGTGAATGGGACTGGGCGGTGGATGCCGCCTGTCAGGCCGTCGAACTGCGTCAGGACCGCTTGCGCAATTGCGTCGGGCGCAAGGATGACAAGGAACGTCTTGATCTGGGGTATTCACTGGCCGCCCTCGTGCTGGCCCTGCAAGGGGCGGGGAAGCTTGATCTGGCGCGCGATGCGGCATGCGATGCGGTCGAAGTGCTGGGCGCCTTTGCCGGGATGCGCAATCAGGATGCGTTTGTCCTTTTGACCAAGCTTATCTGTATCTATGCCGATCTGTGCAACCGGACGGGTCAGTTGCCCGATGCCAATGTTTTGTTGCCGCTGGCCAAGGCGTTTTACTCTGCGCGCGGCAAATCCTGAGCAAAGAAAAACGGCCACAAGGAAGTTTCCCTGTGGCCGTTTCCAATTCATCCGGATTTAGTGATCAGCGGGTGCTTGCCACCGACCAGGTCAACGTCACTTCACCATTTGCCGGAACTTCGATGTCCCAGCTGATCTGGCCGGGTTGGTCGCGTTCGTGCTTGTGACTTTCGGCCGTCACTTTCCAATCCACCGGCAGGTCTTCACGGATGGTGACGGTTTCGGCGCGGTCACTGGTATTGCGGATTGTCCATTTCAGATCAGCATTGATGGCGTCTGGCAGGTTCGGACGTGCCTTGCGGTCAAACGAGGTGACATTACGCGTGCCGTTCAGGTCGCTGGCCTTGCCCAGACGCAGGGTGGCATCACGGCCAACCGGGGTCAGCGAAATCATGTCTTCGGAAAGATAGCCGGTATCGCCTGCCGGGGTTTGGGCATAGATGCGCACAATGCCATCCGGCCACGGGCTTTTGGCGTCTTTGCCGCCTTCGTTGGTGATGTCGATTTCAAGATCCGGACGGACGAAGTCGTTGATGTCATTCGGCGCCATGTTATAGACGCTGCTTGATGCCTGGAAGATTGCATGGCGCTTGACCGGAAGGACCTGTGGATCAAGCAACGGCAAGATCACTGTGTCGCCATCCTGCATCGACAGGCCGTCAAACGGGCCATAAACATGCAGGTTTTCAAAGCTTGCCCGGTCCGGTGCACCAGCGGCAGGTGCGGCACCATCGGCCATGGCCGACATCATCATTTCGGTGCGTGCGGCCTTGGCCATCGGGGGCTGCTGCACCCGGTTGGGGTCACCGGCGACCAGACGCAGGGACGCATTGTCATAATCGCTGCCCGATCCGTTCATGACCTTGGCAATCGCGGTCAGTTTCAGGCTGTTTTCTGCACGGTCGTAATAGGCGGTATAGGAAGTGTTCCAACCGATCCCGCCCAGAAGATAAGCCATGGATAGGTGATCAAGCGCGGTACCGGTCGCGATATCCGCATCAAGGGTCGGACTGGTGGTAAAGCCATCAGGCAGTTCGGAAACAATCACCTGATCAAGCGGTACCTGTTCCAAACCGGCATCGGTTTCAATCAGGGCAACATGGCTTACCGCGACAAGAGTGCCTTCAATCAGGTCGTCGTCCCGGCGAATGGTGACCGTCTTGCCGATCTGATCGCGCACAAGGTCGTCGATGGCGTTTGATCCGTTGCTGCGATTGCGCAAGGACGTCCAGACAAGATCGGCATCCTTGGCAGTGCCGAGCAGGAAGGAGTCATTCATGATGGTCTGGGGCAGACCATCAATGCGAAGCGTGCTTTGGCCTGCGGGAATGGCCGCATCGCGTTTTTCGGTAATCAGCGACAGGTTGCCGGGATAAACGGTCAGCTGCAGGCTGGTGCGGTTGTCGGCTGATAGTCCGACGGACGGGCTTTGCGCGCGGGCAGGCTCAGCATCCGGTCCGAAAAATACCGCTGAACCCAACAAGGCGGCGAGTGCAAAACGATTGCGTAATGCTGCTGTCATTCCCGATCCCTTTTGTCATGATGAAGTGGGGCTATGCAATTTGCTCTGATTGCCACCTTTGCGTGAAAAGATGGCAGGATCAAGGACATGCAGGGATAATTTCAGGCAAGACGCATAAACGCGTGATGCCAACGCACGTAAACGTTGGCCGCGCAATTCGATGCGCAGCAAACAGTCAGAATCCGAAGACTTGGCTCGTGCCTAGCTCAGAACGTGGTGGAAGGAATATCCGCCGACCTCGGGCAGATGGTGCTGATAGGCGGCCTGACGCGCGGTATTGACGATGATCGGTGCGCGCAGATTGACCGACATGCTGACCGGACCATCATCGGGCTTGTGCAGGGTCACAATCAGCAACACCGCGCCATCTTCCTTTTTGATGCCGTGAATGCCAAAGGCCTGTTCAAGATGTTCGGGGCGGATCGTGTCGCTTGCAAGGTTGTAGGGGGCGACGATAAAGGCCAGCTCCGGTTCGGTCAGGCATTGCATCAATAGAAACGCATTGCCGCTTTCACCCGGGAAGCTTGCCAGCGCAAAGACGTTATGATCCGGAAAGCCCTTTAGCCCGGCCGGGAAGTATATGGCCTTGTCCCAGACGAATTCACGTTCGCCAAACAGGGTGGTCAGTTTTACGGCGGACGGGACGGTCCCCTTGGCCGTCGGGTTCGCGCCTTTTTCGGTCGCCATTGCGTCCTCCTGCTGATCCGTTTTCATGCTGCACTAGAAATATCAAAGCATTTTGGATTGGTTTGCCGGATATTCAAGGGCTTGGCAGACCGGAAGACATTCTATTAGCAGTTTATTTAGCAGCCGTTAAAGCGGACCCCGACAGGTTCACTAAACCCTTTGACCTGAATTGTTTGCGTTTGTGCATAGCGGGCAAGAAGGATCGGTCCGGCGACCGGGGCTTCCTTGCGCAGGCGGTTGGCGAATTGTTCGCTCATGACCGTATCGCTGCCAAGTTCGCGGGTGGCCTTTTCAAGGCGGGCGGCAAGGTTGACCGTGGCGCCAATGACGGCGGGTGTGACTGCCTCGCGTTGGCCGATATCGCCGACAACGGCCGGGCCGAAATTAAGCCCAACCCCGATTTCAAGCGGTTCGCCGCCATTTGCCGGGGCCCGGGCCTGCCATTCGGCGACCTGTGCGATGATCGCCTGTGCGGCACAAAATGCATTGGACGCCGGGTTTTCAAGATCGTCGAAGGCCGCAAAACTCGCCATCACCGCATCACCGATATATTTTTCAACAATGCCGCCATAGGCACCGATTTGCGATGTTGCGATGTGATGGAACTGGTTGAGGAACCGCATGACTTCCTGCGGGTCGCGTTTTTCGGCAAAGCGTGAAAAGCCAATAACATCGGCAAACAGAATAACGCATTCGCGGCGTTCGCCGACGCGGATCGGTTCATCACGATCAGCCAACTGATCTGCAAGGGCGGTCGGGAAATATCGTGCCAGATTGCCATGCGCGCGCTCGGACGCGGCCGACTGGTTGATCAGGACCCGCAAACGCGAAACCATCACCGCACAGGCCAGCGTAAAGACGATGACAATGATCACCTGTTCGGCAAGGGCCGAGATATCGACAAATTCCGGCAGGTTATAGGTATCGATGATTTCTTGCTGGCTGGGGTTCCATTCATCGCCGAAATGCTGCGAAACGATCACACCGGGCCGCGTCATCAGCCACCAGATCGCCCCGCACCATGACGCAAACAGCCAGAAACCAAACCACAGGATCAGGCGCGGCGAAAAGGTCATGATGATGATTGCCATCATGATCATCGAAAAGACCACGCCACGGTCACGTACGACAAATCCATAAAGCCATGCCGGATGATCCAGCAACGGATTAAGCGGATCGGGCACAACCGAGACATAAACAATCAGAACGGCATCAATCACCGCCAGCAGATAGATCATCCAGTATGATTTGCCGCCCCGAAAGGCGACGAAAAGCTGAACGAACACGCCGGGAATGAACCAGCCGAGAACCTCAAGCAATGTGTAAAGCTTGCCGGTGGGCGAATCAGGTTTGCTAAACAAAAGCAGGATGAACGCCAGAAGGCAGATGCGTAAGAAGGCAACAAGGATCAGCCCGCGCTTTTCTTCGCGGGCAACAAGGCGTTCAAAAATTGACTCGGAAGGCTCAGTTTTTGACGGCATCAGCAAGAAGTTGTTTCAGCCCTTCGCTGTCCTTGACGACCAGTCGACCATCACGGCGCGTGATCATCCCCTGTTTTTCAAGTTCGCGCAGCTTCTTGTTCACCGCTTCACGGGTCACACCCAGCATCAGACCCAATTCCTGCTGCGACAGCGGAAGGGCAATACGAATGCCTTCCGGGTCCGGGCCGCCATGACGTTCAGCCAGCCACAAGATACGCTTGATCAGACGTGCGGTCAGATCAAGGAAGTTGGCATCCTCAAGCAGGTCACTGACCCAACGCAGGCGACGGCACAAAAGGGCGGTGATGTGACGGCGCAGCGGGGCTTCGCGGTCAAAGATTTCAAAGAAGTCATCGCGCGAAATGAAAAGTGTCCGGGTCGGGCCAACCGCCCGTGCGGTCGCCGTGCGCGGTTCGCCATCCAGCAGTGCGATCTCGCCAAATACCGCACCGGGGGCCAAAACGTTAAGCACGATTTCCTTGCCGGTTTCAGAAACCGAAGAAATGCGAACCTTGCCGGCCTCGACCGCATAAAGCCCGTCTGCCGGTGCGCCCTTTTCAAACAGCAACTGACCATCGTCGAACCGGCGGACAGTCGCCTGGTTTGAGAGCTGCTCCAACAGTTCGGGGTCCAGATCCTCAAACAGGAAGCTGCCTGCCAGAATGCGCGAAGCAATCTTCGCAAGTTGCGGTGATTTTGGGCCGGTTACACTGTTCACGGGGTTCACTTTGAAAATGGTTTCGTTTCAGCGGGCGAATCGCAGAATTCGAATGCCAAAGTAGCACAAATATCCTGCTTTACAGCAAGCTGTTTTGCAACTGGCATCTGGCCATTGCATCTGTTGCCAAGTCACTGGAATGCTTGTGATGCGGCAAGGTTTTTTGATGTCACTGGTTTGAAATTCAGACAGCCGTCCCCCAAGCTTATAGATGTTAAAGCATCGCTTTTTGGCAGGAATTTGACGGGGAGATCGGGACAGGCCGCAGAAAATGGCAACGATCCGAATGGGGCCGAAGGCCTTATTTTACGCGGCTTACAGGTAAAATATAGAACATTTGACAAAATCTCCTATGTTTTTTAAATTATCCTAATTCCGAACAGGGACCGCCCAAGAACAAGAGTGTCAAAAGCAACCACGGTCCGCGGATGTCGTTTTATATCGGGAGGAAGAAATGAAGATGATTTCCAAAGGTGCCTTGTTTGGCGCCGCTTCAATGGTCGCTGCGTCATTCGGTTTTAATGCGCAGGCAGCCGATGTGACCCTGAACTTTGCCCATGTTGACCCGGCAGAGTGGACCACCTCGAAAAAAGGTGCAGCGTCACAGGTCTTTAAAAACATTGTCGAAGCAGAATCGGCTGGCCGTATTGAGGTCGCTCTGTTCCCGGCCGGTGCGCTGGGCGGTGAAACCGATCTGCTGCAGAATACCCAGGACGGTACGCTTGCCATGTCGATGGTATCGGGTCCGTTCTCCAAGGTCTGCCCTGAGGCAGCCGTTCTTGATATCCCTTATGTTTTCCCGAATGCCAACGTTGCCTGGAACGTTCTGGATGGTGATTTCGGCAAGGAACTTGCCGCGCACTGCCTGGAAAAAACCGGTCTGCGTACGCTGGCCTATGGTGAAACCGGTTTCCGTAACTTTACCAACTCCCAGCGCGCAATTTCCGAGCCGAAAGACATGGAAGGCTTGAAAATTCGCGTCATGACCGTTCCGCTGTTCGTGGAAATGGTCAAGGCACTTGGTGGCGAACCGACCCCGATTCCGTGGCCGGAAGTTCCGACCGCATTGACCACCGGCACGGTGGACGGTCAGGAAAACCCGATCAGCGTGATCTATGCCAACAAGTTCTATGAAATGCAGAAATACCTGACGCTTGACCGTCACGTATATGGCACCGACTTCATCGTGATCAACGAAGCAATCTATCAGAACCTTTCCGAGGCTGATCAGGCACTTCTGCGTCGCGCCGCCGGTGTTGCATCGAACGTTGGCCGTGCGGTTCAGCAGTTCAACTCTGCCGAAGGCGTTGCCAAACTGGCAGAGGAAGGCATGGAAGTAACCACGCCGACCGCCGAACAGCTCAAGATGTTCCGTGATGCCGCTCAGCCGGCAGTCATCGAATGGCTTTCGGGCGAGATCGATGCTGCATGGATCGAAAAACTGCAAACTGCCGTTTCCGAAGCAGAAGCTTCAATGTAATCGGTGTTTGGCGGGTCGGGTGCTCCTCCTTGCACCTGACCTGCCCTTTTTTCCCGCCACCGTGCTTATAAAAGCATAATAATTTTCAGAGCGATCCGGGGGAACCCATGCAACGCACCGAGAATGCTTACAAGCGTTTGCTCGCCGGACTTTCGGGATTAAGTATCCTAATTGTTTTTGGTGTCGTTTTTGCCGGCAGTGTCAGCCGATATCTGTTTTCTTCCCCGCTGCAATGGAGCGAAGAAATCGCGAAATACGCGATGATCTATGGCTGCATGTTCGGTGTGGCCTATGCCTATCTGCAGGGTACCCAGATCACTTTCAGCATTGTTGTTGATACCATTCCCGCACGCATCCGCCGCAAGCTCGCAATTATTGTTGATGCCGCGACGCTGGTGCTGGGCGGTATACTTGCCTATGCAGGCTATGTGTTTGCCGCCAAGCGCGGCGGTATTGTTGCCTCTGGCATTGGCATTCAGATGTATTGGGCGCAAATCGCCATCACTGTTGGTGGTGTTTGTCTGGTGATTGCCGCCATTTTGCGCCTTGCATCTTGTCTCAATAAGAATTCCACCGGGGGTGAAGCATGATTACCGGCGTCACCCTTCTGGCACTGCTTGCGATCGGTGCACCGGTTGCCTTTGCAATCGCGCTTGGCATTGTCGCCTATATCAGTACCGGCACCTTTGGCATTGATCTTCTGCCGCAGCGTATTTTTGCCGGGATGGACAGCTTTACCATTCTTGCCATTCCGCTGTTTGTTCTGGCCGGCGAGTTGATGAATGCCAGCGGCATAACATCACGCGTGATCAATCTGGCCAATGCGCTTGTCGGCCATGCCAAGGCCGGTCTGGCCCAGGTCAATATCTGGTCCTCGGTGATCTTTGCCGGTCTTTCGGGCTCTGCGGTTGCCGATACATCCGCGATTGGCCGTATCTTTATTCCGTCGATGGAAAAGGAAGGCTATCCGCGTGATTTTGCCGCCGCGCTGACGGCTGCATCATCGGTCATCGGCCCGATCATTCCGCCCAGCATTCCGGTCATTATCTATGCGCTGATTACCACCAATGTGTCGGTTCCAGCCTTGTTCCTTGCCGGTATTGTGCCGGGTGTATTGCTGGCGATTGCGCTGTCGGTTTATGTGCGGTTCTTTGTCAAAAACCACGCCAAGCCCCGCGAACGCATGAATATGGGCGAGAAGATAAAGGCAGTCTGGAACGGCCTTATTCCGTTGTTCATGCCGGTCTTTGTCATCGGCTCGATCCTGGCCGGGATCGTCACCCCGACCGAGGCCGCAAGCTTTGCAGTGTTTTATGCGCTGGTTGTTGGCCTGTTCGTGTTCCGGGAACTGAAACCGGGTGATCTGCCGGCAATTTTCGCAGGTGCGATGCGCGATTCCTCAAGTATCCTGATCATCATGGCAACGGTGGCGGCGGCAAACTGGTTCATGACCTTTGCCGGCATCCCGCAAACCGTCAGCAAGTTCGTTCTGGGTTATGTCGACAGCCCGGTCACCTTCCTGATCCTGATCAACCTGATGCTTTTGGCGGTTGGTCTGGTGCTTGAAGGCATTGCTGCGATGCTGGTGCTGGTGCCGATCCTGCATCCGATCGCGATCAGCCTTGGCATTGATCCGACCCATTTCGGGATCATCGTGATCTTTAACCTGATGATCGGCCTGATTACGCCGCCGATGGGACTGTGTCTGTTTGTTGCGGATGCGATTGCGGGCGTCGGTATGGCCCGAATGATCCGCGCCATCATGCCGTTCTTTATCGTTGAACTGGCGGTGTTGCTGATCATCACCTTTGTACCGGGCATCGTTACGTTCCTGCCCGATCTGTTTGGATTTTAGGATACCTGTCCATGTTGAAACTCGGTCTTATTGGTAAAGGCATTTCGCGGAGCCAGTCGGCACGACTGCACGTGTTGCTGGGCCGTATGTGCGGTATGGATGTCACGTACGACTATCTCGACAGCGATGTGATCAAGGATTTTGACCTGATCAAGCAGCTGACCACCTGTGCGGAAACCGGCTATGCCGGGGTCAATGTGACCCATCCGTACAAAACAAGTGCGCGCAAACTGATTACCCCGCGCAAACGCCTGCCCGAAGCCCTGGGCTCGGTAAACACGGTTGTCTTCCGCGAAGATGGCTGGCGCGGGGATAACACCGACTTTGTCGGCTTCATGCGCGGCTATCAAAAACAGTTCGGCGACGCCAAGCCGGGCACTGTTTTGCAGATGGGGGCGGGCGGTGTCGGCCTTGCCACGGCGTTTGGCCTGCGCGGGCTTGGTGCGGACAAGATCCTGATCCATGACAAGGACGTCGCGCGCGGTGAGGAACTTGTGGCAACCCTTGTTGCGGCCAATGCCAATGCGGCCTTTGTCGGTGAAGATGACCTTTCTGATGCGGTGCGCGCGTCCGATGGTTTGATCAACTGCACGCCGGTTGGCATGAACCAGTATCCCGGCTGCCCGTTTGATACCGATCTGTTCGGTGGACAGAAATGGGCATTTGATGCGGTCTATACGCCGGTTCAAACCGCCTTCCTGCGCGCTGCGGCCAAATCGGGGATCGACGTCATGACCGGCTTTGAACTCTTCTTCTTTCAGGGTATTGAAGCATTTGAAGTTTTCAGCGGGGCAGAGATTGATGCCGACGCTGCGAGGGACGAATACTTCAATGCCTATCCCGAGGCATTGACAGGCTAGGGGATCAAGACCATGAGCAGCAGTACCGTTGCCGAGACAGTCTATAACGAAATTCGCGATGACATTTTGTATGGCGAATTGCAGCCGGGCGTGAAGCTTAAGCTTGAGGCGCTGCGCGAACGTTATAGCGTCGGGGTCAACACGCTGCGTGAAGTGCTCAATCGTCTGGTGGCGTCGGGCTTTGTGTTTGTCGAAGGCCAGAAGGGCTTCCGGGTTGTTGAAACATCACCATCCAATTTCATGGAATTGACGGCGATGCGTCTGTTGCTTGAACGCGATGGTCTGGCAGCCTCGATCAAGCATGGCGATGTTGAATGGGAAGCCCGGGTTGCGGCCGCCCATCACAAGCTTTCCGCGGTTGAAAAGCAGATGCTTGATCGTGACAGCCGCGAACTGACCGTGCGTTGGAGCCAGTATGACCGTGAATTTCATCAGGCACTGATTTCGGCCTGCGGGTCGAACCTGCATATGCGCCTGCACCACGAGATTTTCGATCAGTTCCGCCGTTATGTGGTGATCGAACTCAAAACCCATGGTTTCCGCGCCCAGGAAATTATCGATGAGCATCGCGAAATCTGTGAGCTGTCCCTTGCACGGGATCTGGATGGCGCGATTGCCAAACTGACCGACCATATCGAAACCTATCGGCGCCGTTCACAGCATTGATCTGCGCGCGGGGCAGGCCCCGCGATTGCTGCATCCTTCTGTGAATGTGCCGGTGCCCCACATGCATCCCGGAGGGATAAAATGCTGACCTCAATTGCCACAGTTTCACTGTCAGGCGATCTTCAGGAAAAACTCGATGCCATTGCCGCTGCCGGCTTTGACGGGGTCGAGATTTTTGAAAATGACCTTCTGTCCTTTGACGGATCGCCAGAAGATGTTGGCAAAACGATCCGTGATCTGGGTCTGAAACTGGTCACCTTCCAGCCGTTCCGCGATTTCGAAGGCATGCCCGAACCCCAGCGCACCCGCGCGTTCGAGCGCGCCGAGCGCAAGTTTGACCTGATGGAAGAACTGGGCACAGACCTTTTGATGGTCTGTTCGAACGTCTCCCCGCAATCATTGGGCGGGCTTGATCGCGCCGCCAAGGATCTGGCAGAGCTTGGTGATCGTGCCGCCAAACGCGGCCTGCGTGTCGCGTTCGAGGCCCTTTCATGGGGCAAGCATATCAGCGACTATCGCGACAGCTGGGAAGTGGTGCGGCGCGCCAATCACCCGAATGTTGGCTTGGTGCTTGATACCTTCCACATCATGGCGCGCAAGGTGCCGCTCGATGCGATTTCATCGATCCCGGGCGACAAGATTTTCCTCGTGCAGGTGGCTGATGCGCCGATCCTTGAAATGGATGCCCTGTCCTGGAGCCGCCATTTCCGCTGCTTCCCGGGGCAGGGGGACTTCCCGCTCGGTGAATTCATGCGCAACCTTGCCATGACCGGCTATGACGGACCGCTGTCGCTTGAGATTTTCAACGATCAGTTCCGATCGAGCTCGACCAAGAATGTGGCCAAGGATGGTTTACGCTCCCTGATCTATCTCGGCGACGGCATCGAAGGCGTTCAGGTTGGTGAAAAGGGTACGGCCCTGCCGCCGAAGGCGCATGCCAAGGAAGTCGGCTTTGTCGAGTTTGCCGTCGAGGAAGAAAACGCCGAAAAGCTTGCGACACTGTTCGCCGCCCTTGGCTTTGAAAAGCGCGGCAGCCACAGAACCAAGGCGGTGACCTGGTGGAAACAGGGTGACATCAACCTTGTGATCAATTGCGACAAGGATGGCTTTGCGCATTCCTATAACATCGTGCATGGCCCGTCGGTCTGTGCGGTCGGGCTTAAGGTCGACGATGCCAAGGCAACGATGGACCGCGCGCAATCATTGCTGGCAGCGCCCTTCAGTCAGGCGGTTGGCGAAGGCGAAATTGAAATGCCCGCCATCCGGGGTGTTGGCGGCAGCCTTGTTTATTTCCTTGATGATCACAGCGAGCTTTCGCGCATCTGGGATGTCGAGTTTGAACCCGAAATGGGCGCGGATGCAGATGCCGGAAAGGCGAAACTTCGCAAGGTCGACCATGTGTCATACTCGATGCAGTATGAGGAAATGCTGACCTGGCTTTTGTATTTCACCTCGATCTTTGATCTCGGCAAAATGCCGACCCTTGATATCCCGGATCCGGGTGGGCTTGTGCAAAGTCAGGTGGTGCAAAGCGATGCGGTGCGTTTGATCCTCAATGGCTCGCAAAGCCCGCATACCCAGCATTCCCAGTTCCTCAACGAGTTCTTTGGCAGCGGTGTGCAGCATCTGGCATTCGCCAGCGACGATATCTTTGCCTCGGTGGATTATTGCATGGCACATGGGGTCGAAATACTGCCGATCCCGGAAAACTACTATGACGATATCGAAGCGCGTTTTGGCTTGGAGCCGGAACTGCTTGATCGTTTGCGCGCACGTAATATTCTCTATGATCGTGATGATGAAGGTGAATATTATCAGGCCTATACGCGCACCTTCGCCAACCGTTTCTTCTTTGAATTGGTCGAGCGTCGCGCGTATCGTGGCTTCGGGGCGGCCAATGCGCCAATCCGGCTTGCGTCACAGACGCGGATGAACCGTCGTAACGATGCGGCGAAATAACCACAGGGCACCAAGCGCATAAAGGCGGGAACAAGGAAATGAGCGTGCAGGAAATTCTAGTCATCAACGGACCGAACCTGAATCTGCTGGGGCAGCGCCAGCCAGAGCTTTACGGCTATGACACGCTGGCCTCGATCGAGGAAAAATGCAGTGCCCTTGCCAAGGAGCTTGGCGTTTCGGTGCGGTTTGGCCAGTCCAACCATGAAGGTGCGATCATCGACATGATCCACGAGGCCCGTACCAAGTCAGCCGCCCTGATCATCAATGCCGGTGCCTATACTCATACGTCGATTGCGATCCATGACGCGCTCAAGACCTTTGATGGCTATATCATCGAGTTGCACATTTCCAACCCGCATGCGCGCGAGGAATTCCGCCATACCAGCTGGATCAGCTCGGTCGCGGATGCGGTGATGGCCGGGGCTGGTGCCTATGGCTATGAGCTGGCAACCCGCTTGGCAGCTGAGAAGATCAAGGCTGCATCATAAGGGCAAGATTGTTCAATCCTTTTGTTGGTTAACTTAATTTATCCAACAATATATGGTTTGAATAATCACGACACATGTTCTTGCGAAGACGTCAAGGGTGGCTCAAGGCCACCCTTTTTGCTGACTAGACCGAGCTTCTTGAGCGTAAGGCTGCCGCCAGTGTGCCGTCATCAAGATAATCAAGCTCACCGCCAACCGGCACGCCATGGGCAAGGCGGGTGACCTTGACCCCGGTTTCGATCAGCCGTTCGGTGATGTAATGCGCGGTGGTCTGGCCATCGACGGTGGCATTGGTGGCAAGGATGACTTCGGATACGCCATCTTCACGCACCCGGTTGACCAAGTGATCGATCTTGAGGTCATCCGGGCCAACGCCATCCAGTGGCGACAGGGTCCCGCCAAGTACGTGATAACGCCCCTTGAAGGAGGCCCCGCGCTCAAGGGCCCAAAGATCCTGAACTTCCTCGACCACACAGATGATGTCCTTACCGCGGTTTTGGTCGGCACAGATATGGCAGGGATCGGTGACATCGATATTGCCGCAATTCGAACAGGTCGTCATGACCTCGGCCGTGGCATGCAGCGCATCGGCCAGCGGGATCATCAATGTTTCGGGTTTCTTGAGCATCTGCAAAACCGCACGCCGTGCCGAACGCGGCCCAAGGCCGGGCAGACGCGACAGCAGCTTGATCAGATTTTCAATTTCCCGTCCGGTCATGATGATCCCGTGTCTTAAAACTGTGATCGATACATATTGCTTGTATCAAAAACAAAGGGCGGCGCAATGCCACCCTTTGCTGCGTACAATGAAAGTACGAAATTTATTAACCGTCCGATGACGATCAGAACGGCAGTTTGAAACCTTCCGGCAGGTTCATGCCGCCGGTGACGTCTTTCATCTTTTCCTGAACGGCAGCCTCGACCTTTACCTTGGCGTCGTTATAGGCCGCCCCCATCAGGTCTTCGAGGACTTCGG
>ENA-ORCZ01000377-ORCZ01000377.1-marine-metagenome-genome-assembly--contig:-NODE-377-length-21567-cov-2.740856_pt1 | contig 21567 bp, 14 predicted proteins | sample MGYA00237785_ERZ508519 | MGnify/ENA primary metagenome ERZ508519 (study PRJEB26189, sample SAMN06268790) | marine metagenome | isolation source: Bioluminescent Bay, La Paraguera, Puerto Rico | place...
GAAGGCCAGCTCACCTGTACCCTGCAGATGGACAACAGCGACACGGAACTCGCCCGCAAGCTGATGCCGATCCTGGAGCGCAAGGCCGGGCGCATCCTGGCCAACGGCTATCCGACCGGTGTGGAGGTCTGCGACGCCATGGTGCACGGCGGGCCCTATCCGGCCTCGACCAACTTCGGCGCCACCTCGGTGGGGACCATGGCGATCCGCCGCTTCCTGCGCCCGGTCTGTTACCAGAACGTGCCGGAGGCCGTCCTGCCGGCCGACGTCGCCTGAACGGCCGGCACGGCCACCACGAGAGAGGATCGCGTCATGGACCTTCCCAAGAATGCTTTCAAGGCGGCGATCCTCGCCGGCCGGCAGCAGACCGGCCTGTGGTGCATGCTGCCGGGCAGCCTGGTGACGGAGGCCCTGGCGGGCTGCGGCTATGACTGGCTGCTGCTGGACACCGAGCATTCGCCGGCCGATCCGCTGACGGTGCTGCCGCAGCTGCAGGCGGCGGCGGCCTACGACGGCTCGGTGGTGGTGCGTCCGGCGGCCAACGATCCGGTGCTGATCAAGCGCTTCCTGGACGTCGGCGCGCAGAGCCTGCTGATCCCCTACGTGCAATCGGTGGAAGAGGCGGAGGCGGCGGTGGCGGCCGTGCGCTATCCGCCGCGCGGCATCCGCGGCGTCGCCGGCACCACGCGGGCCAGCCGCTACGGCCGGGTGGCGGGCTACGCCCAGAAGGCGGAGGCGGAGATCTGCCTGCTGGTCCAGGTGGAGACCCGGCAGTCGCTGGACGCCATCGAGGGCATCGCCGCGGTCGAGGGGGTCGACGGCATCTTCATCGGCCCGGGCGATCTCTCGGCCAGCCTGGGCCACGCCGGCGACCTGTTCCATTCGGATGTGGTCGCCGCGGTGGAGGGCGCGATCTCGCGGGTGGCCGCCGCCGGCAAGCCGGCCGGCGTGCTGACCTACGACGTCGCCTTCGCCAAACGCTGCATGGAACTGGGCAGCCGTTTCACGGCGGTGGGCGCCGACCTCTCGCTGCTGCTGCGCAGCGCCGACCGCCTGTTGGCCGAATTCAAAGAGGCCTGACGGGGCCACGCCGGTCCGCGGCATCCTCCTTCCGCAAGAACCATGAGCCCGGTGGGGAACCCCGCTGGGCCGCCGCGCGTTAGCTTTCCGGCCGCAGGGCGCTTGGTATACCAATGAGGGAGGGTTCTTGTAGGAATGCTACCTTGTATTTACTAATTGTTATGATTAATCAATAGATAAAGGTGATTACATTTCTTTAGCTTGGCTGTGATTTCAGCCCGCGCCGGAAGTCGGGGTTCCGTATGAATGAAGTCCATAGTCCCTGCCTCCCGCTCCCCCTTGTGCCAGCGGCCGCAGGGTGATGTGATCCCGATGCCAGCGGCGGTGGCGGCGACAGGCCTGCCCGCTTTCCGGCCTGACCTTCAGGGGCGGAGGCCGACCGGATGAAGCTGTCCACGCGCCTGATGCTGGGCATGGTGACGCTGGTCCTCGGGGCTTCTCTCGCCATCGGGCTGCTCGCCTACCACACGCTGACCCAATCCATCTATCCGAACCAGCTGACCCGCATGGAAGCCGATGCGCAGCTCATGGCCGACCGCCTGGGCGATACCGTGCGCGAAGCCATGGGGGACGTCGCTGTGAACGCCGCGGCGCCCGTCATCGACGAGCTGATGCTTGCCCGGCAAAGCCAGGACAGCGCGGCGGAAGCCGAATGGAAACGGCGCCTGACGGAACTCTTCACGGCGACCCTCAACGCCAAGCCGGAATACCTGCAGATCCGCCTGATCGGGGTCGAGGACTCCGGCCGCGAGGTCGTGCGGGTGGAGCGGCCCGCCGCCGGCGGCGTGGTGCGGGTCGTCGCCGAAGAGGAGCTTCAGGTGAAGGGCGAGCGGCCCTACTACGCCGAGACGCTGTTTCTTCTGCCGGGGGAGATCTACGCCTCCCCGCCCGGCCTGAACCGGGAGTTCGGGCAGATCGAGACGCCGGCGGAACCGGTGGTGCGCGTGGCCACGCCGGTCTTCGGGCGGCGCGAGCAGACCCTCGGCATCGTGGTGATCAACATCGATCTGCGCCCGGCCTTCGGGCGCCTGCGACAGTCGGTCGATGCCGGCATCGAAGCCTATGTCGTCAATGGAAGCGGCGACTATCTCGTGCACCCCGACCGCAGCCGCGAGTTCGCCTTCGAGTTCGGGGCGCCGCAGCGCCTGCAGGATGAATTCCCGGAACTGGCCGAGATGCTGCAGCCCTTGGACCACGCGATGCGGTCTTCGCGCAGCGTCGAGGACAAGGAGCAGGTCGAGTACGCCGCCGCCGCCGCGCGGCAACGCCTCGGCGGCGGTTTCGACATCGCGGTCCTGCTGATGGCGCCGCGCAGCGTGGTGCTGGCGCCGGCCGATGCCATTCTGCAGTCCGCCTTGAAGGCGGCGCTGGTCGCGATCGTCGTTGCCCTGCTGCTGGCCATCGTGATCGCCCGGACCGTCGCGCGTCCCCTGGCGCGGGTCACCAAGTCGATCGAAGCCCTGGACAAAGGCCAGACCGTCAGCCTGCCGCGCAACGCGCCCCAGGAAGTCGACATCCTGGTGTCGGCCTTCCGCTACCACGTGGAGCGCGAACGCCTCTTCAATGCCGCCATTCAAAGCTCAGCGGACGCCGTGGTCACCATCTCCCTGGAGGGGCGCATCACCGCCTGGAACCGGGCGGCGGAGGATCTGTTCGGCTATTCGGCCGAGGAGGCGGTGGGGCAATCCATCGACATGCTGATTCCCGAGGGGCGGACAAAAGAGCATTGGGCCTTTCGGGAAAGATTTCTCCAGGGCCTGGCCACGGGCCCTGTCGAGACGACGCGGCTGACGAGAGATGGCCGTTGCGTCGATGTATCGCTTACCGTTTCGCCGGTCCGATCCATGACCGACGAGGTCACCGGGGCCTCGGCGATCTACCGCGACGTGACGGCGGAACGCCACGCCAACGCCATGTTCCGTCTCGCCGTGGACGCCAGCCCGGCGGCCATGCTGATGACCGACCGCGAGGGTCGCATCCACCTGGCGAACAGCGAGGCGGAATCCCTCTTCGGCTATTCAGGGGTGGACCTGCTGGGCATGCGGATCGAGGATCTGATGCCCGCGCAGTCGCGCGATGGCCATCGGAAACTGCGCGAGGATTTCTTCGCCCACTCCAGCAAGCGCATGATGGGCGAGGGTCGCGATCTCCACGGGTTGCGGCGCGACGGGTCCGAGTTCCCACTCGAAATCGCGCTGAACCCGATCGACAGCCCCCAGGGGCCCATGGTGCTGAGCGTGGTCGTCGACGTCACCAAGCGCAAGGCGGATGAAAGGGCATTGCGCATCGCGACCCAGACCGCCGAGCGCGCCAATGACATGAAGTCTCAGTTCCTCGCCAACATGAGCCACGAACTGCGTACCCCCCTCAACGCGATCATCGGTTACTCCGAACTGATGATGATGGGGATCGCCGGGCCCGTCGAGCCGCCGCAATACAACACCTACGTCAAGGACATCCATGCCGGCGGGAAGCACCTGCTGGCGCTGATCAACGACCTGCTCGACATCTCCAAGGCGGAGAGCGGCAAGCTGGAACTCGAGGAAGAGCCTTTCCAACTGATCGCGCTGCTCGAGGAAGCGATGAGTCTGCTGCGCGGCCAGGCCGTCCAGAAAGGCGTGGAACTGACGATGGCGGCGGAGAAGGACTCTCCCTGGATCTTCGCCGACCGCCGCCTGATCAAGCAGGTCATCGTCAACCTGGTCGGCAATGCGGTCAAATTCACTCCGTCCGGTGGCGGCGTCAGGCTGTTCCTGGAGAAAGGCAAGAAAGGCAGCCTTCGTATTCTCGTGGAGGACGACGGCGTGGGCATCCCGGAAGAGCAGATCCCCAACGCCTTCGGGGTCTTCACGCAGGTTCGCAACGCCTATCGCCGGCAAGAGAACACCGGCACCGGCCTGGGGCTTGCCCTCTGCAAGCGTTTCGTCGAGATGCATGAGGGCAGGATCGACCTGAGAAGCCAGGTCGATGTCGGCACCACGGTCACGATCACTCTGCCGCCGCAGCGTTGCATCGACCGCAGCCTGCCGGGCGCGGAGGCGGTGGCAGCGGCGACTCTCGACCCCGGCGGCCGCCGGGCCCAGGACGGCGGCTGACCCCCGGCGCGCGCTGAGCCTGCCGTCGCGCGAGCGGCTCTCCACCCCGAAAAGAACCCCTCCACAACGCTTACGCTAAAAGCTTGTATTGCGACTAAGTCGCAATCACAATAATTTGATCTCGCCGCGGTCCCCCAAATCAGGACGCGGCCTTGGCCGCCCTCTCGGGGCGGGAAGCTTCAGGTTCTTACGTATTTACCAGCTATTGGCGGGGCATGGGTCAGCCGCAGCTACTTCGCGTCTTTCAGGAGCATGAGGGCGACCTGCGCGCCTTCATGGCCGCGCGGCTGCGTTGCCCCTTCACCGCCCACGACCTGTCGCAGGAGCTTTACCTGAAGATTTCCGCGGCGGAGACGCGCCTGGAGGTGGCCAACGCCCGGGCCTACCTGTTCCGCATGGCGGCCAACCTGGTGATCGATTACCAGCGCCGCCAACAGCGCCAGGCAAGCCTGTTGGGCGAGGTCGAGGCACTGCTGTGGGGCGGGCGCGACGCCGTGACCCCAGAGCGCCAGGCCATGGCGCGCCAGGAACTGCGCGCCCTGGCCGCGGAGGTCGAGCGGCTGCCACCGGCGACCCGCCGCGTCTTCAAGCGCAATCGCTTTGACGGCAGGACCCAGCGGGAAATCGCCGAGGAACTGGGCATCTCGCAGACGGCGGTGGAAAAGCACGTGCGCAAGGCGCTCAGCCGCCTGGCGGCGCGGCGGCGGAAGGGATAGCCGGAAGGATCACGACCTTTTTTGAAGGCGCCCCTTTTCGGGGGTTAGGTAAGGCGCCGCCCCGGACGTAATACCCATAAGGGTCGCAAGCTGGGACGGAGTGTTCAGGAGAGTTCACCCGCGCTGAAGAGGGCGCATGACCTGTAAAGACAAGAACCCCGACGAAGCGGCGCGGGCCTGGATCGTTCGCCTGGCCTCGGGCGATATGACCGAAGCCGAGCTGGCCAGACTGAAAGCCTGGCTGGCCGAATCCGAGTCGCACCAGGGGGCCTTTGCCGAGGCGCGGGCCTTCTGGCAGGACCTCGCGGCCCTGGAGCCGGCCTTCCGGCGCGCCGAGGCGGCGGCCCCCCGCAAGCGCCGGTTCTGGCCGGCCAGGGGATTGGCCGGGGGCTCGGCCCGGGTGCGGCGCGCGGCCCTGCCGGCCGTGCTGGCCCTGGCCGCCTGCCTGATGGTGGCGCTGGTCTTGCCTCAGGCCGCCGGTCTGCTTTCCGTTTCCCTTCGGGCCGATCATGCCAGCGGCGCTGCGGCCACGCTGGAGGTGACCCTGCCGGACGGCAGCCTCGCCCTGCTGGACCGCGGCTCGGCGCTGGCCCTGCACTTCGATGACGGCCAGCGCAGGGTCGAGTTGCTGCGGGGCGCGGCCTTCTTCCAGGTGCGTCCGGACCCCGCGCGGCCCTTCCGCGTGCAGGCCGGCGGCGGCATCAGCGAAGCGGTGGGCACGGCCTACGAGGTGCGCCTGTCGGATGAGGGCGTGCGGGTCACGGTGACCGAGGGGCGGGTGGCGGTCTCCGCCGCCGCGCCGGAAAAGGCCGCGGCGGCGGAGACGGAGGTCCTCGGCCCCGGCGAGGCGCTGCGGTACCCGGTCGAGGGCGCGCCCGGCCGCAGGGTCGCGCTGGACGCGGACCGCGCGCTGGCCTGGCGCGACGGCCGGGTGATCTTCGTCGCCAGGCCCCTGAAGGAAGCCCTGGCCGAGTTGGAACGCTACCGCCGCGGGCGGATCGTTCTTCTGGCGGACGGCCGCCGGCTGCAGCCCGTCAGCGGCGTCATCGATCTCGATCGACTTGACGAGGGCCTCGCCGCCCTGGCCGCGACCCACGGCCTGAGGGTCACCGAGGTCACGCCCTTCCTGACGGTGCTGCGGTAGAGAGACGCCGCGGCGCGCAAAAAAATCTGGCAGCGAGGGTTAGGCAGGGCCGCGGGCGGGGCGTCTGTCTTCTGACTCACGATGCGAATGTGTCGCATTTTCAGTATCTCGAGGGCGGGGAGACACCGGTCCCTCAAAGAACCGGAAATTGGGGATGTTGAAGACTCTTGTTGCAGGGGACGGACCGGAGGCTGCGGGCAGCGGCGACCGGGGGAGAAAGAGTGTGGCCGTGGCGCGGGGGCGCGGCGGCCTGTTGCTGACGACGGCGCTGCTGGGCGTGCTGGCGTTCAGCGTCCAGCCGGCGGTCGCGGTTGAGGGGCAAGCGGCCCGGAAAGACGCGGTCGAACTGGCCCAGGCCGAGAGGCGCTGGAGCTTCGAGATTCCGGCGCAGGACCTTTCCGGCGCGCTGCTCGCCTTTTCCGAGATCACCGGGGTGCAGGTGGTGTTCAAGAGCGAGGACCTGCAGGGGGCCGTGACCCAGGGCCTCTCCGGCGAGATGACCGCCGAAGAAGGTCTGAGCCGCCTCCTGGCCGCTTCCGGACTCAGCTACGCCTTCACCTCGGCGAACTCCGCGGTGGTGCGGACGGCGCCCGCCGACGTGATCTCCATCGAGGACTACCGCAACATCACCTCCTACGAGCAGACCAAGGGCTACGTCTCGCACTACTCGACGGCGGCGACCAAGACCGACACGCCGGCGATCGAGACGCCGCAGTCGGTTTCGACGGTCGGCCGCGCCGAGATGGAGGACCGCAACACCAAGACCGTTGCCGAGGCCATGCGCTACACCGCGGGCGTCACGGTTGATTCCTACGGGGTCGACCCGCGCGGCTTCGACACCATCAAGATCCGCGGTTTCGATTCCGTCACCACCGGTTCCTTCCGGGACGGCCTGCGCATGGACGGCAACTTCTTCGCGCTCTACACGACGGAGCCCTACGGCATCGAGCGCGTCGACATGATGCGCGGGCCCAGCGGCGCGCTGTACGGCCAGGCGGAGGCGGGCGGTGTCATCGACCGCACCACCAAGCGCCCCTTCGCCGACATGCAGCAGGAGGTTCGCGTGCAGGGCGGCAGCTGGGCCTACAAGGAGGGCGCTTTCGATATCGGCGGCGCGGCGACCGAGGAGGAGGACCTGCTGTTCCGCCTCACCGGGCTGGCCCGTCACACCAACACCGAGTTCGACTACAACGACGGCTCGCCGCAGCGCAATCAGCGCCTCTTCCTCGCCCCGGCGCTGACCTGGAACCCGGGGGAGGACACCAGCATCACGCTGATGGCCGACTACATGAACGACCGGCGCCCCACGGCCTTCGGCACCCTGGCCAACGAGGAGGTGCGCACCAAGGTGATCGCCGGTGAGCCCGACTTCGACAAGTTCGACCAGGAGCAGTTCGCCATCGGCTACGACGCCCGCCATCGCATCGACGACGTCTGGGAGGTGCGCCAGAAGGCGCGCTACCTGCACGTCAATGTCGACTACCAGGCGGTGGCCACCGACGCTTTCGATGCCGACACCGGCGTGGTCACCCGCTATGTCTGGGCCTCGCCAGACATCCTCAACCAGTTCGTCATCGACAACCAGGTGGAGGCACGCTTCGAGGTGGGGCCGACCTTCCACGTGGCGCTCTTCGGCCTGGACTACAGCCACAGCGTTGACAAGTTCAGCTATCACTACGGCGCGGCGGACCCGATCAACATCAACAACGTGGTCTACACCGGCGCGACGGTGCCGGAGCCCTATCAGCGGACGCGACAGACCCTGCAGCAGGCGGGCGCCTATTTCCAGGATCAGATCTCGATCTACGACGACTGGATCCTCACCCTCGGCGGGCGCTTCAGCTACGTCGAGCAGGAAACAGAAGACCGCATGACCGGGGCGAGCGAGAAGAAGGACGACGACGCCTTTACCGGCCGTGTCGGCCTGACCTACCTCTTCGACAACGGCCTGGCGCCCTATGTCAGCTACACCGAGGGCTTCACGCCGCAGAGCGGGACCAGCCGGCAGGGCGAGACCTTCATTCCGGAGGAGTCGACGCAGTATGAGATCGGCCTGAAGTACGAGCCCAAGGACTTCAACGCGCTCTTCACCGTTGCGGCCTTCCAGCTGACCAAGACCAACGTCCTGACGGTCGACCCGGACGATCTGTTCTTCTCGGTGCAGACCGGCGAGATCCGCACCCGCGGCGTCGAGCTGGAGGCCAAGGCGACGCTGATGGAGGGCTTGGACGTCTCCGCCTCCTACACCTACCTCGATTCAGAAGTGACGGAGAGCAACGAGGCGGATTTGGGCCAGCGTCCGGTCAACGTGCCGGAACACACGGCGGCAGCCTGGCTGAACTACACCTTCCAGGACGGCCCGCTGGAGGGCCTGGGAGTGGGCGGCGGCCTGCGCTTCGTGGGGCCGACCTACAACGACCTGGCCAACGAGTCGGAGAACTCCAGCTACCTGCTGGCCGACGCGGCGCTGAGCTATGAGCTGAACGACAACCTCTCGGTTCAGGTCAACGCCAACAACATCTTCGACAGGGAGTACGTCACCATCTGCACGGCGGGCTCCTGCTACTACGGCACGGGGCTGCGCGTACTCGCCGGCCTCTCCTATCACTGGTAGGGACCATGATCCGCGCCGCCCTGGTTCTGCTGCATCGCTACCTCGGCCTGGCCACGGCGGTCTTCCTCGCCCTGGCCGGGCTGACCGGCTCGATCCTCGCCTTCCACCACGAGATCGATGAATGGTTGAACCCGCAGTTCTATACGGTCCCGTCGGGGAGCGAAGGCGCCCCTGCCGGCGCGCCCCTGGGGCTGGTGGACCTGGCGGCAAGGGCGGCGGCCGACCACCCCGGGCTGGAGATCATCTACATCGAAAGCGAGGGGGAGGCCGACCATCCCGCCCTGGCGGTGGGTGAACCGCCGCTTGATCCGGAGACCGGCACCTACCCGGAAGTCGCCTACAACTGGATCTACCTCCATCCGGTGACCGGCGAGACCCTGGCGACGCGCTACTGGGCGCGCTTCAGTTTCGCCGCCGAGGACCTGATCCCCTTCATCTACGAGTTCCATCACACGCTGACCCTGCCGGGGCTTTGGGGCTACCTGCTGATGGGCGGGGTCGCCATCGCCTGGACGCTGGACTGCTTCATCGCCCTGGTGCTGACCTTTCCGAGGGGGCGGCCGTTCTTTTCGAAATGGAAGACGTCCTGGCAGGTGAAGCGCGGCGCCGGCAGCTACCGCACCAACCTGGACCTGCACCGCGCCGGCGGGTTGTGGCTGTGGCTCATCCTGCTGCCGGTGGCGGTCAGCTCCATCGCCATGAACCTGCCGGACCACGTCTTCCGGCCGGCGGTCTCGCTCTTCTCCCCGGTCGAGCAGAGCGTCTACTACCAGCGCCAGTCCTGGACGAGCGAAGAGATCGGTCCGCGCGGCGTGGGCTATGCCGAAATCCTGGCCCAGGCCCGGGAATCGGCCGCCGAGCTCGACCTCGATAAGCCGGTCTACGGGCTCTACTACAACACCCTCTACAACTTCTACGCCGCTGGCTACGGCAGCCACGACGGCGAGCCGCTGGGCAGCCCCTGGTTCTTCTTCGACGGCGGCGACGGCCGCCTGCTGCGCGCCGACATTCCCGGCCGCGGCACCGCCGGCGAGATCTTCGAGCAGCTGCAGCTGCCCATCCACGGCGGCCGTATCGCCGGCCTCGCCGGCCGCATCGTCATCTGCGTCGCCGGCCTGGTGATCTTCATGCTGTCGGTGACCGGCATCGTCATCTGGTGGAAGAAGCGGAACGCAAGACGCGCGCGCGGTCGGCGTGCGGCGGAAGGGCAAGCCTTGACCGTGGAGCACGCGCCAGGGGAGTAGCGGGCGCCGTCTAGCGCAGCTTTCTGATTCAGTATTGAAATAGGTATGGCCAGATCGAGAAGCACAGATTTCACAGTAAACCATGAAGGTCTTCGTGCACGTCTCTATGGGTGCCTGCAAACGGGGATCAAAGGAGGGCGTGGTACTCGTAGAGAATCTTTGCAGTTTCTTGCAGGCCGCATTTTTCGACCTTTGCTATCAGCGCTTCGGCGTCTAATTCGGGATTCTGGAATCTTTGGCGCATAATGCGGATCGCCGCTATGGCTTCGGCGCCAGCGAGATCAAGGAGGTCGGCTAAGAAATTGTCGAGGCTGACAGCCTCAAGATCGTATTGTGCCAGAACCTCCGGCGGAAAATCCTTGAGATTGTCGGTGACAATCAGCGAGGCCTTTGTGTGAATGGCAGCGGCGACGACGTGGCAGTCGTCTTTATCGGGTAGATCGATCGCTTCGGTCAGAACTTCATAGTTTGCGACTTCAGCTTCGGGAAAGGCTTCTTCTATTCTCTGTCGCTGTCGTGCAGCTGCTGGTTGGTCGTTGAACTGCCGCGTGAAGTAGGCTTCGAATTCGTTGAGAATCTGAGCGGACCACCGAGGCCGGAAGAGTCCGGCCTCGGCGAGGCTTAGCAAGATATTCCTTGGGAGCGCCCCAGCTATAACGTTGGCATCCAGGAGGACCGTGAAGCGATCGGCTCTATCCGTCAAATTCGACCATGCTCCATGTCGTCCTGCGCCATGGCCGAAAGGGCTGCGGCTCGAGTCTCATCTCGCCTCTCCTTGTAGGCAAAGATATCTTCTGCCCTGATGCGACGATGGCGGCCGGTCTTCGTGTACGGTATCTGCTTCTGCTCCAAGAGCTTGATCAGGTGCGGTCGTGACACGTTCAAAAGGTCAGCTGCCTGCTGCGTGGTCAACTCAGCGTCCAGGGGTAGAAGTTGAAACCCTTTGCCGCTCGAGATCAGCCGAAGGACGTCGATAAAGGTCTTTGCGATGGCTGGGTGTAGGGTCACTTCAGTGATGTTGTCTTTTGCCAACGCAAGATTGAACCTTGCCGGTTCGTCGACCTTGACGAGGCCGGACAATATCTGGAGGAGCTGACCTGCATTCTCTGTTTCGATCTCTGTCGGCATTCGCTCCGAAAAATCTTCGTGTCGTAGTGCCACCATAATGTTTCTCCCGCGCAATCCCGTTTCTTGGGGGTTCTTGCTTCTTGACGAACATATATGCTTCAAACGAAATAATCGCAATAGACGAAATAAACGAAATTCGTTACCTTGCCTTTAAGAGGAAGAGAGAGAATAAAGTCCTATTTCGGCTAGCTCGGAGCCCGAGATTATCCGCTGCTGTTTTCGGGATGGCGCTCAGGAATCGTAGATTGGCGCAGCGACAATGCGGGCTGAAATCGATCCGTCCGCGCTTTCCAAGTGCCGGCATCGGTAATCTGCGGAGAGCCAGCACTTAAAATATTGCTATCGTTCGCCTAAACCCCCAATCCTTCCTCCAGCACCATGGCCAGGCGGATCTCGCGGGCGCGGCGGATGTGGGCACGCATGAGGGTCTCGGCCTTGTCGGCGTCGCCGGCTGCGACGGCCTCGACGATGGCGCGGTGCTCGGCCTGGGACTCGCCGGCCCGTCCGCCGGCGGCCAGGGTGGTGGGGCCGAGCAGCAGCAGGGTGGTGGAGAAGTCGCTGACGGCGCTCATCAGGTAGCGGTTGTTGGCCGCCTCGCAGAGCGTCCGGTGGAACAGCTTGTTGAGCTTGGCGAGCGCCGCCGGGTCGTTGCCGTGCTCGGCCTCCTTGGCCAGGATTGCCTTCAGGCGCTGCAGGTCGTTGGCCTTGGCGCTGAGGGCGGCGAAGCGCGCCGCGCTGCCCTCCAGAATCTCGCGCAGGTCGTAGAGTTCCTGGATCGCCTCCAGGGAAAGCTCGGTGATGCGGGCGCCGTTGCGCGCGTCCAGGGTGATGAGGCCGTCGCGGGCCAGGCGCTGCAGCGCCTCGCGGATCGGCGTGCGGCTGATGCCGAGCTGTTCGGCGAAGGCGATCTCCCGCACCCGCTGGCCCGGCCTCAGCCGGCCCTCGGCGATGGCCGCCAGCAAGGCGTCATAGGCCCGATCGGCCAGGCTTTCCGCCATTTCCGCTCCTCCCCGGGCCGCGAGCGGCCCAGCGTCCAATTCGCCGTTGAGCTTGCGAGTATACCATTGTATACAAGCGTCGACAACAAAGACGAACCCTGGGATCGAGAGAGTGGCCCCGCGCGGCGAGACGGCAAAGAGTGGCTTCCAAGAGGGGGTCGGCGAGACGTCCTTCGACGTGCTCGTCATCGGCGGCGGCAACGCGGGCCTCAGCGCGGCCATCGTCGCGGCGGAGGCGGGGCGCTCGGTCTGCCTGCTGGAAGGCGCGCCGCGCGCCTACCGCGGCGGCAACAGCCGGCACACCCGCAACCTGCGCGCCATGCACGACGCCCCGACCTCGGTGCTGACCGAGGCCTACGGCGAGGCGGAGTATTACGAGGACCTGCTGCGCGTCACCAAGGGCAAGACCACCGAGCCGCTGGCGCGCCTCGCCATCCGCGAATCGCAGGAGAGTGTCGCCTGGCTGGAGGCCCACGGCGTGCGTTTCCAGAAGGCGCTCTCCGGCACGCTGCACCTGGGGCGCACCAACGCCTTCTTCCTGGGCGGCGGCAAGGCGCTGGTCAACGCGCTCTACCGGGCGGCCGAGGCGCTCGGCGTCACCGTCCATTACGAAGCCTGGGTGGAAGAGGTGCGGCTGGACGAGAATCTCTGCCGCGGTGTCGCCGCGCGCATTGGCGGCACGGCGGTCGAGTTCGCCGCGCGCACGGCGGTCTTCGCCGCCGGCGGCTTCCAGGCCAACATCCCCTGGCTGAAGGAGTCCTGGGGGGCGGCGGCCGACAACTTCCTTATCCGCGGCACGCCCTACAACACCGGGGAGGTGCTGAAGCAGCTGCTCGACCAGGGCGTGGCGCAGGTCGGCGATCCGCAGCAGTGCCACGCGGTGGCCATCGACGGGCGGGCGCCGAAGTTCGACGGCGGCATCTGCACGCGCGTCGACTGCGTCTCCCTGGGCATCGTGGTCAACGCCCAAGGCGCGCGCTTCTACGACGAGGGCGAGGACTTCTGGCCCAAGCGCTACGCCATCTGGGGACGCCTCGTCGCCGCGCAGCCGCAGCAGGTCGGCCATGTTCTCATCGACCAGAAGGCCATCGGCCTCTTCATGCCGCCGGTCTTCCCGGCGGAGCAGGCCGAGACCATCGAGGAGCTGGCCATGAAGATCGGCGTCGACCCGCGGGCGCTGGCGAAGACGGTGGCCGACTACAACGCGGCGGTGCGCGACGGCAGCTTCGACCACACCGAGCTGGACGACTGTCACACCGAGGGGCTCACGCCGCCCAAGACCCACTGGGCAAGGCGCCTCGATAGGCCGCCCTTCTACGCCTACACCCTGAAGCCGGGCATCACCTTCACCTACCTGGGGGTCGAGGTGGACGAGACCGCGCGGGTCCTCATGGCCGACGGCCGGCCCTCGGCCAACATGTTCGCCGCCGGCGAGATCATGGCCGGCAACGTGCTGGGCGAGGGCTACCTGGCCGGCATCGGCATGACCATCGGCGGCGTCTTCGGCCGCATCGCGGGACGGGAGGCGGCACGCCGTGCTTCAAACGCTGCTTAACACGGACTCGGCCGCCGAGGCCGAGCGCATCATGACCATCTGCAACGCCTGCCGCTACTGCGAGGGCCACTGCGCGGTCTTTCCCGCGATGACCAAGCGCCTGCAGTTCTCGCCCGGCGAGCTCGGCTACCTGGCGAACCTCTGCCACAACTGCGGCTCCTGCTATCACCACTGCCAGTACGCCGAACCGCACGAGTTCGACGTCAACGTGCCGAAGACCATGGCGGAGCTGCGCCTCGACACCTACGAGGCCGCGGCCTGGCCGGCCTTCCTGGGGCGCAGCTTCCAGAACAACGGAATCTGGAGCGCGATCATCACCGTGGTGGCGCTGATCGCCTTCCTGGGCGGCGCCGCCGTGCTGATTGACCCGGCGGTGCTGTTCGGCGCGCACGGCGGCAACTTCTATGCCGTGCTGTCGCACAACGCCATGGTGGCGATCTTCGGTGTCGTGGCGCTCTTCGTGCTGGCCGCCATCGTCATCGGCATGGCGCGCTTCTGGCGCCTGATCGGCGCGCCGCCGCTGCGCGAGGCGGGCCCGCGGGACATCGCCATCGCGATCCACGACGCGCTGACGCTGAAGTACATGGCCGGCGGCTCCGACCTCGGCTGCGCCTACCCGGAGGAGGCGCCCTCGCATCTGCGCCGCCTGTTCCACCAGTTCACCTTCTGGGGTTTCCTGCTGTGCTTCGCCGCGACTTCGGTGGGCACGCTCTATCACTACGGCTTCGGCTGGGTGGCGCCCTATGGCTACCTCAGCCTGCCGAAGATCCTCGGCACCCTGGGCGGCCTCGGGCTGATCATCGGTCCCATCGGCCTCGTCGTCCTGAAGCGCCGCGCGGCGGGCCAGCCGGTGCAGGGGGCCGCCGGCAAACAGCTGGATGCCGCCTTCCTGCTGCTGCTCTTCCTCACCAGCCTGACCGGCCTGGCGCTCACCGCGCTGCGCGACACGCCCTGGCTGGGCTCGCTGCTGGTGGTCCACCTGGGCGTCGTGCTGGCGCTCTTCCTCGCCATGCCCTACGGCAAGATGATCCACGGCTTCTACCGCCTGCTGGCCCTGGTGGGCTTCGCCATGGAGCAGCGGCGGGACGCCGCCCTCTTCGGCCGGGCCTCCGACCCGGCGCGCGACTCCGCGGCTTCCCAGGCCACCGAATAGCCGGCGCGCGCGCCGCTGCCGCGGCCTCCGAACCGCCCCGAAAATCCCGCGGCTTTCCGCCAAGAATCGCGTTAACCTTTTAAAAAGGTTGAGAGAATTTCACCATACCTGCATGATCGTTTGTGGGGCCGGCTTAGCCGGAAAAGGTAGAAGAGACGTCAAAGGGGGGATTGGATCCACGGGCGGCTTTCCGGAAAGGAAGGCGAGCCCCTAACCGGGAAGACCGGCATATGGCGGGAGTTTCGTTGGAGGCGGGTGAGCCGGCGGTGCCGCGCGAGGAGCCGCGCAAGCCGCAACGGAGCGAACCACGCAGGCGACCGCCCTTCGGCCGCGGATGGCGGCGGATCGCCGCCGGCGGCTCGACTCTCCTCTTCCTCACCGCGGCGGGCAGCCTGGCGGTGATCGAGGCGCGGACCTCCACCCTGCAGTCGGAGATGTTCTCCCGCCTGGTCGGCGAGATGACCTACCGGGTCGCCAACGGGCCGAGCGAGGCCATCATCTTTCCGCAGGACGGACCCTACGACCGGCGTCTCGGCTACGTCGGCCTGCCGGACGCCATCTCGCGCCTCGAGGAGGCGGGCTATGTCATCGAACGCCAGGCACGCGTCTCCGAGGAATTCGACTGGTACTTCCAGCAGAGCGGCATCGCGCCCTATCCGGCCAAGACGCGCGCGGGCCTGACACTGCTCGACCGCCAGGGCGCGGCGGTCTTCGCCTCGCGCACACCTGAGCGCGCCTTCGAGAGCTTCGAGACGGTCCCGCCGCTGATCGTCAACACGCTGCTCTTCATCGAGAACCGCGAGCTGCTGAACCCGACCTTCCCGCGCGCCAATCCGGCGGTGGAGTGGGACCGCCTGGCCGCCGCCCTGGCCGACCTGGTGATCAAGAAGGCCTTCACCGGCGGGCAGAGCCCCGGCGGCAGCACACTGGCGACTCAGATGGAGAAGTTCCGCCACTCGCCGGAAGGCCGCACCGACAACGTCGCCGAAAAGCTGCGCCAGATGATCTCGGCCAGCCTGCGCGGCTACCTCGACGGGCGCGACACCACGGCGGCGCGCCGCCGCATCGTGGTCGACTACATCAACTCCACGCCGCTGGCCGCGCGGCAGGGCTACGGCGAGGTGATCGGCCTGGCCGACGGCCTCTGGGCCTGGTTCGGCACCGACTTCCAGACCGTGCAGCGGGATCTGGCCGCGCCGGAGGGCGAGGCGGCGGCGCTGCGGCGCAAGGCCGCCGTCTACCGCCAGGCGCTCAGCCTGCTGATCGCCCAGCGCCGGCCGTCGGAGTACCTCATCGCCAGCCGCGAGTCGCTGCAGAGCCTGGTCGACGCCTACCTGCGCCTGCTCGCCGCGGCCGGCGTGATCAGCCCGGCACTGCGCGACGCGGCCCTGGCGCAGCCGGCTGTCTTCACCGACACGCTTCAGGCTAGCGGGCTGCCGGCCTCCGAGCATGCCTGGAAGGCGGCCGCCACGCTGAGGGCGCGTCTGCTGGGCGAGGTGGGCCTCGCCTCCTTCTACGACCTCGACCGCCTTGACCTCACCGTGGAGACGACGCTGGACAAGGCGGTGCAGGAAGAGGTGACCGCGGCGCTGAAGGCGCTGGCGCGGCCGGAGGCCCTGGCGGCGCGGGGCCTGGACGCGCCGCGCCTGCTGGACCGCGGCGCACCGGAGAAGGTGATCTACAGCCTGCTGCTCTACGAGCGCGCCGCCGACCGCAACGTCCTCCGCCTGCAGGCCGACAACTTCGACGGCCCTTTCGACGTGAACGAAGGCACCAAGCTGGACCTCGGCTCCACCGCCAAGCTGCGCACCCTGGTGACCTACCTGGAAGTGATCGGCGAGATCTACGACCGCCTGCATGGCCAGCCCGCGGCGGTGTTGCGCGGCAAGGCGGAGCAGGGTGACGTGCTGACGCGCTGGGTCGCCGGGCAGCTTCTGCGCGACGACAGCCCCGACCTGCCGGAGCTGCTGGAGGCGGCGATGCAGCGGCGCTACTCGGCCGCGCCGGGCAAGGGCTTCTTCACCGGCGGCGGGCTGCATCACTTCGTGAACTTCGACCGGCGTGACGACGGTCGCGTCATGTCAGTGGCCGAGGCGCTGCACAACTCGGTGAACCTCGTCTTCATCCGCCTCATGCGCGACGTGGTGCGCTACCACGTGGCCGAGGTCGTCGCCGCCGAGGGCGACCCGCGCGACCGGACCTCCCCGCGGCGCCAGGAATATCTCAGCCGCTTCGCCGACCGCGAGGGGCGGGACTTCCTTTTCGGTTTCTACGAGCGTTACCGCACCCTCGACCGCGACCAGATCCTGGCGAAGCTCGCCCAGCGGGCGCGCAACTCGACGGTGGCCCAAACGGTGGTCTTCCGCACGCTGCGCCCGGAGGCCGGGATCGACGCTCTGGGGGATTTTCTCCGCGAGCGCCGGGGCGGCCGGGACGTCGGCGCCGCCGAACTGAAGAAGCTCTATGACGGCTATGGCGTCGAGCGTTTCTCGCTGAACGACCGCGGTTACCTCGCCAAGCTGCACCCCCTGGAACTGTGGCTGGCCGCCTACCTCAGCGCCGCGCCGGGCAGTTCCTTCGCCGAGGCGGTGGCGGCCGGTGCCGAGGCGCGGCAGGACGCCTATGCCTGGCTGTTCCGTCCCAAGATGCGTCGTGCCCAGGACCAGCGCATCCGCATCCTGCTGGAGGAGGACGCTTTCGTACGGATCGCCGTGCGCTGGCAACGGCTCGGCTATCCCTTCGACCGCCTGGTGCCGTCCTACGCCACGTCGATCGGCAGCTCGGGCGATCGCCCGGCGGCGTTGGCCGAGCTGATGGGGATCATCGTGAACGACGGCCTGAAACTGCCGACCAGCCGCTTCGAGCGCCTGCGCTTCGCCGAGGGCACGCCCTTCGAGACGGTGATGAAGCGGGAAGTGCCGGGCGGCGAGCGGGTGCTGAGCCGCGAGGTGGCGGTGACGCTGCGCCGTGCCCTCATCGATACCGTGGAGCAGGGCACCGGGCGCCGGGTCAGCGGCGCCTTCCAGGCGGCCGACGGCAACGCCCTGCCGGCGGGCGGCAAGACCGGCACCGGCGACCACCGCTTCGAGACTTTCGGGCGCGACGGCCAGGTCATCCGCTCGCGCGTGGTCAACCGCACCGCGACCTTCGTCTTCTTCCTGGGTGAACGCCACTTCGGCGTGATCTCCGCCCACGTCGCCGGGCCCGAGGCGGCGGCCTACGGCTTCACCTCGGCCCTGCCGACGCAGCTGCTGCAGTCCCTGGCGCCGGAACTCCAGCCCCTGCTGAACCGCACGCCGCCGCTGATTGCCTTGCCGGAGGCGGGGGCCGCACCGCAGCTCATCTCCGATGACACCGAGGTGCCGGGGCCGCAGGGGCCGCTGCCGCCCTGCACGACCACCCGCGATAACCGCTGGCGCTGCGCGCTGTCCGTGCCCGCCCAGTCGGCGGCTCTTCCGCAACGGCCGGGTCAGTAAGCTGCGCGGTCAGTACCGCGAGGGGTCCTGCTCGTCGGGCAGGCGCCTGAGAAAATCCCGGTAGACCTGGTCCTTGGAGCGCTCGTGCAGGCGCGCGAGCGCCGCGACCGGGTTGTCGTCGTAGTCGACGCGCAGGTTCAACGCGGCGCCTTCCCCGCCATCCACCAGCAGCGCCGCCGAGCAGCTGCCGCGGCTGTCGCCGCCCGCCGCCTCGCCGGCCTGGAGGGCCGCCAGCAGGCGCTCGGCCAAGTCCCCTTCTGTTGCCGTATAGGCCGCGGACATCGCCGCCAGCACCTCGCTGCTCCTCAGAATGTTGCCGGCGACGATAAGATTCTCTGCTTCGAGGTGGCCCTTGGCATCGCTGTTTTCCTTGCCGGTCCAGCCCGCCGTGTTGCCGTCGCGGTCCATCACCGCGAGCTGGCGGAAGTCGCGGCCCTCGTCCTCGGCGATCAGGGCACGCAGCACATGGGACGCGCTCTCGCCCCTGGCCAGGCGCGGCAGGCCGCGGCGCGCGAAGAGCACGTTGGTCGACCAGCCCTGGGTGGCGACCGCGCCGACGTCGAAGCGGCAGTGCGGCACCTGGGCGCCGACGGCAAGGCTGCCGGTCGCCGTGGCGACGCCGATGGCGCCGCTGTCCGGGTCGCGGGCGATGATGGTGAAGGTCATATCCGGCGAGATTCCTGCCGCTGTTTGTAGGACAGCGAGCAATTTATCATGAAAAAATAAGTTACATTTGAATTTATCATGCTAAATTGAGGCTGTAAACGCAGCGTAATTCGCCCACGAGCGATCCATCTCACAACCGACCCATCAGGGAGGCGGTAATGAAAAAAACTTTCTACGCGGCGGCTCTCGTTTCCGGTGTCCTGGCCAGCGGCCTCGCGGCGGCCGGCGCGGCCCAGGCGCAGACGCCGCCGGGCGTTTTGGTCGTCGGCCAGATTGCCGAGCCGAAGTCGCTGGATCCCCATGCCGTGACGGCGGTCAACGATTTCCGCATTCTGATGAACGTCTACGACGGCCTCGTCCGCTACAAGAACGGCACCTTGGAGGTCGAGCCGGCGCTGGCCGAGTCCTGGACCATCAGCGACGACGGCCTGACCTACACCTTCGACCTGCGCGACGGCGTCAGCTTCCACGACGGCAGCCCGCTGACCGCCGAGGCGGTGAAGTTCAACTTCGACCGCATGCTGGACGAGAACCATCCCTACCACGATACCGGGCCCTTCCCGCTGTCGTTCTTCTTCGGCTCGATCGACAGCGTCACCGCCGCCGACGAAGACACCGTGGTCTTCAAGCTGACCGAACCCTACGCGCCCTTCCTCTCCAACCTCGCTTATCCGACGGGCCTCATCGTCTCGCCGGAGGCGGTGAAGCAGCACGGCAAGGACTTCGGCCGCAATCCCTCGGGCACCGGCGCCTTCCGCTTCGCGGAGTGGGAGAGCAATGCCAAGGTCGTGGTGGTGCGCAACGACGACTACTGGGGCGGCGCGCCGGCGCTGGAGGCCGTGGTCTTCCGGCCGATCACCGACGCCAACACCCGCGTCGCCGAGATGCTGTCGGGCGGCATCGACCTGATGGTCGAGGTGCCGCCGGACTCCGTCGCCACCTTCAACAGCGACGCCAACTACCAGGTCTACGAGCAGGCCGGTCCGCATGTCTGGTTCCTGATCTTCAACGTGAAGGAAGGTCCGCTGGCCGACAAGAAGGTGCGCCAGGCGGTGAACTACGCCATCGACAAGAAGGCGCTGGTGGAGAACGTGCTGCAGGGCACGGCGGAAGTCGCCGCCGGTCCGACGCCGCCGGCCTTTTCCTGGGCCTACAACGACGAGCTCGATCCCTATCCCTACGACCCGGAGAAGGCCAAGGCCCTGATCGAGGAAGCCGGCCACGCGGGCGCGGAGCTGACCTTTTACGTGACCGAAGGCGGCTCGGGCATGCTCGACCCGGTGCCCATGGGCGCGGCGATCCAGGCGGACCTCGCCAAGGTCGGCCTGAACGTCGAGATCGAGACCTACGAGTGGAACACCTTCCTCGGCAAGGTGAATCCGGGCCTGGAAGGCAAGGCCGACATGGCGGAGATGGCCTGGATGACCAACGATCCGGACACGCTTCCCTACCTCGCGCTGCGCAGCGAGGCCTGGCCGGACAAGGGCGGCTTCAACTCCGGCTACTACGCCAATCCGGAAGTCGACAAGCTGCTGGAGGCCGCGCGCCGCAGCACCGACCAGGCGGAGCGCGCGGAGCTCTACAAGCAGATGCAGGCCATCGTGCACGACGACGCGCCCTGGGCCTTCATCGCCAACTGGAAGCAGAACGCCGTGACGTCTTCGGCGGTCGACAGCTTCTCGCTGCAGCCCTCCTTCTTCCTGATCCTGAAGGACGTCACCAAGGGCTGACGCCGGTTCCTCCCGCCCGGGCCCCGCAGGTAGCGGGGCCCCGGACGGGGCGTCGGAAGGGGAGACAGCGCCCAAGATGCTCGCCTACACGGTCAAGCGCCTCCTGCTCGCGGTGCCGGTCCTGCTGGGCCTGACCGTCATCGTCTTTCTCATCATGGCGATGATCCCGGGCGATCCCGCCACCGCCATTCTCGGATCCTATGCCACCCCTGAAAACGTCGAGCGGCTGAACCGCCAGCTCGGCCTCGACCGTTCGCTGGTCGAGCAGTACTTCATCTGGCTCACCAACCTGCTGCAGGGCGACTTCGGGCGCTCCTTCAACCTGAACCGGCCGGTCATCGACGAGGTGCTGGAGCGCTTCTCGGCGACACTCATCCTTGCCGGCGCGGCGCTGCTGCTCTGTTCGATCTTCGGCCTCATCGCCGGCGTGGTCACCGCGGTGCGCCAATATGGCTGGACCGACCGGATCGTCACCTTCTTCGTCCTCATCGGCATCTCGATTCCCTCCTTCTGGCTCGGTCTGCTGCTGGTGCTGACCTTCGCGGTCACCTGGCGCGTCTTCCCGGCCAGTGGCATGTTCGCCATCTACGGCGGCGGCGACCTGCCCGACCTGCTGCACCACCTGGTGCTGCCCGCCGTTACCCTGGCGGTGGTGGCGACCGGCGTCATCGCGCGGCTGACCCGCGCGGCCATGCTGGAGGTGCTGCGCCAGGACTACATCCGCACCGCCCGCGCCAAGGGGGTGAGCGAGCGCCGGGTGATCTACCGCCACGCCTTCAAGGCGGCGCTGGTGAACGTCATTCCGGTGATCGGCGTGCAGGCCGGCTTCGTCCTCGGCGGCGCCGTTTACATCGAGACCGTGTTCCAGTGGCCGGGCATCGGCCGCATGCTGGTGACGGCGATCTCCACGCGCGACCTGCTGCTGGTGCAGGGCGGCGTGCTGGTTGCCGCCACCCTTTACGTCCTCG
>ENA-ORCZ01000378-ORCZ01000378.1-marine-metagenome-genome-assembly--contig:-NODE-378-length-21564-cov-4.286964_pt1 | contig 21564 bp, 18 predicted proteins | sample MGYA00237785_ERZ508519 | MGnify/ENA primary metagenome ERZ508519 (study PRJEB26189, sample SAMN06268790) | marine metagenome | isolation source: Bioluminescent Bay, La Paraguera, Puerto Rico | place...
GGTGTAGCCAAGCGGTAAGGCAGCGGTTTTTGGTACCGCCATGCGAAGGTTCGAATCCTTCCACCCCAGCCAGTTTTTTTCTCCCGGTGAAATGCCTGAAACGCGGCCACCCAATGCCGCCGCGCGGTATACAGTTTGTTTCGCCTTGTCATGTCAGTCATGACCTTCCGCTTTCCTGAGGCAATACGTTTCCAGTTGAATGCGAAGCCGAGGGCTGAAGCGGCGACAACTTATCACCGGAAGTCACCGGATTTTCTCTGCCGAGATAAAATACAGTTTTCTTCAGTTAAGAAGCTGATCCCAAAAGGCAAAAAACTTCACATTCCGAACTGTGCACAAGTTTTCAACAGCGCGCATGATGCTGATGTTGAAAAGGGAATTTGTAAGTAGACGCAAGGTAAGAGGCTGAGCATTATCTTATTAACTACTGAGCCAGATCGGTTCCGTTTGGTAAGCGGACCACCCAACTGGGATCTCGGTAGCCTGCGCCCAGGCTGTTCTGCTTGTCTTTCTTCGGAAGGGTCTTGCCGATCTGGTTCTGGGGGACCACGTGGGATGCGCTTTTTGCGGCCGCGCGACGCAGACAGCGCTCCGGCAGACCGGTAGCGGCGGGTTATCCGCTTCACCGGCGTCTGTTCGAAACCCTGCGGGTTTCGTGCAAACGGGCCTCAAGCTCCTGGATGGGAGTGGCGAGGTCTCGGAGTAAGGATCGATTTGGCTGTCTGTCCGCCAGGGCGCTGCCGGAACGAGTATCCTGCTTCAAACAGGGGGGTGCTGGGTCAAACCGGCACCCTTTTGTTTTGGGGAGATGCCAATGGCGTTGGCGCTCACCTTCGGCGCCTGTCGTCAGGTCACGTGGTGCCCATGGACTCGCACCACTCCTCAAGCTGTTTCCGGACAAATGTCCCCAGCGGCTGTTCCCGTGTGAAACCCCACCAGATCTGGGCGCCTTGCCAGACGCTGGCCATCTGGCGGCCGAAGCGGCAGGCCTCGTTCTTGTCTTCAGCGAGGCGGCGGCCAAGGGCGTTGGCCAGAAAGGTGCCCCAGGCGGCGCCGCGGGCGCGCAGGACGGGGTTGCGCATGTCCTCGCGCAACAGCAGCAGGCTGTTTGCAAACCCTTGCTCGCCTGCATCCGCTGGGGTCAGCTTCATCAGCAGGAAAATCGCTCCTTCCGCATCAAGGGACGCCTCCGCGTCCGCTGCCCGCGAGAGGGCGTCGAGCCTGTCCCAGGCAAAAAGAAGTGTCGCCTCTACCATGTCCTCGCGGCTGCCAAATCGCTGCACCAGGGTCGCCGCAGACAGCCCGGCGGCTGCAGACGCGCGTTGGAAGGTGAGATTGTCGGGTCCGGTTTCCGCAAGCGTTTCCAGAAGCTTGTCGAGGACTGTCTCATCGGGAATTCGTTTCGGTCTTGCCATGATTAATTTATAAACATATGTTCGTTTATAAATCAACGGAGACGTCTTCGATGGCAAGAATTCTCGGCTATATCGCCACGAGCCTGGACGGGTTCATCGCAGGGGAGGGCGATGATCTGGACTGGTTGTTCAAGTATGACGGTATGGATCTCGGCGAGCATGAATACAGCCGGTTCCTGGATCGCATCGGGACCGTCGTCATGGGACGCGCCACTTATGACTTCGTGGCGGCAAGCCCGGATCCCTGGCCATACGGCAAACAGCGGGTGATCGTCGTCACCTCGAGACCGATTGATGCGCCGAAGGGTGGACTTGAAATACGCCCGGACATCGACGAGCTGATCGCCGACCTGCGCCGACTCGACGACGGCGATGTCTGGATGCTGGGCGGCGGCAGGCTGCAAATGGCGTTTCTGGAACGCGCCGCGCTGGACGAGATGGAGATCTATCTGATGCCGGACTTGATCGGCGGCGGGGTTCCCCTTTTTCCGCCGACAGGGTTGAGGGCGAGCCCAAGGCTCTTGAGTGCAAAGCCCTTGGACCGCGGTTGTGTCCGGCTACATTATGCCTTCGACTGGAAAGCCGCCGCCTGATCAGGCTGGGGCGGCGGTCCGGATGAGCCACCGCCGCGCTGTTTCAGTTGCCCGACGGCGGTGCCGGGGGTGTCTCAGGCGTCGCGCTGCAGGATGTCACTCCGCCGAAGCAGCCGTATTTCTGTCCCTGGACCGACGGCAGATAATTGACGCCGGCGCCCGGTGCTTCTTCAGGGGCCGTGTCAACAGTCAGCACGAATTCGGCCCTGGGCTCGAAGATCACCACGAAGTCCGAGCCGCCAAAGGCAAAGTTGGCGAATTCCCAGCCCTTGTCGGCCATGGCGTTCTCCTGGACCCAGTCCCGCTTGACGATAGAGGAGACCTGGGCCATGCCCATCGGCGAGATCACGACCGTGCCGTAGTCCTCGGTCTCGATGCCGATCACCATGCGGGTCTGGCCGAACTGCCAGTCGACTGTGTCCTGCGGATCGTAGTGACTGACTTCGCCTGGCTGGCGCGCCGCAGACCAGCCCGATTTCATCCTGACGCCTGCCTGCAGGTGCTTGAAATAAACGATCTTGCCGGCAACGGGCACATGCAGCCGGTGGTAATTGTTGACGTTCAGGAACTGGTGCGTCCAGGTGCCGCCCTTGAAGAGTTCCGGATCGAGCGAACCGAATGTCTCGATCACCTTTTCCCCGTCCTTGCCCGAAATGAACTCGAAAACGTCGCTGTAGAGCTGTCCCTTGATCACTTCGCCCGACTGGGCAACGCCGTCATAGGTCGTCACCAGTTTGCCGTTGGAGCTGATCGGCCACCAGCCGGCCGAATTGCTGTCGCCGATGGAGACGACGGTAGCCGGGTCGCCGTAGCCCTCCACCGGTCGCGAGCCGGTCGGGAATTGGGCCGTGCACAATTCGCGCACGAAGAAGTCCTGGAAGGTCTGGTAGCCGTCTTCGGGCGGGCAGTACCAACTGCCGAAATTCGGATCGCTGGTGAAGTCCGGCACATGCGCTGAAGAGGCCGGGGTCTCCAGGTATTTGCCCCATTCGACGGCGATCTCCCGCATCCATTCTGAAAACGCATCGTTCTCGAACTGGATCTGGCCGCGCGGATCGGTGGTCAGCTGTCGGTCCACCAGGAAGTAGCTGTAGGAGAGAAGGTCGAGAATGTTCCAGTTGCAGTAGTTCTTGCCGTCCATGCTCACCCGGATCGCGCCGTCGAAGGTTCCGGTGTTGATGTTTTGCGGCGGGACCAGTGCGTCGACGAAATCGTAGTAGTCCTCGAGGCTCGCCACCGGGTTGGTCTTCGGATCGGAATTGATGGACTGGCCGAGGGCGATGGACCTGGTGAGCTGTTCCTGCACCAATGGGTCGCCTTCGACGAGAGCGATCAGGTCCATAGTCGCCGGTTGGCGGCCGGGTACTGGACAATCCTGCGCCAATGCGCCTGCCCCGGGGGCAAGTAGCGCGGCTGCGAGTGTGGAAGCGAAGCGGATATGCATCGAAGAAACCCTTGGAATTGAGTGAAGTTGCCGCCGCGGGATACCGGCTTGGACCGGAGCGAACTTCAGGCTATGCGGCGATATCCAGCATAGGTTACTTATGTTAATATATGCAACTATAGATAGTTTTTGCGGCTGCTGCCCGCACGAACCCTGGCTGCGTGTGTCTAATGCGGCACCTCACCCCTTTGCCGATGCCGAACCACTGGACGCCGACCCGCTGCGTGGTCAAGACTGTTGAAAAACCGGGGAGGAAAACATGCGGCGGAAGGTTGTGTCGGCGGCGGATGCTGCCGCGCTCGTTAAGGACGGCGATACGCTCACCACATCGGGTTTTGTCGGCATCGGCGTGCCGGACGAGCTGCTGGCGGCGATCGAGGCGCGGTTTCTCGCCCATGGCCACCCGCGCGATCTCTCGCTGGTCTTCGCCGCAGGACAGGGCGACGGCAAGGTGAGGGGGCTGAACAGGCTCGGCCACGAAGGGCTCCTGAAGCGGGTCGTCGGCGGTCACTGGGGGCTGATCCCGAAAGTGGCGGCACTTGCCGTGGAGGGCAAGATCGAGGGCTGGAACCTGCCGCAGGGCTGCATCAGCCAGCTTTACCGGGATGCGGCGGCAGGCAAACCGGGCATGCTTTCGAAAGTGGGGCTGGAGACCTTTGTCGACCCGCGCATGGGCGGTGGGGCGGTGAACGCGCTTTCCACCGAGCCGCAGCTGCAGCTGATGGAGATCGGCGGCGAGGAGGTTCTCTATTATCCGGCGCCGAAGCTGACGGTGGCGCTGCTGCGCGGCACCACGGCCGATGAAGCTGGCAATGTCACCATGGAGCGCGAGGCGCTGGTGATCGACAATCTCGCCCAGGCAATGGCGGTGAAGAATGCCGGCGGCGTGGTGATCGTGCAGGTGGAACGGCTTGCGCGCGGCCGCAGCCTGCCGGCGCGCGAGGTGCAGATCCCCGGCATTCTGGTCGATGCCGTGGTCCTGGCGAGCCCCGACAATCACATGCAGACCTACAAGACGCCCTTTTCGCACGCCTTCACCAATCGCATCCGCCCGCCGGACGGCGAAATTCCGGCGATGGAGCTCGGGCCCCGCAAGATCATTGCCAGGCGCTGCGCTTTCGAGCTGCCGGTCAACGGCGTCATCAACCTCGGCATCGGCATGCCCGAGGGTGTGGCCTCGGTCGCGGCGGAGGAGGGGCTGCTCGGCCATGTCACGCTGACGGCAGAACCGGGCGTTGTCGGCGGTCAGCCCGCGTCGGGTCTGGATTTCGGCGCGGCGGTCGATGTCGACGCGGTTATCCCCCAGAACGCGCAGTTCGATTTCTATGACGGCGGCGGCCTCGATATGGCCTGCCTTGGTCTTGCGCAAGCCGATGTGAAGGGCGACGTCAATGTTTCGCGCTTCGGCCCGCGTCTTGCCGGTGCCGGAGGTTTCATCAATATCAGCCAGAATGCCAAGTCGCTCGTCTTCGCCGGCACTTTCACCGCCAAAGGCCTGCATGTTCACCTGGATAACGGGCGCGTGCAGATCCGCCAGGAAGGCGCGTCACGCAAGTTCCTCGCCGATGTCGAACAGGTCACCTTTTCCGGCAAAAGGGCTGCCCGCCTCGGCCGACCGGTGCTTTATGTGACGGAGCGCTGCGTGTTCCGTCTGAGTGCCGACGGCCTCGTCCTGACGGAGATCGCCCCGGGCGTCGATCTCGAGCGGGACGTCCTGGCGCAGATGGGTTTCCGGCCGATCATCGGTGAAATCAGTGAAATGGATGCCCGCCTCTTCCGCGAGGGCCCGATGGAACTCCGCCGCGAACTGCTGCATCTGGATCTTCCCGAGCGCATCGCCCTTGACGGCGACCGCCGGCGGCTCTTCATCAATTTCGAGAAAATGCGCATCCGGACCGAGAAAGAAGTCGAGCAGGTTCGCGAGGAGGTTCAGCGGGTCTGCGGGCCGCTGGATCACCGCGTGGACGTCATCGTCAACTATGACGGTTTCCACCTCGATGACGACGTTGCCAACGCTTATGGCGAGATGGTCGCCGATCTGGAGGCCCGGTTCTACGGCACAGTCACCCGTTATTCGGGCTCGGCCTTCCTGCGCCTCAAACTGGGCGAAACGCTGAAGGGCCAGACCCACATTTACGAAACGCGGGAGGCGGCGCAGGCGTTTCTCGACGGGCGTGTGTGAGGGAGCGCGGCTCACTCGCGGCTTGCTGAGGCGGCAGGGCGGCGCAGGCGCACATATTCCCGGATGAGGCCGACCCGCTTCGGCCGGAAGCTTTCCGTGCCGCGTTCGAGCGTCTCTATGCGGCTGACATGGAAGAGCCGGAAGTCCTGGCGGAGGCAGCAGCGGGCAAGGAGCAGCAAGGTGTCGGCGCTGTAGGAAAGGCCCATCGGCCAGATTTCCCGCGTCGTCACCTTTTCTTGAAGATCGCGATAGGTGATCCGCAAGCTGAATTCCTCCCAGCAGGCTTCGCGCAGAAGGTTGAGGTCCACGGTGACAGGGGGACGGGCATCCGTCTTGCGCCAGCTGCGCAGGATCGTGTGCATGGCATGACGGGACTGCTTATCCGGCAGTGTCGCAATGATCCGTGCCATGGCATTTCGGCCAGCCTCACTCAGCGTGGCATCGCCGATCTGGTCGAGACCGCTCATGGCCAGCGTCAGCGCTTCGATCTCCAGGCGGGAAAAGCTCTGCGGCGGCAGGGCAGGATCCTCAGTCAGCGTGTAGCCGACACCTGCGGCGCCGTCGATTAGCGCACCGCCTGCCCGCAAGGTCGCAATGTCCCGGTAGAGCTGGCGCAGCGAAACGCCCGTCTCTTCGGACAGCCTTGCGGCGGTCACCGGTCGGGGCAGGCGCCGCAAGGTATCCATGAGACGCATCAGTCTGTCGCTTCGGGCCATGGTCTCCTGCCGTAATCTGTCAGCAGGGGGAGGCTATACCATTGTCATCGCAACACGAAGGAGCTTTTCATGCCGACGCTTTATCATTCCCCCCGCAGCCGCTCGAGCGCCATCGTTGCCCTGGTCGAGGATCTTGGCGCCGATGTCGAAATCCGCGAGGTAACTATTCCCCGTCAGGACGGTTCGGGCGGCCCGGATGCAGCAAATCCGCATCCGGAAAAGAAAGTTCCTTTCCTGGTGGACGGCGAGCAAACCGTACGCGAGCGCGGCGCGATCATTCTTTATCTCACCGACAAATATCCGGAAGCCGGGCTTGGTCCGATCGAAGGGCAGCCGGGGCGCGGCGCCTATCTCTCCTGGCTGTTTTATTATCAGGGCGTAATGGAGCCCGTGCTGATACTGCATTGGGCCGGCCTCACGCATCCTGCCATCGAAGCGAGCCTGCGAGACTTCGACACGATGATCGCGCGGCTGGCGGAAACGCTTGGAAGCCAGCCTTACCTTCTCGGCGATCGTTACTCTGCCGCCGATCTTCTGTGCAGCAGTCCGTTCCACTGGTTTCCGGACCTGATGCCGGAGAATGCCGCGATCCGGGATTGGGTGAAACGCTGCGGCGAACGGCCCTCGGTCCGCCGGCTCGTGGAAAGAGAAGCGCTTGCGGCCTGACACGCCGCACGGGCGGGGCTGTGCCTCCCGTGCAAAAGGCTCCCCGGGGCGACCCGGGAAGCCTTTGATACTTCTTTGTGCGCTGCCGCCTGTGTGTGGTTCAGCGGCGTTTGCCGAACGTGGGCCTGCCGGAACTGTCGACCGTTCTGACGCGGCGGGCCGACTCCCGCCGCTCAGGAACCGCCTCGCCGATTTGTCGGCGCTGGAAGAAATTATCCGGGCTTTCACTGCGCTCGTCGAGTACGCTTTTCAAGGCTTCCTCGGAGCTCCGCAACACTTGCGCGCGCTGCGCGGTGACATGGCGCTTTTCCGAGATGAACTGCACGCCGCAGCGCAGGCCTTCCTCCCAGCGGCGTTCGCAGGTGACCTCGTAGTTCTCAAGATCGATATGCAGCTCGAATTCCTTCGGCAGCATGTAGGCCTGCTCGAATTCGAGCATGGCTCCGCCGTCCGAAATATTGCGCACGACGCAGGGGATGGATCTGAGGCCCTGCTGGAAAACCATCTTTCCTTTTTTGAAGACACGCGCACGCCTTTCCCGCGGCATCAGCTCGCTGGCGCTTTCATCCGCGGGGGACTGCGGGTGGTGTTTGGCGTCCGACATTAGTTACTCGCATTTCACAAAGTCCGTGGGCAATCGCAGTCCCAAGTGGGTCGAGTTTACCTGCCAAGGCCTTGCCAATCCGTGAATCCGATGCGCAACAGCTCTCAAATTGCCTTTTTGTTCTCTTGCGGGCGGCAACATCACACCCCACGCGCAGCAAAGAGAAACCTGCGCATTTTCAATTCGCGCGCATTCGTGGAACACCATTCCTTGAATTGATATACAAACATTCTCTATTTACGGGCAATCGACACGGGCAGACAGGCGGGTTTCGGTCGGGAACCCGCGCAGTTTGAGGCATTGATGACGGAAGATCAGGCATCCATTCTGAACCGCCTCGCCATTCAGGCGGGCGCGGAAATAATGAAAATCTATGCCGAACCCTTCGAGGTTCGGAGCAAGGATGACGGGTCTCCGGTCACGAAGGCGGACGCGGCTGCTGAGAAGATCATTCTGGCAGGCCTCGCCGAACACTTCCCAGGCGTGCCGGTCGTCGCCGAAGAGGCGGTCGAAGCCGGCAGCCTGCCTGCCGCCGGCAGTCGCTATTTCCTGGTGGACCCGCTGGACGGCACCAAGGAGTTCCTGAAGAAGAACGGCGAATTCACCGTCAATATCGCCCTTATCGAGGATGGCAAGCCCGTATACGGCGTTGTTGCTGCCCCGGCACTTGGCGAGATTTTCTGGGGCGGACTGTTCAAGACGGAGGCAGGGCCGGGGCCGAGGGCGTTCAAGGGCATTATCGGCAATGGAACAATCGCCGACGCGGTGCCGATCGCCGTGCGCACGCCGCCGGCAGCCGGTCTCAGCGTTCTTGCCAGCCGCTCCCACATGTCCGAGGAAACCGCGGCGCTGATCAACCGGCTGAAGGTCGCAGAGCAGCTTTCCGTCGGCTCGTCGCTGAAACTGTGCTGGGTCGCGGAAGGGCGGGCGGATCTTTATCCGCGGCTTGCGCCGACCATGCAGTGGGATATCGCTGCGGGCGATGCCGTCGTGCGGGCAGCGGGCGGGGCCGTGGTCTATGCCGCAAACGGTGAGGACTTCACCTACCGCGTGCCGGAGAACGCCGGCAAGGACGACCTGCGCAATCCTCATTTCCTGGCCGTCAGCAGCAAATCCCTCTTGCCGGATCTTGCGCCGGCCGCCTGACCATGCGGGCTTCGGTCCCGCTGAACCGAAACGCGATGGCCGGACCGCCGGCCCAATTGAAAGCGATCTGTTTGAGGCAACGGCCGGTAAAGGCCTTCCGCAAGCCGGTCTAACGGAAAAGCGAACATGAATATGCAATCTCACGGGATCACGCCGGAGCGCCTCAGCAATCTGAAGCGTTTGGAAGCGGAAAGCATCCACATCATCCGCGAGGTCGCGGCCGAATTCTCCAATCCGGTGATGCTCTACTCCATCGGCAAGGACAGCGGCGTCATGCTGCACCTGGCCATGAAGGCCTTCTACCCCTCCAAGCCGCCGTTCCCGCTGCTGCACGTGGATACGACCTGGAAGTTCCGGGACATGATTGCCTTCCGGGACGAAACCGTCAGGCGCCTCGGCTTGGACCTTCTGGTCTATACCAATCCGGAAGGGCTGGAGAAGAATATCAATCCCTTCGACCACGGATCATCCGTGCACACGCATATCATGAAGACCGAGGCCTTGAAGCAGGCGCTCAACAAATACGGCTTCGACGCGGCCTTCGGCGGCGCGCGCCGGGACGAGGAAAAGTCCCGTGCCAAGGAGCGTGTCTTCTCCTTCCGCAACTCCAACCACGGCTGGGATCCGAAGAACCAGCGGCCGGAGCTGTGGAACCTCTACAATGCCCGGGTTGCCAAGGGCGAAAGCATCCGCGCCTTCCCGCTGTCCAACTGGACCGAACTCGACATCTGGCAGTACATCCTGACGGAGGACATCCCGATGGTGCCGCTTTACTTTGCCGCAAAACGTCCGGTCGTGAACCGGGACGGCATGCTGATCATGGTCGATGACGAGCGCATGAAGCTGCAACCGGGCGAAGTGATCGAGGAAAGACAGGTCCGCTTCCGCACGCTCGGCTGCTATCCGCTGACCGGCGCCATTGAATCGGACGCAGACACATTGCCCGCCATTGTGCGCGAAATGCTGATCGCCCGCACATCCGAACGCCAGGGACGCCTGATCGACAAGGACGAAAGCGCGTCGATGGAAAAGAAGAAGCGGGAAGGATATTTCTGAGATGACCGACATCAACATTCAGGAAGCGACGGAAACCGCCGTCACCGACTATATCCTCGCCCAGGAAACCAAGGACCAGCTGCGGTTCCTGACCTGCGGTTCCGTCGACGACGGCAAGTCGACGCTGATCGGCCGGCTGCTTTATGACACCAAGCTGATTTTCGAGGATCAGCTGGCCGCGCTGGAACGCGACAGCCGCAAGCACGGCACGGTCGGTGAGGACATCGACCTGGCGCTGCTCGTCGACGGTCTGGAGGCAGAGCGCGAGCAGGGCATCACCATCGATGTCGCCTACCGCTTCTTTGCCACTGAAAAACGCAAGTTCATCGTCGCCGACACGCCGGGCCACGAACAGTATACCCGAAACATGGCGACCGGCGCGTCCACTGCCGATCTCGCCGTTCTTCTGGTCGATGCCCGCAACGGCCTGATGGTCCAGACGCGGCGCCATGCCTTCATCGCCTCGCTGCTTGGCATCCGCCATGTCGTTCTCGCCGTGAACAAGATCGACCTCGTCAACTTCTCGCAGGAGCGCTTCGAGGAGATCCGCAAGGAATTCGAGGTCTTTGCCAACGGTTTCGACTTCGAGAGCCTGCAGGCCATCCCGATGTCCGCCCGGTTCGGCGACAACGTCACCGGCCGCAGCGACAAGATGGCCTGGTATGCCGGGCCGACGCTTCTGGAGCATCTGGAGACGGTTGAGGTCGGCGAACATGTGCTGGAAGCGCCGTTCCGCTTCCCGGTCCAGTGGGTCAACCGGCCCAATCTCGATTTTCGCGGCTATTCGGGCACGATTGCCAGTGGCCGTGTCGCCGTCGGCGACGAACTGGTCGTTGCTGGTCCGGCAAAGATTTCAAAGGTGAAGAGCATCATCGGTGCCGGCGGCGAGGTACGCGAAGCCCGTGCGGGCGAGGCGGTCACCCTGACGCTGGAAGACGAGATCGACATTTCCCGCGGCGATCTTCTGTCCTCCACTGCCCACCGGCCGGACGTTGCCGACCAGTTTGCCGCGCATGTCATCTGGATGTCGGACGAACCGCTGCTGCCCGGACGGCCCTATCTTCTGAAAATCGGCACCCGTACCGTCACGGCGACGGTCTCGGAGATCAAGCACAAGATCAACGTCAATACATTCGAGCATGTCGCCGGCAAGACGCTGGCGCTGAACGAGATCGCCTTCTGCAATTTCGCCCTGTCTTCCTCGGTGCCGTTCGACCCCTACGAGGCCAATCCCACGACGGGGTCCTTCATCCTCATCGACCGCATGTCGAACGCGACGGTCGGGGCCGGCATGATCTGGTTCGCGCTGCGCCGGGCCAGCAACATTCATTGGCAGGCTCTCGACGTCGACAAGCAGGCGCGGTCGCAAAAGCTCGGGCAGAAGCCGGCGGTGCTCTGGTTCACCGGTCTTTCGGGTTCCGGCAAGTCGACCATTGCCTCGATCGTGGAAAAGAAACTCCATATCGACGGGCGCCACACCTATACGCTCGACGGCGACAACGTCCGCCACGGCCTCAACAAGGACCTCGGCTTCACCGATGCGGACCGGGTGGAAAACATCCGCCGCGTGGGCGAGGTCGCCAAGCTGTTTGTCGATGCGGGCATGATCACGCTGGTGTCCTTCATCTCTCCGTTCAGGTCCGAGCGCCGGCTGGCGCGCGACCTGATGGGCGAGGACGAGTTCATCGAGGTCTTCGTCGATACGCCCATCGAGGAATGCCGCAAGCGCGATCCGAAGGGACTTTACGCCAAGGCCGACCGGGGCGAGATCAAGAATTTCACCGGGATCGACAGTCCATACGAAGCCCCGGAAAATCCGGAACTCCATATCCGCAACGTGGGCCGGGATCCGGAAGAGGTTGCCGACGAGATTGTCGAGTATCTGCGGGGCCGTGGCTTCCTCCACGGCTTCTCGTCTCACGGGGAAGGCATCTGACCTTTCCCCCGCACGAGCTCAGAACTTGTGAAACGGGCGTCTGCATTTGGCAGGCGCCCGTTTTGATTTTGACATTGCCCGGCCTTATGAAGGCCTCTAAACCCAATCGAGTTTCTCATCGCCATTGCGGCAGAATTCATTTCAGGAAAAGGGCTTAAAGGAGATCATGAAAACCGTTCTGGTGACCGGCTCTGCCGGCTTTATCGGTTACTACCTGTGCACGCGCCTGCTGAAGGACGGCTTCCGCGTGGTGGGGCTCGACGCCATGACCGATTATTACGATGTCCGCCTGAAGGAACGCCGGCAGCAGATGCTGCTGCAGAACGAGCATTTCAAACCGGTCAACGACCGGGTCGAGGCACCGGAGCTGCTGATGTCCCTGTTCCGGTCGGAAAAGCCGGACTTCGTCATTCATCTCGCCGCCCAGGCGGGGGTGCGCTATTCGATCGAGGCACCGCGGTCCTATCTGGAAAGCAACATCACCGGCACGTTCGAGCTGCTGGAAGCCGCAAGGGCCTTCCCGCCGGAGCATATGCTGCTCGCTTCGACCTCGTCCGCCTACGGCGCCAACACGGTGATGCCCTATGCGGAAACGGACAAGGCCGACCATCAGATGTCCTTCTACGCCGCGACGAAGAAGGCGACCGAGGCGATGGCGCATTCCTATGCCCATCTCTACCATCTGCCCGTCACCATGTTCCGCTTCTTCACCGTCTACGGCCCCTGGGGCAGGCCGGACATGGCCCTGTTCAAGTTCACCAAGGCGATCCTCGAGGGTCGGCCGATCGACGTCTACAATTACGGCGACATGAGGCGCGACTTCACCTATGTCGAGGATCTGGTCGAAGGCATTCGGCTCTTGATGGACGCGGTCCCCCGGCGTCCGGGCGAGGACGAGAGCGTACCCGAAGGCGACAGCCTGTCGCCGGTCGCTCCCTGGCGGGTGGTCAATATCGGCAATTCCACATGCGTGCAGCTGACCGAATTCATTGAAGCGATCGAGGCGGCGACGGGCCGGACTGCTGAACGCAACCTGATGCCGATCCAGGCCGGCGACGTTCCGGCCACCTGGGCCAACGCGGACCTCCTGCAAAGCCTGACCGGTTACCGGCCGCGGACCAGCGTACAGGAAGGGGTCGCGAAATTCGTCGACTGGTACCGGTCCTATTACGGCGTCTGATCCGGACCGCGCAGGCGCTTTCCTTCAGCCGCCGGTCTGCGGCGGCTGGCACACATCCACCCATTCCGCGTCCGTGATTTCGGCCATGCGCTCGGGTGAAATCCTGACGGCGGCATTGGTCGCACCGGCTGCGGGAATGACGACGTCGAAGTCCTTGAGCGACACATCGCAATAGACGGCCAGCGGCCGGGCGAGCCCGAACGGGCATACGCCGCCGACGGGATGCCCGGTCAGGTCTTCGACCTCGTCGAGACCCAGCATCTTCACCTTGGCGCCGAAGGTGGCCTTGGCCTTCTTGTTGTCCAGCCTCGCGTCGCCGCGGGCGACCAGAAGGATGATCCGGTCCTTCAACTGGATGGAGAGCGTCTTGGCGATCTGTCCCGGGGAGACGCCGTGGGCTCTTGCGGCGAGGTCGACCGTTGCGCTGCTGTCCTCGGTGACGAGGACCTCCAGGTCGGGGGCGGCGCTGGCAAGGTGAATGCGGACACTCTCAAGGCTCATCAGAGGCTTCTTCCCTAAGATTTCAGGTGGGACAAACGAATGGAGGGCGCCGTGCCCGCCGGGGCGGCTGATATTTTTTTGCATATCAGCATTTTCATCCTGCTGTAAATTAACTAAGCATTCATAGTAATCTTAAAGGGGTTTTAACCATTCGCGCCTTAAACGGTAGAGTGTGCTGCCAAGGAAGATCATTTCCGGATGGCCGCAGGTTTGTCGTTCAAGGATTGCCGAAATGGCGAGAGCCGCAACATCAGCGTCTGAAGTTTGTTCCTCTGGGGTGGAGAGGAAGAAGCGTGCTGACGATGCAGCTCACCGGGGTGGGGCAGTGAACATGCCATTCATGGTGGCGAAGAACCTCCTTTTCTGGGGGACGATTTCGCTTAGCATCTATGGTCTCTACGCGGTGGTGGCCGCGCTTTAAGAGACGCCGACGGTCCGTCAGGCTCGAAGCGGCATGACTGACGGGTCTGGTGCGGCTGAACCTTAATCCTGACAGACCTTCTCTCCGAACAGACGGTCAAAGCGCGGGTGTCCCGCTCGCAGCCTGTTCCCTGTATCCACCGTCATCACCACAGTCAGGTTGCGCCGAAATGATGCTCCGGCCGGAAGGTTGCGGGTAGCGGATGCCGTGCAGGCTGTCCCGTCATCTCCGCGACCATACCGTCGGCGACAAGGTGCGCAATCCCGAAGGAGATCTTGAAACCACCGGTCGCAGCATAGGTTGTGCGAAAGCCCGGCAGGCGGCCCGTCAGCGGGTCGCGCTTGTTGCAGCGCGGACGGATTCCGGCCCATTCCGACAGCACAGCGCGGCCTTTCAGCCGAGGGCAGAAGGCGGTGGCGCGTTCGATTAGCTCGCGTGAACGGTCGGGCGTGGGGACGTCATCCTGAAAGTGCCTGTCCGAAGTGCTGCCCACCGCAACCGTGCCGTCGCCATGCGGCACGACGTAAAGCCCGTCGCAATAGATCGCCGGCCGGTCCTCAAGGCCCGCACCCTCCAGAAGCAGAGCCTGGCCTTTTTCACCGCGGCCGATCCGCTCTCCCGTCAGCTTTTCGATGAGGTCGAAGGCTGAGAAACCGCCCGAGATGACCAACTGCCGGGTACGTATAGGCTCATGGCCGCCCGCCAGATGGACCGTTCCTGATTCATCGTCATAACCCGTCACTTCCACGCCCTCTTCGAGGCTGCCGTTTTTCTTCACGAATTCGGCAAGGGCGGCAAGGTAGGCGCGTGGCGAGATACGTGCTGCAAGGGTTTCGTAGACGATGCCGAAAGGGGCCGCCGCCGCCGAGAGCCAGTCCGAGCGGCTGCCCGCTGCCTCGACCGTGTAGGAAAACCCGGTCTCCTCCGGCCGCCAGCACTGGCGGCTCTCCTCGGCCCGTTCCAGATGGTGCTCGAGCTTGTCGGGCGTGGTCAGCGGCAGGATGCGGCCACAGCGGCGATACTGACAGGCAAGGCCGGTTTCTTCTTCCAGCTGCCGGATGCGGTCTTCCAGGGAAAGCAGGGCCTGGAACTGGAATTCCTTCTTCGGGTTCCACCGCGCCGGCATATGCGGCATCAGGGCGCCGAGAACCCCGCCGCTGGATCCGGCGCCGACCCGCGCCTTTTCCAGTACCGTCACTGCCATGCCCGACTTGATGGCCGCATAGGCAATCGCAAGGCCGAAAATGCCGGCACCCGCGATGACGACGTCGCGCGTTCCGGTGTCTCGGGTCTCGGCATCTCGATGCGCCATCGGCGGATGTTCCTTCGGGATTGATTGATCGTGGCGGCTCTCATATGAGATCGAGACGCAATTGGCAAAGGCTCCGGGCTTTCGCCAAAAAAAGATCCTGCACACAGGGGCGGAAGACGATGGCCATCAAGGCGCCGGAACTGCAATGGCTTGAAGGGGATGTCCCGCGGGCAGAAGGCTTCGGCGACACCTATTTTTCAAAGGCGGGCGGTCTTGCCGAAACGCGGCATGTCTTTCTCGGCGGCAACAGCCTGCCGGACCGGTTCTATGGCCGCGAGCGTTTCACCATTGCCGAGTTCGGCTTCGGCACGGGTCTCAACTTCCTGACCACCGTTGCGGCATGGTCGCAGGTTTCGGATCGCCCGGCCTTGACGTTCCTTTCCTTCGAGCTTTTTCCGATGACCGGCGCGCAGCTCACCCGTGCGCTCAGTGTCTTTCCCGAACTTGAGGAATTCTCGCAGGCGCTGATCGATGCCTGGGCTCCGAAGTCCGGATGGAACCGCCTGGACGTCGCCGGAGCAAACCTCGTCATCGGCATCGGCGATGCCCGGGAGTTGATCGGCGACTTGGGGCCGGACACCATCGGCGGCAGAGGTCCGGATGAGCCGATTGCGCCCGTCGATGCCTGGTATCTCGACGGCTTCAGCCCCGCACGCAACCCGGAGCTCTGGGACGCCGCCCTGCTGCAAAAGGCTGCGGACCTCACCGCTTCCGGTGGAACCCTGGCCACCTACACGGCGGCCGGCTGGGTACGCCGCAATCTGCAGGCGGCGGGGTTCCTGATCGAAAAGACCGGCGGCTTTGCCGGGAAACGGGAAATGGTGGTCGGCCGCAAGGCCTAGGGCGCAGGGTGCAAGACGGCATTGCCGATCCAGTCGCGGAACTTTGCCATCGGGCCGGTCTCCTCGCGGGATTTCAGCCATGTCAGCCAGTAACTGCCGGTCAGGACGCTGGTTTCGAAGGGCTGCACGATCTCGCCGGATTTCAAGGCGCGCGAGAACATGACAACGGGCACGAGCGCCGCGCCGGCGCCCTGGGCCACAGCGTCGACCATGGCAAGTGAACTGTCGAACATCCAGCCACGCGCCCGGGGCGGCGGCAAGTCGGCGGCCTGAAACCACATCGACCATTCGTCCGTCCGGTAGGAACGCAGCAGCGGTTCTTGAAGAAGATCTTCTGGCGCCTTCAGCCTGGACGCAGCCTCTGGAGCGCAGACCGGCGACAGCGGGGCGTCCATCAGTCTTTCCGCGTTGGTCGCGTGCCATGCGCCGTCGCCGAAGCGAAGGAAAAAATCGAGGCCGTCGGCCAGCATGTCGGCGCGGTTGTTGTTGGTCTTGAGGCGCAGGTCGATCTGCGGATTGGTTCTTGCGAATTCCGTCAGCCGCGGCAGCAGCCAGCCGGTCGCAAAGGTGCCGACGACGCCGATCGTCAGAACCTCGCGGAAGTTTCCGTCCTCGAACCGGCTGAGCGCGTCGCTCATCCGCCGGAAGGCATCGCTCAGGACAGGCAGCAGCGCCTGCCCCTCGTCGGTGAGGGCGACGCCGCGCGGCAGCCGCTCGAACAGCGATACCTGCAACACGTCCTCCAGCGCCTTCACCTGGTGGCTGACGGCGGTCTGCGAGACACGCAGTTCCAGCCCCGCACGCGTGAAACTCGCCAGCCGGGCGGAAGCTTCGAAGGCTCTGAGTGCATTGAGCGGCAGTTTGGAGACATCCATGCTGACAACCTTTAGGCCAAGTTTTTCTCATGACTAACCCCAGTATTCATCATTTGCGTTATATCTGGGGCAGGTTCATGTTTCTCCCGTCCCGGACCTGGCCGGTACCGGGGGGCAAACGCCGGCCGGGTTCAAGCCACTTCCTCTGTTCCCAATCTGGAGAAAAAGATGAACCTCTGGAAAGGCCGCAGCGCGGTCTCCCTGACGCTTGCCCTCGCGATTGCAGCTGCCGCTACACCGGCAGTTTCGCAGGCCGCAGGCTTTGAGCCTGCTCCCCTCGAAAGAACCGTCACGCAGACGGAAACCCGTCTTTCCGCCCGGATCGGTGTTGCCGTTCTCGATACCGAAACCGGCAAGACCTGGACACATCGCGGCGACGAACGCTTTCCGCTCAACAGCACCTTCAAGGCGTTCCTCTGCGCCGCCCTGCTGCAACAGGCGGAAGATGGAAAGGTGGATCCGGAACGCCTCGTGACAATCGAAAAAGCGGATCTCGTTACCTATTCACCGGTCACGGAAAAGAAGGTCGGTGCCGGCGGAATGACCTATCTGGAGCTCTGCCGGGCCACCATCGGCCTCAGCGACAACACGGCGGCCAATCTGGTTCTGGGCGCGGTCGGCGGGCCCGAGGGGCTGACAGCCTATCTGCGCGGCATCGGCGATACCGTGACAAGGCTCGATCGCCGGGAAACGGAACTCAATGAAGGCCGCCCGGGAGACGAACGCGATACGACAACGCCCGCAGCGGCCGCGGCAACGCTCAACAAGGTTGTTCTTGGCAACGCCTTGAGCGACCCGGCGAAACAGCAGCTCACAGGCTGGCTGCTCGGCAACGAGGTCGGCGATGCGACGCTGCGGGCGGGGCTCCCGGGAAATTGGCCGGTGGCTGACAAGACCGGCGCCGGTGGCTTTGGTTCCCGCAACGATATCGGCGTCATCTGGCCGGAAGGCCGCGCGCCGGTGGTGATCGCCGTCTACATCACCGGGACCAAGGCCTCCTTCGACGACCGCAACAGCGCGATTGCCGATATCGGAGCCGCATTGGCCGACAGTCTCATCGACTAAGAGGGGCCGCGTTCCGGGCGGTTCGAAGCGACTGCCCGGAAGTCTTCGGTCGAGAATTCCCTTTCCTGAAGCCAGCCAAAAAAACCCACCAGGTATCGAAACTTCTGGAGGCGACGGTGTCCAAAACAAGGGCAGGCCATGTAGCGCTTTTTATTTGTGTCGCACAGATGGTGCTTTCATCCGCCGCCCCGGCGCAGGAGACATGGGAGGAACGTCGCATCAGGAGATGTGCCTATTACGGCGAACTGGTTCAGATTGCGCTGAAAAACATCAGCCGCTCCGCATTGACCCCGGCGTTTTTCGCCAAACACGAAGCCTTCATCAGGGGCGGCTGTTTTGCGGACAAGGCAGTCTGTCCGACCACGCCGGCCGAGCTCGCCTTTGCCGATCTTCTGACGATGATGACCGTTAGCGCAAACATGGGCAGCACATTCACGCCCTTCCGCTGCCCTGACGGGTCGGGTGAATAAGCGGCCGCCAATGGAAGACGCTCCCGGCCGAACGGCAGGAGCGCCTCCCTTTGGGGCTGAGTGGATGGGGTCAACCCCGACCGCTGCCGACCGGTGCCGGCCGACATTCCGAATGACCTTGGCCCAAAGCCGCAGATGCTGATCGGAGCGGCAATCTCTTGAAACGAAAACGCCTCTGCGGGGGGAGCAGAGGCGCTTCCGGTGGGAGGCCCGGAAGGGCTGGCTTCCGGAACCTCCTGTGCGCTGCCGGAGGTTACGTCGGCAGCGGCACATTGGACCACCTGTCAGGGGGCAATGACAGGGGATTGAACGCGGGGCGGGCCCGCCCGGACCCTGGTTGGGCTCCCGGGGTCAAGGCTGAAACGCCGCAGAACCGGATTCGATCCCTGCGCGAGGAATTTTTTCGGAACGTTCTGAGGAAAGCCGCAGGTCCGAAAAGGCAGCGTTACATCAACCTCGATAAATAAGAACCCATCTGATGGCGCGGTTCCGGTTTGCCGGCAAGGCGCGTTGGACAGGACGGCCTGGCTCGCCGTTCAAGCGGCGCGACGCAGTTCGGCGATCCGGAACAGTCCCCAAACACGTTCGGATCGGTTCCTATTTGTTGAGGTTGGTATTACGGCATTTCCGGCACCGGGGTGAGCGCTTCGCCGGTCTCAAACCAGCTTTTCAGATTGTCGACGACGAGCTGCCCCATGGCATTGCGGGTTGCCTGCGAGGCCGAGCCGACATGCGGCAGCAGCGTGACCCGGGGCAGGGCCAGCAGACGTTCCGGCACACGCGGTTCGTTTTCGAAGACATCGAGACCGGCCCCATAGATGGTTCCGTTTTCCAGTGCCTCGATCAGCGCCTCTTCGTCGATCACCGTGCCGCGGCCGATATTGATGACGATGCCGGAAGGCCCGAGCGCCTTCAGCACCTGCGCATTGACCGCATGAAAAGTCTGCGCGCCGCCCGGTGCCACCACCATCAGCGTGTCGCAGGCAGCGGCCAGGTCCTCCAAGGTCGCGTGATAGGGATAGGCGACATCCGGCTGTTTCGATCGGCCGTGATAATGGACCGCCATGCCGAAGGCCTCGGCCCGCTTCGCAATCGCCTTGCCGATACGTCCCAACCCGAAGATGCCGAGCGTGCGGCCCTGCAAGGTCGCGCCGGTCAGCGGGTAGGGGCCCTTGTTGTCCCAGTTGCCCTGGCGCAGCCATTGTTCGGCCTGCCCGAACTCGCGCACCGCCATCAGCATCAGCCCCAGCGCCGTGTCGGCGACTTCTTCGGTCAGCACATCCGGCGTGTGGGTGACCATTACCTTTGCCGCCAGGCAATCATCGGTGTTGATATGGTCGTAGCCGACGCCGAAGCTGGAAATGATCTCCGCGTTCGGGATCCTGCTCAGGAACTTCCCGTCAACCGGGCCGAACGCCATGGCGACCCCGCGAATTTTCTCGCCGATCTCCGCCAGCATGGCATCCGGATCCTCGGCCGCATAAAGGCGGTGAACGGTAAAGGCCGCATCCAGCTGCTCCTGAACGATCGGCAGCATCGGGCGGGGCATCAGGATGTCGATGGAGGTCATGGGAAGAGTCCGGTGGGAAAGGAAGGAATTCTTTTCATACCTTAAGTGGAAGCCCCGTTGAGAAAAAAGTCCAGAATTCGCAATAAGAGTTCGGTGGCACTTCAGCGAATGACGTTTGTTCTTAGCGAAGCGGGACTTTGGCTCCTCCCCCCATTGCCCCCGGCGCCCGTTTCCCCTAAAAGACGCCGCAGAATTCCTCAGAATCCCACCAGTGTTTTGAAGCGGAGAAGCGGAGCCCCATGGCGCGCCAGTTCATCTATCACATGCATGGCCTGTCCAAGGCCTATAACGACAAGAAGGTCCTCGACAACATCCATCTCTCGTTCTACCCGGACGCCAAGATCGGTATCCTGGGCCCGAACGGTGCCGGTAAGTCGACGCTTCTGAAGATCATGGCCGGTATCGACAAGGAATATACCGGCGAGGCCTGGGCGGCCGAGGGCGCGAAGGTCGGCTACCTGGCGCAGGAGCCGCAGCTCGACAACACCAAGACCGTGATGGAAAACGTCATGGAAGGTGTCGCCCACAAGCAGGCGAAGATCGACCGCTACAACGAACTGATGATGGACTACTCGGACGAGACGGCCGACGAAGCCGCCGCGCTCCAGGACGAAATCGACGCTCAGGACCTGTGGAACCTGGAAAGCCAGGTTGAAATGGCGATGGAAGCCCTGCGCTGCCCGCCCTCCGACAGCCCTGTCGACAACCTCTCCGGCGGTGAGCGCCGCCGCGTGGCGCTCTGCAAGCTGCTGCTCTCCGAGCCGGATCTTCTTCTGCTCGACGAACCGACCAACCATCTCGACGCCGAAACCGTCCACTGGCTGGAACGTCACTTGCGCGAATTCAAGGGTTCGGTCCTGATCATCACCCACGACCGCTACTTCCTCGACAACGTCACTGGCTGGATTCTCGAGCTCGACCGCGGCCATGGCATTCCCTATGAAGGTAACTACTCGGTCTATCTGGAAAAGAAGACCAAGCGTATGGAGCAGGAAGGCCGCGAGAACATGGCCCGCTCCAAGGCGATCGCCCGCGAGCGCGAGTGGATGGGCATGAGCCCGAAGGGCCGCCAGACCAAGTCCAAGGCGCGTATCAACGCCTATCAGGACCTCGTCTCCGCACAGGAAGAGCGCATGCCCTCCATCGAGCAGATCCTCATTCCGGTCGGCGAGCGTCTCGGCGCCAACGTCATCGATCTGGAAGGTGTTTCCAAGGGCTTCGAGGACCGGCTCCTGATCGACAATCTGACCTTCAAGCTGCCGCGCGGCGGCATCGTCGGTGTCATCGGTCCGAACGGTGCGGGTAAATCGACCCTCTTCAAGATGATCACCGGGCAGGAGAAACCGGACAGCGGCTCCATCACCATCGGTGACAGCGTGCATCTGGGCTATGTCGACCAGTCGCGTGATGCTCTCAACCCGACCAACACGGTCTGGGAAGAGATATCCGGCGGCGCCGAGGTGATCTATCTCGACGGCAAGGAGATCAACTCCCGCGCCTATTGCTCGTCCTTCAACTTCAAGGGCCCGGCCCAGCAGGCCAAGGTCGGCGACCTCTCCGGCGGCCAGCG
>ENA-ORCZ01000381-ORCZ01000381.1-marine-metagenome-genome-assembly--contig:-NODE-381-length-21442-cov-3.859583_pt1 | contig 21442 bp, 18 predicted proteins | sample MGYA00237785_ERZ508519 | MGnify/ENA primary metagenome ERZ508519 (study PRJEB26189, sample SAMN06268790) | marine metagenome | isolation source: Bioluminescent Bay, La Paraguera, Puerto Rico | place...
GCCTGTTGGAGCGCGAGGATTGAGGGTCGGCGAGTTGCATTCTTGACGCTTCGTAAATGAGAAGTGCGGCACGATACCGGGGCAAATTCCCGGGCGAGATCAGGAGGCGGGCCATGCAAAAGATTGTCGGAAGAGGATCGGCACTTCTGGCTCTTTGCCTCGCCCCTCTTTTCGCCGCTGCCGCTCCCCTACCGGAAGCGAAGCCGCGTGTTGACGTCCTTCCCGCCGCAGCCGTTGCGCCTGCAGCCGTGCCGAGGCCGGCTCCGGAACCGCCGAAGGGATGGAGCGCGAAGAAGGCTTCCATACCCGGGAATGCGAGCCCGAACGCGGTCGCCAAGGACCTCTTCGGGAAAATGGATGCTCCCGCGCCAATGCGGCCCCTTCCTATCGGGTCCTATGCCAAGGGGTGTCTTGCAGGCGGCAAGTCGCTTGCCGCCGACGGGCCGGGCTGGCAGGTGATCCGCCTTTCGCGCAACCGCTATTGGGGTCATCCCGAGCTTGTCGACTATCTGGAAGACCTTGCCGCAGACGCGCCGAAGCTTGGCTGGAACGGCCTGATGGTGGGCGACATGGCGCAACCGCGCGGCGGGCCCATGACGTCCGGGCACTCAAGCCACCAGATCGGGCTCGATGCCGATATCTGGCTGAAGGAAATGCCGAACCGCCGCCTGACGGTGGAAGAGCGCGAAAACATCAGCGCAGTCTCCATGCTCAAGATGAATTCGGAGCTGAAGGGCGCCGACCGTGGTGTCGACTATGGCAAGTGGACGGACGATCACGCCCGCCTGATCCGCCGCGCGGCGCAGGACAGGCGCGTTGCCCGCATCTTCGTCCACCCCGGCATCAAGCAGGCGCTCTGCAAGTTCGAGAAGGGCAACCGCGCGTGGCTGCGCAAGGTCAGGCCGTGGTGGGGGCATCATTACCACTTCCACGTTCGCCTTTCCTGCCCGTCGGGAAGTTCCGGCTGCAAGGACCAGAATGCCCCGCCCCCGGGCGACGGCTGCGGCTCGGCCCTTGCCTGGTGGCTGTCCGACGAACCGTGGGTGCCGAAAAAGGACGCCCCGCCGCCGAAGAAGAAACCGCCGATGCGAATGGCCTCGCTGCCGAACGCCTGTACGCAGGTTTTGCTGGCCAAGTAAGGCTCAGCCCGCGGCCAATTCGTAGTGATGCAGCGAACGGTCGCGGACGAGCGCGGCCTCATCCGGGTGGATGTGCGGCTCGCGCCAGTCCTCGCCGGCGAAGGCCTTCAACGAATCGACATCTTCCCAGACCATGACCATGCAGAACCAGGTCGGGCTCTCGGCGCGTGGCGCGCCCGGGATCAGCGTCACCGCGCGCACCTGCTTCTCGAGCTCGCCCACCGGGCGGATCACCTCGAACGTCATCTGCGGGATGCGGTTGCCGAACGGGCCCACCGGCAGGTGCTCGAACACCACGGAGGCGGTGCCGCGGAACGCCGGCGCCACGCCCTCGATCGCCTCGATCAGGTCGTCCCGCTCCGATGTCAGCGTGGTCTTCTGCTCGTCGATCTCGCGCAGTTCTTCCTCCGCGCGCAGGTTGACGCCGCCGAGCCGCTCGCGCTCCGACTTCAGGCGCTCCAGCTTGCGTTCGGTCGCTTCCGGGTCCGGCAGCGGCGCCCCTTCCTTCAGGCCCGCAATTTCCGGCAGGGCGGAGACCGGCACCTCCAGATCCTCGTCGATGCGGCGTTCCAGATTGGCCTTGCGCTCGCGCGCCGCCTCCAGCCGTTCCTCGGCGCGGATCTTCTTCTCGCGCGCACCCGCCATCGCCTCCATGGCGGCCTTGGCGGCGCGGTCGACGTCGGCAAGATCGAGTTCGGCCTGCTGCAGCCGGTCGTCTTTCGCCTTTTTCTCTTCCTCTGCCCTGGCAATGGCGGAAAACAGCTCGCGGCGCTTGATCTCGATGTCTTCCGGCGCCTCGATCAACTCGGCCCGTTCTTCCTCGGCCTCTTCCCGGCGTTCCTGCAGAACGGCGATCTGACGGGCGGCATTGGCGGCCCGGGTCTTCCAGCCGTCATATTCGCGGGCGATGGCCTCCAGACGGCGGTCGCGCATCTGCTGTTCACGCGCCAGGCCCTCTGCTACCGCCCTTGCCTCGGCGTGGGCTCCGCGCGCCGTGGACACGCTTGCCTGAAGCTCTTCGATCCGGTTCCGGTAGCTGGTGCCGTCCGGAGCTTCCTCCAGGCGTTCCTCGGCTTCAGCCAGTTGCTCGCGCGCGAGTTCGGCCTCTTCGCCAAGGCGCTGCGCCCGGTCCTCTGCCGCTTCGCGCTTCGCCGCGAGCTGCGATATTGCGCGCTCGGCTGCGGCCAGCGCCTCGCGCGCGGCCGCTGCCCGGCGCTGGCCGTCGCGAACCTTGCCTCTGGCGATCTGTTCCAGTTCGACCGACCGGCGCACGGCGGTGGCGGCGGTCTCCAGAGCCTGCTCCCGATCCTCGACAGCCCGGCGGGCGGTCTCGATTTCGCCGGCAAGTTCGGCAAGCCGGTTCTTCTGTGCAAGCCTTTGCGCCGCAGGTGTTGGCGCATTGGCGGCAACGACGAAACCATCCCAGCGCCAGAGGTCGCCTTCCGTGGAGACCAGACACTGGCCAGGCTTCAGCGCTGCGCGCAGGCCCGGCCCCGCCGCCTGGTCGGTGATGCCGATCTGGCGCAGACGGCGTGTCAGTTCGGCAGGCGCCTCGACGACGTCCGCCAGACTACGCAGACCTGGGGGGAGTTGAGGGTCACCCACATGAGACATCACGCCTTCCCAGCGCACAGCCGCTGCCGCTTCCAGGGAGGCGTCGAGATCCTCGCCGAGCGCGGCGCCGAGGGCCGTCTCGTAGCCCTGCTCGACCTGTACCAGCTCCACGACCGGCGTGTGGTCCTGCTCGGTGTGGACGTTGAGCACCTGTTCCAGCGTGCGGGCCTCGGTCTCCAGCCCCTGCAGCAACTGGCGAGCTTCACTCAAGGGGCCGCGCGCGCCCTGTTCGCGCTCGCGCGCCTCGCGGGTCGCGGTCTCGGCCTCCTCGACGGCGGTCTCGGCCTCACCAAGCGCTTCCTCGGCGAGTTCCAGAGATTCCCGGTTTTCGGCAACGCCGTCCTCTTCGTCGATCAGCGCCGTGACGTCGGCAAGCGCCTGCTGGGCCTCGCCCGCCTGGGCGACCAGACGGTCGGCGCGCTGGCGGCTGTCAGCGACGGCCCGTTCCAGCTGGCGGCGCTCGGCTGTCGCGCGCGCCTCGGCGGCGGTCAACTCGGAAAGTTCCGTTTCCAGCCTGCGCACGGCGTCCTCGGCCTCGGCCACTTTCTCGCGCGCGCTTTCGGTGCGTTCCTGCACCATTTCGTTTTCTTCCAGCAGTTCGGCGCGTTCCTCCGACAGGCGTTCGAGCACCTCGTCGTTTTCGGAGACCATCGACTGCTCGCGGCGAATATCCTCGGCCAGTTGCACGAGGCGGCGCTCCAGATCCTGCAGCTTTTCCTTGACGCGCCGTTCCTCCGCATCGAGTTCATTGCGGGCGATCACCAGGCGCTGCAGTGCGGCCCCTGCCCTTGCCGCCTCGTCGCGCAGTTCGGGCAGCTTGTGGGCGGCGATTGCCTGCACGCGCGCGCTCTCGGCCTGAAGGCCGGTCGCCTCGTTCACCTCCCTTTGCGCCTCGGCGAAATGGGCTTCGGCAGCGCCAAGCGCGTCGCGGGCTTCCGTCCAGCGGATAAAGAGGATCGAGGCTTCCGCCGCGCGGATTTCGGAGGAAAGATTGCGGTAACGCGAAGCCTGTCGGGACTGACGGCGCAGGTTTTCCAGCTGGCCGTCGATCTGGACGAGCACGTCCTCCAGCCGTTCCAGATTCTGTTCCGCGGCGCGCAGGCGGATCTCGGCCTCGTGACGGCGCGAATGGAGACCCGAAATACCCGCGGCCTCTTCCAGGATCTGGCGGCGGGACGTGGGTTTGGCGGCGATCAGCTCGCCGATCTGGCCCTGGCGCACCATGGCGGGCGAACGGGCGCCGGTGGAGGCGTCCGCAAAGAGCAACTGGACGTCGCGGGCGCGCACATCCTTGGCGTTGATCTTGTAGTTGGAGCCCTGCTCGCGCTCGATGCGGCGGCTGACTTCAAGCGTGTCGGCATCGTTGAAGGCGGCAGGCGCGGTGCGGTCCTGGTTTTCGAGGTAGAGCGTCACCTCGGCTGTGTTGCGCGCCGGGCGGTTGAGGCTGCCGGAAAAGATCACGTCGTCCATGCCGGACGCACGCATGTTCTTGTAGGAATTTTCCCCCATCACCCAGCGCAGGGCCTCGACAAGATTGGACTTGCCGCAGCCATTCGGCCCGACCACGCCGGTCAGGCCGTTGCCGATGATGAACTCCATCGGTTCGACGAAGGATTTGAAACCGACGATGCGGAGCTTGGAAAACCTCATCGGCGCCCGCGCCTCCCGGACACGGGCCCGGGAAGATCAAGGTTCGGATCGAATGAGGCCCCGGCCGCCGGCGGAAATACCGCCGGCTTAGAGCTGTGCCTCAATGAGCTTGCCCATCTCTTCAATCGAAAGCGCCCCCGAGTGCTTTTCGCCGTTGATGAAGAATGTCGGCGTGGAGTTTACACCGAACTCACCCGCGCCACGGTTCTTCACCGCTTCAATGGCGTCAAGCAGGCCCTGGTTTGTCAAGCATTCCTCAAAGGACTCTTGTGTAAATCCGATCTGCTTGGAAAAGTCGAGCATGGATTGATACGGATTGTCGCTGAAAGCCCAGGACCGCTGGTTTTCGAACATCGTGTCCACAACGTCGAAATACTTGTCCTGGGGCGCGCAGCGGGCCAGCATGAAACCGCCGGAAGCAACCGGATCCAGCGGAAATTCGCGGAAAATGAAGCGGACCTTGCCAGTGTCGATATATTCGGTCTTCAGCTTCGGATAGGTGTTCTTGTGGAAACTGGCGCAATGACCGCAGGTCATCGACGCGTATTCCACAATCGTGACCGGAGCGTTCTCGTCGCCGAGGATCTTGTCGCCGAGGGGACCCGGCTTCAGCAGCTCGTCCTGGTCGACGGATTGGGCAAGGGCAATTCCTGTGCCGGCAAAGCCGAAGGCGACCGTCGCCAGGGCCGTGGTTTTGAGAAACTGTCTGCGGGTCTGTGTCACGAAGATCGTCCTGTCAAAAAATCAATCACCGCACCGGGCGGTGCGGGACGAACGGCCACCCCAAGCAGATGGCCAGCGTATCGAATTCTTACGGAGGTTCGTCTTATCTGCCTTCGGCTGAATGCAGGATGAACCGGTTTGCTGTCCTCTGTGCCCTCTCGGGCTCGCGGCGTCAACAAAGCTTATCAAATGTGGCAGGAGCGAGGTGGCACCGGAAGGCCGGATCACAGTGTTGTTATTCACCGCCAGCGCCGGCCGGAAACGTCAGCAGGACGGAGCCAGGCTTCAAGAGGAGGTCTCGGCATTGCGCGCGATCACCTGGGCGCCAAGCTTCTTCAAGGCCTCGCGCAGGCGGTCGTTTTGAACGCCGTCCAGCTGTTCCTCGAGCTGACGTTCCTCCGCACTTGTCAATCCACGCAGCGGTTTCTTTCGCTCCGGCTGTTTCACAAGCACCGGCTTCTGCAGGATCTTGATGCGGCCGACGGCCCGCCAGCCATAGAAGGTGTTGATGCGTTCGATCACCTGGCCGCTGTCGTGGGACAGCATCAGCGCGGTTGCACCATCGGTGTGCACCACCAGCGTCGCCGGTTCGGGCGGGTTTTCCGGATCGGAGAGATCCGGTCGCCGCGGCCAGACCAGGCGGTCGGGCTGCACCCTCGTGCCATAGCGTTCGCCGACGATGTCGGCCCAGGATGCGATGATATCGACCGAGGCAAATCCGCGCTTGCGGCAGGCAGGCGTCATCGCCTTGCCGACCAGATCGGCAAGCAGTTTCGCCCCCTTCGACGCATGCACGGGCGACGCGTGCACGGGATTTGCCTTTATCGCACTAATGGCCTACCTCCTCATCCGGCAACCGGATCCGCCACAGGCCGACCGTTTCCAGGATCTAAGGTTTTGTGTCCCAATAGAATACGACAAAATGACGACGAATACTTTCGCCAGTCCTGCCTTCCAGTCTTTATCACCCAAGTTGTCCCCAGGCTATCCAACGCCGGCGACTGCAAATCAACTCCTCCCGGTCAGCTGATCTCATGGCCTCTGCTTCCCCTGCACGACTGCTTCTCGACTGGTACGACCGCCACGCAAGACGTCTGCCCTGGCGGGTAGCGCCTGAAGACCGGAAACTGGGCGAAGTGCCCGACCCTTACAGGATCTGGCTGTCGGAAGTCATGCTGCAGCAGACAACGGTGGCCGCCGTCAGGGATTACTTCGAGAAATTCACCCGGGCCTGGCCGACGGTCGACGATCTGGCCGCGGCGGACGACGAAGACGTCATGAAGGCCTGGGCAGGGCTCGGATACTATTCGCGGGCGCGGAACCTCAAGAAATGCGCCGAGACGATTGTCCGCGATCATGAGGGCCGCTTTCCGGAGCAGGAAGACGCCCTCCTGAGACTGCCCGGCATCGGCCCCTATACGGCCGCCGCCATCGCAACCATCGCCTTCGACAGGCATGCGGCAGTGGTCGACGGCAACGTGGAACGGGTGCTGACGCGGCTCTTCGAAATCGAGACCCCGCTTCCCGACGCCAAGCCGGAGATCAAGGCCCGGATGGCGGAGCTGACGCCGCAGGAACGGCCCGGCGATTTCGCCCAGGCCGTGATGGATCTCGGTGCCACGATCTGCACGCCGAAACGCCCTGCCTGCGCACTCTGCCCCTGGCAGCCACATTGCAAGGCGCATGTCTCCGGGCTGGCGGAAACCCTGCCGCGCAAGGCGGCGAAAAAGGAAAAGCCGACGCGTCTTGGGGCGGCGTTCGTGGTCGTTGATCCCGCGAGCGGTGCGGTCCTGCTCCGCCGCAGGCCGCCGCAAGGTCTCCTCGGCGGCATGACCGAAGTGCCGGGCACCGTCTGGGCGGAAGATTTCATCAGAGAGACGGCACTTGCCGAAGCGCCATTTGCCGGCGACTGGAAGCAGCGTCCGGCGGAAGTCAGGCACACCTTCACCCACTTCCATCTGAGGCTCACGGTCTATCGCGCCGATATTGCCCGAAGCAATATCCCGAAGCTCTCCGGAAGCTGGTGGTCGCCGAAGGACACACTTGAAAGCGAAGCGCTTCCTACGGTGATGCGCAAGGTTCTTGCCGCAGCGTTAGACTGACGCCGAAAATAGTTGTTTCCAGCTCAAAAATAACAGTTGCAGTTTCCCCGGTTTGGATGTTGAAGAGCGCACCCATTTTCGCGGAACGAAACCCCGATGTTCACCTACTGCCATGACGCGCTCTTTTCAAAAATGGACTGCGATGAAATCATCCGGCTGAGCCGGTCGGAAACTCAGGACAAGGGGGGCCTTGTCGGCGGCAAACAGCAAGGCGACATCCGCCGGGCCAAGATCAGCTGGCTTGACGACGCAGGTCCGGCAGGCTGGGTGCTCGACCGGGTGATGGGAGCCGTCGCCAGGGCGAACCGTGAAGCCTTCGATTTCGACATCACGGAATTTCGGGAAAAACTGCAGGTCGCGGTCTATGACGAGAGCGAGGAAGGCCACTACGACTGGCATTCCGATGTCGGCGAAGGCCCGATCGCCCAGTTCCGTAAGGCAACGATCGTCACCCAGCTGTCACCGTCGGACACCTACGAAGGCGGCGCACTGGAGATCAGCCTCGGTCACAAGGTGATGATGGCGTCGCGAGACCAGGGCAGCGCGACGCTCTTTGCCAGCTTCATGCTGCACCGGGTTGTTCCGGTAACGCGGGGCACCCGCTATTCCCTCACCTGCTGGAGCCACGGCCCCCGGTTCAGATGAACAAGCTGCGAATTCGAACCTAGAGTGTTTCTCGACAATATTGGTTCATTTGATGAGGAATTCCGGTTCACTCAGCTAGGCGTGTCGCGCAGCGCGATGCTGTGCATCGTGCAAGCGGCGCAACGACGCCGATGGGCCGGAATTCTTCACCCCGGACAGGCTGAAGGCATTAGAAAGCAAAGCTGAATTGGGCCGGGCGATTTTGCCCTCTGGCGTCGTTGGCTTGCCCTAGTGGTGGGCCGCACCACGGCGGGCAAACCGCCTAGCCAGAGGGCAAAATCGCCGCGGTCAAATGATGCAATATTGTCGAGAAACACTCTAACAAGCTCAAGCAGGACTTCCGGCGGGTACGCACATCGCCCGAACAGGGACCTCGACCGATGGCGCACGTCATAATCTCGGTCCTGGATCACCGTTAACGCCGTTGAAAGTCGAAAAACACCTTTTCCTCATCCATCGGGCGCCGCACGCCGTAAGCATCGCAACACAGGCTTTAAACAACCTATTGATGTTGCGCGGGAAAATCGTTTTCCCCGACCAATCCCCCTTGCCTGTGTCAACCGAGTGGGAGTGAAAGATGAAACTGCTTCAGAAACTGGTTTTTGCCCTTGCGATCGCCCTGCCGCTCAGTGCAGCCAAGGCCGCGGATAAAGATATTGTCGACACGGCCGTCGGTGCCGGATCGTTCAACACCCTGGTCGCTGCCGTGCAGGCCGCCGGCCTCGTGGATACCTTGAAGGGCGAAGGGCCTTTCACGGTCTTCGCACCGACAGACGAAGCTTTCGCCAAACTGCCGGAGGGAACCGTCGACAACCTCTTGAAGCCAGAAAACAAGGACCAGCTGGTGGCGATCCTCACCTATCACGTCGTGCCGGGCAAGGTGATGTCCGCTGATATTGCCGGCAAGAAAGCCGACGTCGCCTCCGTTGAGGGCAGCGAAATCTCCATCGATGCCACGGACGGCGTCAAGGTGGACGGTGCCACTGTCGTGACGGCCGATATCGAAGCGACCAACGGCGTCATTCACGTCATTGACGCGGTGATCATGCCGAACTGATCCAGCGGCGGGCACATCCGCCCTCTGCAGTGCCCGCCTGTGGTGCGGTCTCCGGCCGGAGACCGCACCTTCGATTTTGCCAAAGCGTGTATGTTGTCCGACGCCGGCTCTTTCCTGACGTCAAATCCTCAGTCGGCGGGTACTGCGCCCTTGTAAATCCCGGAGCTCAATGGAAACTGGAGATTATCTGATTTTCAGGCGGGAAAGTCCGGCTGGCCACTGGACAAGTAAACTAGAATAGTTCTAAAGTGCGGCTATATTTTCCAAGGAGACCTTGTCATGAAGGGCAATGAAAAAGTTATTGAACGTCTCAACGAAGCCCTGTTCCTGGAGCTTGGCGCAATCAACCAGTACTGGCTTCACTACCGCCTTCTGAGCGACTGGGGCTTCACCAAGCTCGCCAAGAAGGAGCGCGAGGAATCCATCGAGGAAATGCACCATGCGGACAAGCTGGTCGACCGGATCATCTTCCTCGAGGGGCACCCGAACATGCAGAAGGTCTCACCGCTGCGTATCGGCCAGAACATCAAGGAAGTGCTGGAATCCGATCTTGCCGGTGAATATGACGCCCGCGTCTCTTACTCCAAGTCCCGCGACATCTGCCGCGAGGAAGGCGATTACGTCTCCATGAAACTGTTCGAAGAGCTGCTCACGGACGAGGAAGGTCATATCGACTTCCTGGAAACCCAGCTCGACCTTCTGGCCAAGATCGGCGAGGAACGCTACGGCCTGCTGAACGCGGCCTCCGCCGACGAAGCGGAATAACCAAAATTGGCGATGGGTTCGGCCCAGACCGGCCCGGACCGGACCGGAAACATGAGCGACACTCACGATTGTCACCCCGACTGGCAGAACGCGAGCCGGGATGACCGCCTGAGAGACTTGTTAAAAGCCGGTGCCGCAGTGCGCCGGCTTTTTTTTCACTTACTGCCGCCGCCCAGTCCTACTGGAACGCCGTTTCCGCAAAGCTTCTGAGCTTGCGGGAATGAAGCCGCTCCGCAGTCATGTCGCGCATTTTCTCCATCGCCCTGATGCCGATCTGCAGATGCTGGGCGACCTGACGCTTGTAGAAATCCGTCGCCATGCCGGGCAGCTTCAACTCGCCGTGGAGCGGCTTGTCGGAGATGCACAGCAGGGTGCCGTAGGGAACACGGAAACGGAAGCCGTTGGCGGCGATGGTCGCGGATTCCATGTCGAGGGCGACGGCACGGGACTGCGAAAACCGCTTGACCAGTTCCGGCTGATCCCAGAGTTCCCAGTTGCGGTTGTCGAGCGAGACCACCGTGCCGGTGCGCATGACCCGCTTCAGGTCGTAACCGTCGATGCCGGTGATCTCGGCGACGGCGTCTTCCAGGGCCACCTGCACCTCGGCCAGCGGCGGGATCGGTACCCAGATCGGAAGATCCTGGTTGAGCACGTTGTCTTCGCGCACATAGCCGTGGGCGAGGACGTAATCGCCGAGGGTCTGGCTGTTGCGCAGACCCGCGCAGTGACCGAGCATCAGCCACACATGAGGCCGCAGCACCGCGATGTGGTCGGTGATCGTCTTGGCGTTGGACGGGCCGACGCCGATATTGACCATGGTAATGCCGCTGCCGTCGGCGCGCTTGAGGTGATAGGCGGGCATCTGCGGCAGCTTCGTCAGCTCCTCGCCTTCCGGCTCGCGCTGGCCTGCCTCGATGACGATGTTGCCGGGCGAGACGAAGGCTTCGTACCCGCTCTCCGGCAGCAGCAGCAATTCTTTCGACATGCGGCAGAATTCGTCGATATAGAACTGATAGTTCGTGAAAAGGACGTAGTTCTGGAAATGCTCGGCCTTGGTGGCCGTATAGTGCTGCAACCGATGCAGGGAATAGTCGACCCGCGGCGCGGTGAAGGAGGCGAGCGGCATGACACCATCGGCCGGGTCGTAGGTGCCATTGGCGATGGAATCGTCCATCACCGTCAGATCCGGCAGGTCGAACATGTCGGCAAGCGGCCGGTCGAGATTGGCGGCCGCAGCGCCGCCTTCGACATGTGTACCGTCATAAAAGGCGAAATGCAGCGGGATCGGCATGTCGCTGTCGCCGACCTGGATCGGGACATCGTGGTTGCGGATAAGCAGCGAAAGCTGGGTTTCCAGGTAATTGCGGAAGAGATCGGGACGGGTGATCGTCGTCCCGTGGGTGCCCGGGCGGGAGACGAAGCCATAGGAAAGGCGGCTGTCGAGACGCACATGGCTGTCGGTGACGATGCGGACCTGCGGATAATAGGCGCGCACACGTCCGTCGATTGCCTTGCCTTCCAGAAGATCCTGAAAATGCTTGCGCAGAAAGGCAGTATTGGCCTCGAAGATCTCGATCAGCCGGTCGACTGCCATTTTGGCATCGGAAAACACTTCAAGCGGGTGAGAGGGCGCAAGCCGAACCCGGCGGGCCGCTTGATGAAAAATGTTCTTGTTGGAATTGGACATGGACCGTCTCCTTATTGTTGTTATGGGCTCACAGTCCCGCTAACGCTGGCTTTGGTCAATAGATCTGGCAGCAGATTCTGAATTATTTTTCGCAGAGAGAAAATTTCTGCACTTAAGCAATCCGGTCCTCCGTCAAGCGCTCAGAAAAGTCCTCCATTCCGGCGGCCTTCGCGAGCCTCAAGCGGTCTTCCCGAACGCTTCCCGACCCGGTAAAGTCCTCCAGAATTTTGACCAGGAGCTCCCCATGAACAAGATCGTTCTATCCCTCGCGGCCGCCGCCTTCGCCCTGCTTGGCGCGGGATCCGCCTCCGTTGCCTCCGATCTGCCGGATCTCGGCGGCAAGGACATCGTGATCGCGTCTGAGAACACCTATCCGCCGCTGCAATTCATCGACCCGAAGTCAGGCGAGGCCATCGGCTGGGAATATGACGCCATCGCCGAGATCGCCAAGCGGCTGAACCTCAAGGTGACCTACCAGAACACCAGCTGGGATGCCATGATCCCGGCCATCTCCGCCGGCGAATACGACCTTGCCATGAACGGCATCACCATCCGTGCCGACCGGGCCGAACAGGTCGCCTTTTCCGATCCCTACATGCGCTCTGAAATGTTCATGCTGGTGCGTGCCGACGAGGACCGCTTCACCGATGCGAAGGGCTTTGCCGACAACACGGACTTCCTCGCCGGCGCGCAGCCGGGCACGACACCCTTCTACGTGACCGTCTATGAAGTGCTCGACGGCGACGAAGCCAATCCGCGCATCAAGCTCTTCGAAACCTTCGGCGCAGCCGTACAGTCTTTGAAGACGGGCGACGTCGACCTGGTGCTGACCGACAGCACCGGCGGCCAGGGCTATGTCGCCACCAATCCGGACACGTTCAAGCTCATCGGCGATCCCATGGGGTCGGAAGATTTCGGCTTCATCTTTCCGAAGGGTTCCGAGCTGATCGAGCCGTTCAACGCGGCAATCGCCAGCATGCGCGAGGACGGCACGCTGGAAGCCCTCAACAAGAAGTGGTTCTTCGACTACAAGGTCGCCCAGTAAGGCGCCTTGCCCCGGCCAGGCGCCGGGGCGGCTGGACTTTCCGGCTACTGGCCGCTATCCGGGCATGATGCGCGGAGAGCGGCCATTTTCGTTTCCGCTGAAGCCAGATACCGCACCAATGCAGCTCGGGAGAGCAAGACCGCCCATGTTCGCCAAGAAAAAACCGTCCGGCACGCCGCAACCCGATTTTCCCTACTGGCTTGTGGCCGCCTGCGCGGTAGGCGCCTTCCTGCTCTTCCAGATCGCCACCGACGACATCTACAGCCAGGTCATGGCAACGGTGTCGCGCGGCATCTGGCTGACCATCTTCGTAACGCTGCTTGCCTTCTTCCTCGCCTCGCTTCTGGGTCTTCTGCTGGCGCTCGCCTCCCTCTCCGGCTCCATCATCCTGCGCCAATCCGCCCGGTTCTATATCGAGATCGTGCGCGGTCTGCCGATCATCGTGCTGCTGCTCTATATCGCGTTCGTCGCAACGCCACTGACGATCGACGGCATCAACCTGATCCTGGAGCCGCTGGGGCTGGAAAGCTTGCGCACGCGGGACTTTCCCCTGCTCTGGCGCGCAGTGCTGGCGCTGACCATCGGCTATTCGGCCTTTATCGCGGAAGTGTTCCGCGCCGGTATCCAGGCCGTCGACAAGGGACAGATCGAGGCGGCCGAGGCGCTCGGCATGAACGGCTGGCTGCGCTTTCGCCTGATCATCTTTCCGCAGGCGCTGAAGACCATTCTGCCGCCGCTCGGCAACGATTTCGTCGCCCTCATCAAGGACTCCTCGCTCGTTTCCGTCCTCGGCGTCGCCGACATCACCCAGCTCGGCAAGGTCTATGCCGCAGGCTCCTTTCGCTATTTCGAGACCTATAATGTCGTCGCGCTGATCTACCTGATGATGACGATCACGCTTTCGCTCGCCCTGCGCAAATTTGAACGGACAAAACAAGTCCAGGACCGCTAAGGTCTCTTCGGTATTCGCATCCATTCCTCCCTCATCCTGAGGAGGCGCAAGGCGCCGTCTTGAAGGATGGGCCTCATGCTTTGGAGTGTGCCGCCCATCCTTCGAGACGGGCTTTCAGCCCTCCTCAGGATGAGGCAGAAAGAGGAGGAGCCGCAGGCAACACGTCGGAGACTGAAATGCGTTCCTTTGAAGAGATTGAAGCCCTGGCGGCTGAGAAGAAGGGCGGAAAGGAGCGGCTTGCCGCTCTCCTCGCAGAACACGACCCGCCAAAATCGCAAGCCGAACTTGAAGAGCTGGGCGATGACCGCTGGCTGTCGATGTTCACCAGATGCGTCTTCCAGGCAGGCTTCAGCTGGAAGGTGATCGAGCAGAAGTGGCCGGGCTTCGAAGAGGCCTTCGAAGGCTTCGACGTCGCCCGCCTCGCCTTCCTGCCGGACGAAACCTTCGAGGCACTTCTGAAGGACACGCGCGTCGTGCGCAACGGCGCGAAGATCAAGTCCGTGCAGGAAAACGCGATTTTTCTCAAGGATCTCGCCACCGAACACGGCAGCGCCGCCCGCTTCTTCGCGCAGTACCCGCCAAGCGACCAGGTTGGCCTGATGGACATCCTGAAGAAGCGCGGCAGCCGGCTCGGCGGCAACACGGGTCAAATCGCGCTGCGCTTCATGGGCAAGGAAAGCTTCATTCTCTCCGGCGACGTGGTTAACGCCCTCATCCGCGAAAATGTCATTGAGAAGGACGCCATGTCGAAAAAAAATCTCACCGCGATTCAGGCGGCCTTTAACGAATGGAAAGCAACTTCCGGTCGTCCCCTGAATGAAATCAGCAGAATTCTGGCCTTTTCGTTGGGCCCCGGCCATTAACTTCTCATTCAGCTTTTACGATTGTAAACAAAGCATTGATTCAAAGGCAATTTTTGTTTTGCGGGCTTAACCGCTGATTTACCAAACCCGGTAACCATGACACTTGAAATTGCGTGAGGTATTGCGTCGCAATGAGTGTACTGCGTACCGGGGTGTCCTTCGGGGCACCCCGTCAATCGAACCAAACGGAAGCCGGGGCCTCCTGGCTGAACACGATCCTGAAGGGCGACTGCGTGGCCGCCCTTGAGAAGCTGCCGTCCCGATCGGTGGACCTGGTCTTCGCGGATCCGCCCTATAACCTGCAACTGGGCGGCGACCTGCACCGGCCGGACCAGTCGAAGGTGGATGCCTGCGACGATCACTGGGACCAGTTCGAGAGCTTCGAGGCCTATGACGCCTTCACCCGTGCCTGGCTGCTTGCCGTGCGCCGGGTCATGAAGACGGACGGTTCGCTCTACGTGATCGGCTCCTATCACAACATCTTCCGCGTCGGCGCGATCCTGCAGGATCTCGGCTTCTGGATCATGAACGACATCGTCTGGCTGAAGTCCAATCCGATGCCGAATTTCCGCGGCAAGCGCTTCACCAATGCGCACGAGACCATGATCTGGGCGGTGAAGTCGAAGGATGCCAAGCCGACCTTCAACTACGATGCACTGAAGGCCTTCAACGAGGACCTGCAGATGCGTTCCGACTGGCACCTGCCGCTGTGCACGGGCGCCGAGCGGCTGAAGGACAAGAACGGCCAGAAGGTGCATCCGACGCAGAAACCGGAAGCCCTCCTCTACCGGGTGCTGACCGCTTCGTCCAAACCGGGCGACGTCGTGCTCGACCCGTTCTTCGGCACCGGCACCACCGGCGCGGTCGCCAAGAAACTCGGTCGGCATTATGTCGGCGTGGAGCGCGAGCAGGACTATATCGACGCCGCCAACGCCCGCATCGAATCCATTGTTGAGGGCGATACGGCTGCGCTGGAAATGCAGCAGGGCAAGCGCGCCCAGAAACGCATTCCTTTCGGCACTCTGCTCGAAAGCGGACTGTTGCAGCCGGGCACCGAACTCAGCTGCCCGAAGGGCAAACACCTTGCGGTGGTGCGCGCCGACGGGTCGCTGAAGTCGGGTGACCATACCGGCTCGATCCACAAGGTCGGCGCCCTCGTACAGGGCCAGGAAGCCTGCAACGGCTGGACGTTCTGGCACATCAGGGATGGCTCCAAATCATCCCCGATCGACGAATTGCGCAAGGAAATCAGATCCCGCCTGCAGGCATAAGCAGGCACCGGGCGACACACCCGCGCCCACCCAAGAAGCGACCTTCGCGTTCCCCGCGAGACCCGACTTCGGCCCCGTCCCCCAGAAAGGGAGACGGGGTTTTTTCTTGTCCGGCGATGCGACTGTGGTGATCGGTTGCGGCAGAGAAGCCGGCACGGTCCTGGGATCCACTGCGCTTGTTGCCCCCACGACGACGGTAACGCCGGCAGGGACAAACCCCGCGAACTTCGGAGCGAGCGTCCTGGACCGCCAACGCGGGTGCTTGAAATCCTCAGCCGGGCACGCCATCCTGCCGGCGGTTAGACGTTCTCGGGAGGAGCGGACCGGCAGACCGCACCGGAAACCGGGCGGGTGGCGGTCATGGTTGCGGCCATGAAGGATCATGTCGAAACAGTTCTGCAGACCGTGCAGTCGGGATCGGCTCCCGCGCTGTCCCGCATCGCGGCATCATGGCGGCGTTCGATGGACAAGCACGGCCTCGACCCGGCCGCGCGCGGCGCACCCGAGCGGATGGACGACGACCAGTTGCACCGGCGGCGCGAGGAGACCGGTGCTTTTCTGAGGATCGCCGCGCCAAAGCTCGATCAGCTTTTCGGCCTTGTCGGCCAGTCGGGCTGCACGGTTCTCCTGACCGACGCGGAGGGCGTTGTGCTGGACCAGCGGTCCATGGCCGCCGATGCCGCGATTTTCCAGGACTGGGGCCTGTGGCAGGGCACGAACTGGAGCGAATCCTCTGTCGGTACGAACGGCATCGGCACCTGCCTTGCCGAGGAGCGCAACGTGATCGTGCACGGGCAGGAGCACTTCCTGGCGCGAAACGTCGGCATGAGTTGCATGGATGCGCCGATCTACGGGCCTGACGGACGCCTTGCCGGGGCCCTGGACGTATCTTCGGCCCGCTCCGACCAGACCGAAGCCTTCAACCGGCTGATCGCAGCGATGGTCGCCCAGACGGCTCGCCAGATCGAGGTGGAGACGTTCCGCGCCGCCTTCCCTTCCGCCCGTATCGTCGTTGCCGATCATGAAATCTCCGATACGGCGATGCTGCTGGCGGTTGATGCCGACGACATTGTGCTGGGTGCCACCCGCGCAGCGCGCAAGGTCTTCGGCCTCGGCGCAACGGGACCGATCCGGCCGATGCCCGCCTCGGACCTCCTCGTCCGGGAAGATGGTCCGCATGGTTTCGAAAAGGCAGAGCGGGCTGCCGTCATGCGAGCGCTCGCGCGCGCCGGCGGCAACGTTTCCGAAGCTGCCCGGGCCCTTGGCGTCGGCCGGGCGACGCTCTACCGGCGCATGAAACGGCTCGGCATCGACTGAAGGTTGCCTGACCTGTCTCAGAATTGAGACACATGCGGGCACCGGCCGGCTCGCCCCCGCTACCGCTCGCCTGAGCCCTTCGGCACTGTCTCCACATCCCCGGCGGAGGACCGGGCCAAGTGGAGGAACTCAGATGAACCAGATGCCAAGCTTTGCGGTCGACACCACGTCGCCGTTCAAATCCCGCTACGACAATTTCATCGGCGGCAGGTTCGTGGCACCGGTGAACGGCCGCTATTTCTCGAACATCACCCCCATCACCGGCCAAAGCGTCTGCGAAGTCGCGCGCTCCGATGCGGCCGACGTCGAACTGGCGCTGGATGCGGCGCATGCCGCGAAGGATGGCTGGGGCCGGACCCCGGCGGCTGAACGCGCCAATGTCCTCTTGAAGATCGCCGATGTCATGGAACAGAACCTCGACATTCTGGCCAAGGCGGAAACCTGGGACAACGGCAAGCCGATCCGCGAGACGACCGCGGCGGACATTCCGCTTTCCGTCGATCATTTCCGCTATTTCGCCGGCGTGCTGCGCGGCCAGGAAGGCTCCATGTCGGAGATCGACGCCGACACCGTCGCCTATCACTTTCACGAGCCGCTCGGCGTCGTCGGCCAGATCATCCCGTGGAACTTCTCCATCCTGATGGCTGCCTGGAAACTGGCGCCGGCGCTCGCAGCCGGCAACTGCATCGTCTTGAAGCCGGCGGAACAGACCCCGGCCGCAATCATGGTGCTGGCCGAACTCATCGGCGATCTCCTGCCCGCCGGCGTGCTCAACATCGTCAACGGCTATGGAGCCGAGGTCGGCGCACCGCTCGCCAAGTCCAATCGCATTGCCAAGATCGCCTTTACCGGTTCCACCCAGACCGGCCGCATGATCATGCAGTACGCGACCGAGAACCTGATCCCGGTTACGCTGGAACTGGGCGGCAAGTCGCCGAACATCTTCTTCTCCGACGTCATGCGGGAGGACGATGCGTTCCTGGACAAGTCGATCGAGGGCTTCGTGCTTTTTGCCTTCAACCAGGGCGAGGTCTGCACCTGCCCGAGCCGAGCACTGATCCAGGAAGACATCTACGAAGCCTTCATTGAGCGGGCGATCGCACGCGTGAAAGCCATCAAGCAGGGTGATCCGCGGTCGCCCGAGACCATGGTCGGCGCCCAGGCAAGCCGCGAGCAGCAGGACAAGATCCTCTCCTACCTCACCATCGGCGTGGAAGAAGGGGCGGAAGTCCTGTGCGGCGGCAGCGAGGCGAAGTTCGACGGCGACCTTTCCAGCGGTTTCTACATCCAGCCGACGATCCTGAAGGGGCACAACAAGATGCGCGTCTTCCAGGAAGAGATCTTCGGCCCGGTCGTCTCCGTCACCACTTTCAGGGACGAGGCAGAAGCGCTGGCGATCGCCAACGACACCATGTACGGCCTCGGCGCCGGCGTCTGGTCACGCGATGCCAACCGCTGCTACCGTTTCGGCCGCGCCATCGAGGCCGGCCGTGTGTGGGTCAACAACTACCATGCCTATCCGGCCCACGCGGCTTTTGGCGGCTACAAGCAATCCGGGATCGGCCGGGAGACGCACAAGATGATGCTGGATCATTACCAGCAGACCAAAAACATGCTGGTCAGCTACAACCCGAACAAGCTCGGCTTCTTCTGATCCTGCCCGAGCATCCTGACCAATGAATGAGCGCGGGGCGGTCCTGAATAGGCCGCCCCGTTTGCGCAGGCCAGGACCATGTCAGAAACCGAACCAGCGCCCGAGCGAATACCGCTGCGTCAGGAAGTAAAGGGACAGCGGCCCTGCAAGGCCGACAAGAATGCCGGAGGCCAGATGGGTTGCCGCGTCGGTAACGCCTGCGTTCAGCAGAACTTCGCGCAGGAAACCGGAAAAAATCGTGTGGCTGACGAAGATCGCCATCGAAGCGACACCGAGCACGGCAGCGGCGCGAACCAGACGCTCCTCACTCAGTCTGTAAAAGACCGCAAGTACACAGCAGCTCAGGACAAGTGCAAGTCCGGTCTGGGCGAGGACGCCTGCAGAGGCGATCTGCGGTTCCAGCCAGATCAACACGCAGAAGAATGCCGCCGGCAGGATAATCGGTACCGGCGGCAGGCGGTTCATCATCTGGCCCAGCAGCATGCCGATTGCGAAATAGGGCAGCGCAATTACCAGCCCCTCAGCCCAGGGCATGACCTTTAAGAGCACGCTCTGAAACAGCAGAAGCAGGATCGAGACGCAGAAGGCCGAGACGGCGAACAACCTGGTCGTTACCAGGTTCAGCAGCGGCTTGGCGACCAGCAGGAGCAGTTGGACGAGGAACAGGGCCCAGAGGAACCAGAAGTGCCACTGGCCTGGAAACGGCAGCAACAGAAGTTGCGACGCTTCCGCCGGTCGTCCCGCCAGAAAGTCCGCGATCAGTTTCAGACCTGCGAAGATATAGGTCCACAACACCAGCGGATAGATCAGCCTGAAGCACCTGCTCCACAGGAATTCGTGGGTCGATTGCTTTTGCAGTTGAGGCAGGAAGAACAGACCGGAGATCATGAAGAACAACGGCATGTGGAAGGAATAGATGCGCTCGTCGATTGTCGAGAACACGACCGGATCGATGAGGCCCGCGGAATCAATGCCGCGCAGGGAATGGCCGGTCACCACCAGGAGGATTCCGAACCCCTTGGCGGCATCGACCCAGGGCATTCGCTGGGAAACCTCAGACATCTCATCCGGCTCGAATGGTTAAAGATGCGTTAAATCACATCTAGCCCAATACGGCTGAAACCCCTCGGCTGGCAAGAGAATTGAACTTAAGATCTCAATCTTGATGAAACATGGTTACCAGTCGCGGCAAGCTCGACAACCACTTCGCAACGCGACGTAAATTTTGCGATTCAAACGAGCTGGAACGCCAAAGTCACCGACCCGATGATTGAAATTGCCGCAAGGTAAGATTATATGAGACTTCGGGCGCGCGTGGGTATCTCTCACCTTCTTGAAGGGAGTGCGGTCCAATGAAAGACAATTTGTTTTATGATGGTGCCTATCTGACCTGGAACGACGCATATGACGGCGTTTCACGTTACTGGCGGGCAACGTCCGGCATCGTCGAAGGGTCGACCGATTATCGGAATTCACAGCACCAGTGCGTCAAGGACAAAGGACCGGTTCCGGAAGGCAACTACGAAATTGAAGTCGTCACGCGCGGAATGGCGAAAGCCGACTTCTCGACCTGCTCACTGGTCCGGCCTAAGGGTGGCGGCATCCAGTCCATCCCGCGCGGAGCCGATGCCCGGCGCGGATCCAACGACTGCGAAAGCTACTGGATGAACTGGGGCATCAACCGGGTTCAGATGAACCCGGCGGACAGAGCAACGCGCAACAGCTGCAGTCCCCTTCGCACAGGATTTTACATTCACGATTCAAGCAAGGGTTATTCCCACGGCTGCATCGAGGTCGAGGCCGATTTCTTTGACGTCCTGAGAAAATTTGCCGAAAGGATCGGTCGTCTCGGAACGGATCCCACAATGAAGGTTGTTATCAAATATCGTGGCAAAGATGTTTCGACCTATTCCCATACAGACCAGCCCGGCTTTGTGGGACCGCTTCAATAGCGCGCTCGCAGTTGCCGTCCTGTTTGCAGCAACGGCGGCGTCAGCCGGAGAGCCCCCCGTCAACGCAGCCATGGGTCCGTTGGTCGAGACCACCATTCCGGACTGTCTCTCCGCATCCTTTCTTGCACAGGATGCGGACGGTCTATCAATCGAGCTGACCGTCCGGGCTCATCCGGGCACCTGCGGATGCCGTTCGAAGGTGATGCGTTACGCACTCGTCCGGGACGGAGAGACCGGCGCCGGGGCTTCCCCCGGCACCTTCGTTCTGGAACCGGCACCGCAAACGAGCACGGTTCATCTCCCGCTCATGCCATACGCTGCAACTGCAGATTCCGCCGTGAGAGAAATCCGGATTTCCTGCGCACCGGAATAGTGCTGGAGCAAGCGGGGTCTCCAATTGCGGTCCGTCAGCCGCCTATTCCGCTGCCTCGGCCTGGATGTCCGAATAGCGGTCCTGTCGCAGCTTCAGTTTGTGTCCCACCTCGACGATGGCTTCGAGCGCCGGGATCAGTTCCTGGCCGAGATCGGTGAGTTCGTATTCCACTGACGGCGGCGACGTCGGGCGAACGTGGCGCAGCAGGACACCTCGCTGTTCCAGCTCCGACAGGCGAGCGGACAGGACCTTTCCCGAAACCGGAGGAATATCGATCTTGAGCTCATTGAAGCGGCGCGGACCGGCCCTGAGGCTCCAGATGACGTTCGGCGCCCAGGCGCCGGAGATCACCTGCATGCACTGGGTCAGGCTGCAGGGCTGAGGCGGCTTCGGGCTCAGATTCTTTCGTACTTTCAGCGACATGGGCAGTCCACCGTCTATCCGGTTTCGGTCCGGTTGCAAGGTCACACCGGGGTCATAAGGTTTCCGGTGGGTAACTTGAGAATGTAAGTTACCAATAGAAACCTGCTTGTCAATGGTAACTCAAACGAACACCTTCGGGGGCATCGACACCAACAATGGAGAATTCGATGAAGCTCTTCTACAAACCCGGAGCCTGTTCCATGGCGGGCC
>ENA-ORCZ01000382-ORCZ01000382.1-marine-metagenome-genome-assembly--contig:-NODE-382-length-21395-cov-4.342762_pt1 | contig 21395 bp, 14 predicted proteins | sample MGYA00237785_ERZ508519 | MGnify/ENA primary metagenome ERZ508519 (study PRJEB26189, sample SAMN06268790) | marine metagenome | isolation source: Bioluminescent Bay, La Paraguera, Puerto Rico | place...
TTCGGTGAATACAAGTATATCTACACCGAACAGAAGCCGGACGGCTCCAAGGGCGCGGCTCCCGAGTTTGCCTGGGATATTGCGGCAAACGAAAAGAAATAAGGCTCCGGCCGACCAGGCTGCCGCGCTTCGGTGCGGCAGCTTCTTGTTTTGCATGGGGTTACCAGGCCCGGTTCCGCATCGGGTCGGCGTGAATGCTCCATAGATTTTCAGGGGCAGCAGTCAGCGTGGGCATGGCCAATGGCTAAATCGACAGCGAAAATGCATTCCCCGCTGATGTGGGCCTTTCGGGCGATGGACGACCCGGACTACAAGGCCGCGCAGGCCTTCCGCAAGGAAGAACAGAAAAGCGGCCGGCTCAAATCGGGCCGCAGGCTGTCACGCAGTTACGGCGTTTCCGAACACACGCTGATCGCCGAAGTCCGCCGCGATCTTCAGGCGCTCCTCAACACCGTCAATCTGAATTCCGCCCAGGACCTTACCGACTTTCCGGAGGTTGCGACCTCCATCCTCAATTACGGCCTTCCGGATCTTTCCGTTCACATTGTCGACACCGTACGCATCGACCGGCTCGCAGACGATATCCGCGAGGCACTGATCCGCTTCGAACCCCGCATGGACCCGCGCACGCTTCAGGTCCACCGGGACGAAGCCGCCGAAGGCGACACCTTCAAGGTGCGGTTCCTGATTAAGGCCGAAATCCGCTGCGATCCGGTTCGGATCGGCAGTGAATTCATCGCCGATGTCGATCCCGCCTTCGGCCGCATCAAGATTATCGGGGCGACTGCATGAACCGGGAATTTCTGGATCTCTACAATCAGGAACTCACTTACCTGAGGGAACAGGGCGCATCCTTTGCCGAAGCCTACCCGGCCGTTGCCGAACGCCTTGGCGGCCTTCTGGAAGACCGCTCGGACCCGATGCTGTCCGGCCTCCTGGAAGGCACTGCATTCCTGTCCGCGCGCGTGCAGCTGAAGATGAAGCACGAATTCGCGGAATTCACCTCCAGCCTCTTCGAGCAGCTCTATCCGACCGCCCTCGCCCCGATCCCCTCGCTTGTGCTTGCCCGCATCACGCCGAAATACGGCGATGCCAACCTGCGCAACGGCATCAGGATCGCCCGGCACGCGCCGATGGAGGCCGTGTTCCGCGAAAGGCAGGGCGAAGTCCGCTGCCGCTTCACCCTGACCGCTCCGATCACCTTGACGCCGCTGGAACTGACCGGTGCAAAATACCTGAGTTCCGCGGCGCAGGTCTCGGGGCTCGGCGCGGCCATGGCCGAGGACCGGCGTACCCGGGCAGGCCTCTCGCTCACGCTGACCCATCGCATGGCGGAAGACCCTGAAAACGAGGTCCCGGCGGCGGACGCGCTGAAGAAGCCGGAATATCAGGTCTCCGGCTGCCGCATCGACAGTCTGCCCATCCGCCTGATAGGACCGCTCGATCTTGCCGCCAAGGTCTACGAACAGATTTTCGGCCATACGATTGCGATCTATCTTCGCACCGAGGACGCCTATGGCCAGGCAAGCCTGCAACGCCTGCCGGTGGACGCTGTCGAACAGCTCGGCTTCGATGAGGAAGACGCGCTCCTGCACAACGATCTGCGCCTCTTCACCGGCTTCGACCACCTGCGCGACTACTTCAATTTCCCGCGCAGTTTCCTTGGTTTCCGTCTGACGGGTCTGCGGCGCTACCTTGATCGGATCCGGGCCAAATCCTTCGACGTGATCTTCGTCTTCGACGAGGCGGAAAGCCGGCTTCCGGCCCATGTGGAGAAAAAGATCTTCGCGCTTCACACCGCTCCCGCCGTCAATCTGTTCGAGCGTCAGACCGATCGGGTGCCGATCAAGAAGGGCCAGCACGAATTCGCCGTCATCACGGATCGCACAAGGCCGCTCGACTACGAAGTCCATTCGGTGACTGAAGTCTATGCGCATTTCTCCGGCGGAGAGAAACGGCCGGTCGAGCCGCTCTACAGCGTTGCACCGGACACGGAGAAAGCCGGGCACGAATGGTTCTACACGATCCGCCGTCTGCCCCGCCGGCAATCCTCTTCCGAGATCCGCCGCATGCAGCCGACCCCCTATGTCGGCACGGAAACCTTCGTCTCGATCTCCAGTGGCGCCCAGGCGGCGGCCCTTTTGCAGACCGGCAAGAAGCGCCTGGCCGAACTGTCCCTGAAGGTGCTCGCCTCCAACCGGGCCCTCGCCGCGGACCTGCCCGTCGGCAGCAATCCGGAAACATCGGACATCGGCGACTTTCGCATTCTTGAGGATATCGGCCTCAAGGTAGACTGCGTTGCCGGTCCGACCCAGCCGCGCCCGCCGCTGCTTTCCTATAACGAGCGTCTTGGCGAGGAGGGTCATTCAGGTGCGATTGCCTGGCGTCTGATCAATATCCTGGCGCTCAATCATACCGGACTGGTGCATGACGCCGCCGGTGCGGACGGGCGTTCCTTCCGCGATCTTCTGAGTGTTTTCGCGCCTCTTGCCGACAGTGCAGCAGACAGACAGGCCCAGTCGGTGCGTTCGGTCTCGACCCGCCCGGTGGTGCGCCGGCTGCAGCAAAAATCCGGCACAGGTGTAGCCAGAGGGCTCGAAGTCACCATCACGCTCGACGACAAGGCCTTCGAGGGTGCAAGCGCCTTCCTGCTCGGCGCGGTTCTCGACCGGTTCATTGCCGAATATGCCTCGATCAACCATTTCACCCAGTGCGTCATCGCAACCACGGACCGCGGCGTCATCATGAAATGGCCCCCCCGGATCGGCGCGAAAGGGGTGCTATGAGCGGCGCCCAGGACAAGTCCAAGTCCAAGACAAGGGTCGCGCGCGACAAGACCGTTGTGCGTCCGGGTGCCGGCCTGGAAGCTGTCTGGCCCGAGACCGAAAAGGCGGCAGTGCCGTCTGAAGAAACGGCGGCCAAGACCGCGCCCGAGCCTTATGCAATTCCTTCAGACCAGGGAAAATCGGCTGAAGATCCATTCAGGTCGAATTCGACCAGATCGGTGGAACCGGAGATTACTGAAGCGCGAGTCGAGTCCGCTGCCGATGACGTCTCTCCGGACAATGACACGATCTGGCCGGAGGCTTTAGAGCCCCTCGAATCTTACCCGGACGAGCCGCTTGAACAGGCAGAAACGACAACCGACTTCGGTTCTGTGGCCGAAGCGACCGACACCGCGCGCGACGACACGATTGAATCGCCCGCGATCGAAACGCAGGCGACCTCCCTTGACGGAGCAGGCGAGGAAATCTCGCCGGCAATCCTGGAGGCGTCGAAACCTGAATCAAGCGTTGAGGCGATGCACGACGCCCATGAAGGCGCAGCGACCGGCGCCGTCTCCGCAGCCACGGACCCCGAGGATGCGGACGACGGCCTGCCGCCTGAAGCGCCCCGGATCGAGGTGCCTGTCCAGCAGCAATATGCATCCCTGTTTGCAGCCCTCGGCGAACGGATAGAGCAACACCCAGGAGGACACGATCTTCTGGCCGTGCTGCGTATGCTGGAGGGACAGACCGCCCCGGGCGCCGCCTCCAGCGGCATGGATCCCAAAAAGGCCGACGAACCTTCACCGCCCAGGATCGGCAAGAGCCGACGGATGATGGAGGATATCGTCCGTTTCGGTCAGGATCCCTCGAGCGAATTCGCGACCTCGACGATCGAGCGCGCCACGAAGGACGGCGACGGCGGTCTCGTTCTGCTGGAGCGTTTCCTCGGCCTGCTAGGACCGCAAGGCGCCCTGCCCTCTGCCTACACCGACGAGGCGATCATGCGGGGTCTGCGGGGCGACGACAGCTTCCCGCGCTTTCTCGACCTCTTCAACAACCGCTTCGTCCAGCTGTTTTTCCGCGCCTGGGCGGATGCCAGGCCCATCGTGCAGCACGACCGGCCGGACGACGACCGCTTCCTTGCTTATCTCGGGTCCGCCATTGGTATCGGATCTCCGATTTTCCGTGACCTCGACCGCATCGACGACCGTTTGAAGCTTCTCTATGCGGGCCTGATGTCCGCCAAGACCAAGAGCCCTGCCCGCCTGAAGGCGCTGATCACGGGTGTCTTCGGGGTCAAGGTCGAGATCGATCAGTGCGTCGGCACCTGGCTGCAGCTCGACAAGGACGACCAGTTGAAACTCGGCAGCTTAGGCCGCGGTGGCGCCGGATCTCTGGGCCTGGACACCATCGTCGGTGACAGGGTCTACAGCGTCAGCGACAAGATCCGTATCCGGATCTTCACCCGCTCGCTTGAGGAATACCGGAAGTTTCTGCCGCCGACGCGTACCAAGCCCAATCCCTGGACGGAGAAGCTGTTCGATCTCATCGATTTCTATCTCGGCCTCGAAGTGGAATACGAGATCGAGCTGGCGCTTCCCAGGCGCTGTGCCTCTTCCGTACAGATGAACCGCAGCAATTCCGCAACCCTGGGGCATATCGGCTGGCTGAAGCCGGCGGCAATCGACGAAGACACGTCTCCCCCGCCTGACGACGAGGACGAAGAAATGCTTGCCGACACGCGCTTCCGGCCGGTGCGTCGGCACACTTCTGTCTATCAGTGATACCGGCACTGACGGCTTCCGGAAAAGGCCGCCAGTCGCTCGAAAGATTTGAAATAGAACCCTTTTGGATATTCAATCGCATGTGGTCGAATATCCGCAGATCCAGTCTGAAGGACCGTTGCCATGAGTGACATTACGGTAGAAAACGTTGCCAACAAGATCAATTCTGTCGCCTATGCCAGCCTCGACAAGGCCATGCGGCTGACCAAGGACGCGGGCCATCGGAACCTGGAGCTGCTGCACTGGCTCTACTACCTGATCCGCGACGAAAATTCGGATTTCAGCCAGATCCTGCACCATTTCGACATCGACTTCGGCACGTTGGACAAGGACCTGCAGGCAGCGATCGCGAAGCTCAAGATCAATCAGACCGAACTGCCTTCGATGTCCAAACCCTTCCGGGAAGCGCTGCAGGGCGCCTGGTTCGTCGGCACACTCAGCTTTTCCGATTACAAGATCCGTTCGGCCTACGTGCTGCTTGCCATTCTGGGTGACGAATCCGCCCGCACGCAGCTTTTCCAGCTGTCTTCCACCTTCAACAAGCTGAAGCGCGACGAGATCGCGAACAACCTGGACGCGATTGCCGGCAATTCCGGCGAGGTCCGCGCCGGGCCGATCGACGGCTCCGGCGTCAGGGCAGCCGCTGCCCCGGGCGATGCGTCGGGGGAACCCTTTGCCGGCGCAGGAGGTCCAGGCGAAGACGCGCTGAGCCAGTTCACGGTCGATTTCACCGCCCGAGCGCGCAATGAGGAGTTCGACCCCATCGTCGGCCGCGACGAGGAAATCCGTCAGGTGATCGACGTTCTGATGCGACGGCGCCAGAACAATCCGATCCTGACCGGCGAGGCCGGCGTCGGCAAAACGGCGATTGTCGAGGGTTTCGCACAGAAGATCGTTGCCGGAGACGTTCCGCCCGCCCTGATCGGCACCCGGCTCTGCGCCCTTGATCTCGGCCTTCTGCAGGCGGGAGCATCGATGAAGGGCGAATTCGAGAAACGCTTGCGCGCCGTGATCGATGCCGTTCACGGCTCGATCGTGCCCACCATCCTTTTCATCGACGAGGCGCATACGCTGATCGGCGCAGGCGGCGCGGCCGGCACGGGCGATGCGGCAAACCTCCTGAAACCGGCTTTGGCGCGCGGCACCCTGCGCACCGTTGCCGCCACCACCTGGTCGGAATACCGCCAGCATTTCGAGAAGGACCCGGCGCTTACCCGCCGCTTCCAGCCGGTGCAGGTCGACGAGCCCGACGAGGAAAAATGCTTTGCCATGGTGCGCGGTCTGCTTGGCCCCATGGAGGAGCATCATCAGGTTCGCATTCTGGACGGCGCGGTGCGCGCGGCCGTGTCGCTGTCGCATCGTTATATCCCGGCGCGCCAGTTGCCTGACAAGGCCGTCAGCGTTCTCGACACGGCCTCCGCGCGCGTGAACATTTCCCAGGCGGCCCAGCCCGCCAAGCTGCTGGATCTGGTGGCGCGCAAGGGCTTCCTGGAGACCGAAAAGGGTGCCCTCACCAACGATGCCGAACTCGGCATGGAAAACCAGGAGCAGATGGATGCCATTGTCGCGGCCATCGGGGAGACGGAAGAGCGGATCGAGACCGTCCGCAGCGAATGGGAACGCGAGCGCAAGCTGGTGGCCGAGATCCGGCGGCTGAATTCCGCCCTGACGGAACTGCGCGGCGGCCAACCGGCACCGCATCCCGAAAGCGAGGAGATCGACGATCCCGAGCACAAGGGCCCGGCGCTGGTGCCGATCGACGAGATCGAACTCGATCTCGACGTCGACCTCACCGACGAGGAAGCCATCCGCGCCGCCCTGCAGGCGAAGCGGACGGAGCTGTCGGAAATTCCGGAAGACGACCGCATGGTCTATGCCTATGTCGACGAAGAGGCGGTCGCCAGCATCATTTCCGACTGGACCGGCATCCCGGTCGGCCGGATGGTGCAGGACGAAATGCAGACCATTCTCAACCTTACCGACAGCCTCAACAAGCGCGTCATCGGCCAGGCCCATGGCCTTGCCATGATCGCCAAGCGCATCGAGACCAGCCGCGCCCAGCTCGGCAATCCGGACAAGCCGATCGGCGTCTTCATGCTCTGTGGCCCTTCCGGTGTCGGCAAGACGGAAACGGCGCTGGCATTGGCCGAAACGCTCTACGGCGGCGAGGATCATCTGATCACGATCAATATGTCGGAGTTCCAGGAAGCCCATTCCGTCTCCGGCCTCAAGGGCGCCCCTCCGGGCTATGTCGGTTACGGCGAGGGCGGCCGCCTGACCGAGGCCGTCCGGCGCAAGCCCTATTCCGTGGTGCTGCTGGACGAAGTGGAGAAAGCACACCCCGACGTGCACGAGATCTTCTTCCAGGTCTTCGACAAGGGCTGGATGGAAGACGGCATGGGCCGCAGGATCGACTTCCGCAACACGCTGATCCTGCTGACCTCGAATGTCGGCACCGAGGTGATCATGAACGCGGCCAGCCAGATGCTGGATACGCCGGTTTCCAGCGATCCGGGCATGGCGGCAACGGACCCGAACGCGCCCGATCCGGAAAAGCTTGCAGAGGCGCTGCGGCCCTCGCTGCTGGACGTGTTCCCGCCCGCCCTTCTCGGCCGCATCGTCACCATACCCTATTACCCGCTGTCGCCGTCCATGCTCGGCTTCATCGTCCGCCTGCAGCTCAACCGCATCGTCAAGCGCGTCAAGCAGAACCGCGGGGCAACGCTCTCCTATGGCGATGATGTCGTGGCGCATATCGTGTCGCTCTGCCGCGATCCGGACAGCGGCGGGCGCATGATTGACAACATCCTCACCAACGACCTTCTGCCCAAGCTGTCCCGCGTCTTCCTGACGGCGCAGATGAACGGCGAGGAAGTGACGAACGTGACGCTGGTAGCGGGCGACTCGGGTCTGCAGATCGAGACCGGCAACGGCGTCGAAGTCGCCGCATAAGCAAGGAAGCCAAGTGAAAACGGCCCGGCCGGACGCGTCAGTCCGGCCGGGCCGTTTTCTTGTCATGCGATTGCGGATCCTTGATTCCGCAGCCTATGCATTCTGCGTCAGATGCCGATCAGAACCGTGAACTCACCCGTGGTGATGGCGCCGCCCTTCGCGGTCGGATCGCCGATCCTGGCCGCGGGAAGATTGCCGATAAGCACCGTCGGCGAGCCGAAGATGATCGGATCGACATTGGCCGGCGGCGGGCCGACGCAGGCGCACAGATCCGTCATGCGGGCGGCCGGACGTTTGCCGATAAGCACATTGATCATGCAGGGCGGGATGATCGGCAACCCCGGCGGAACCGGCGTCATCGTGCACATGTGAAAATCGCCAAGTCGGGCTGCTGGGGGTCCCATATTCGCCTCGTAGCTGATTGCGGTTCTGAAGAGACTATACCATCCCGAGCGAGAAAACTGGGATGCAGATCACAGATACGGTCCAATTTCCCATCCTGAAGCGCCCTATTGCACTGTCAGTATTTCCGTAATTCCCGCCCTGTAACCCTGCAGGTCGTTGCTCGCGACCGATTGCGGTGCATCGGCTCCGGTTTCCATTTCAAATGCAAGCGGGTCCTTCGGCTCGCCCCTCATGCGGATCTCGAAATGCAGATGCGGCCCGGTGGAGAGCCCCGTCGTGCCGATATAGCCGATCAGGTCGCCGGCCTGGACCACCGAGCCGAGCTCGATGCCGTCGGCGAATTTCAGCATATGCGCATAGCGGCTGGTGATGCCGTCCTTGTGGGTGAGTTCGATGAAGTTGCCGTAGCCGCCTCGCACGTCGCGATAGGTCACCTTGCCCGAGAAGGCGGCGTGTATCGGCGTGCCGGATGGCGCGGCCCAATCGACGCCGGCATGGAGCCTCTCGATCTTCTTGATCGGATGGAACCGCATGCCGAATTTCGAGGTGAGCACGCCCTTGACGGGAACCAGCATGGCACCGGAGAGGCTGACCTTGCCCCCCTCGTTGACGCAGGCAAAACCGCGGTTGCCAGGTGCTTTCAGAACATAGCAGCGCACCGACCAGTCATCGCCCCGGCGCACGCCTGCAAACAGCACCCGGCCACCGCCGCGTTTTTCATCGCGCGGCGTTTCGGTGAAGATCAGCATGAAGCGCTCGTCCGGCTTGATGTCGCGCTTCAGGTCGGTGGTCGGGGCCAGATAGGCGATCGCCTCGCCCACGATCGAAGCGGGCACGGCGTTACGCACGGCCGTTGCATAAAGACCGTCGATCAGCCGGATGCCCTTGGTCGGCGCACCCTTCTGGTCGCTTGCGACCTTCTCCTGCACGATCGTCTTTCCGAACCAGGGATCGGCCCCTCCGACATAGCTGCCGCCGTCTGGACCGGGTGAAAAAGCCGCGGTGCCGAGATAACCGTCGGCGGAATAGATCGACATCTGAACCGGACGATAGTAATCGCCGATACGTCCGACCTTGTTCGGCATCCGAACGCCTCTCACCGCGATCCTGTCGCCCGCGACAAGATCGCTCTTGCCGAGTTCGCTGCGGGCATGATCGACCAGCGGATCCAACACTTCCTCGTCAAACCCCTTGGACTTGAGAAATTCCTCGAGGGCGACGGCCTGAAGGACTTCCGTTTTCACCTCGATCCGGCTCGGCCCCTGCCCGATCGGACGTTCCGTCATGTAGAGGTTGAGCGTGTCCGTGTTCGGCTTGAGAAAGACTGGCAGGCCGGGAGCAGCTTCCTGCGCGGTTTCTTCCTCGGCGACCGCCAGGTCGTCCGCCTGTTCTCCGCCACCGAAGTTGCCGAACTGGAAATCCGCCTCGCTGCCCGGCGCACGGATCACGAGGTCGCCATCCTCGTCCAGCATCTCGCTGTCCAGCACATAGGCGACAGCCGCGGGAATCGCGAGCAAACCGTCGCCGCTGGCGGACGCCGGAATCGGCCGTTCGGTCAGATCGATCCGCCTGTTGGACGCCCCGCCATCGAGCAGAACCGGATCGCCGGCGAGCGGAATGACCGCCGACAGGGCCATGTCGAAAAAGGGGTCGGCTGGTATATCCAGTTCTTCCTCATTCGTCGGCACGTCGGCGACATCTTGCGGCGGAACCTCCGCGTCTTCGATGACAGGTCCGTTCGGCAGCGTCTCCTCAAGCTCCTCTGGAAGCAGTTGATCGACCCGGGTCGCCGCAACATCCTGTCCGCCGGGCAGTTTCGGCGCCGAAAAGGAAATGGCGCCGGATGTTACGAGATGCGCAACACCGCCGACTGCGCCCCCAAGCAACAGGCATCCGGCAGCAAGCGCTGCATAAAGGCCGAGAGGAGATCGTTTGCGGGCGGGTTTGCCGGGTGTCGCCGGCGCAGGCGGGTCGGCCGGCCGGCCTCCCGCCTCGCTGGCCGGCTTGCTGCGGGCCGGCAGAATGACCGTCCTGTCAAACTCGGGTCGGTGGCCGCCCTGGTTTGGGCTGCCTTGATTCTGGTTATCAGGCCATTGAACCATGCAGAGACCCTGAAACGGCAGCGGTGCGGCTGCTCAAGTCCGGCGAAATTATCTGTCCGATCATGCCGGAAGCCGGGACAAGATGCAAAACCCCTTCGCATGGCCCGCCTGCGGCTTCAACGCGGAAATTTCAGGAGATTTGCCCTCTCCTGTTCCGATGCTAGCGGGGCGATCGGCTCCGCGGGTTCCATATACATTTCCGCCTTGTCGAGCGTGAAGACGGTCATGTCGGAGCTGAGGCCGCGCAAGCGTCCCGTCCAGATCTCTACCACCGGATAGGTTCTGGGAAGCTTTTCGGCGACCGATTGGCTGACGGCAAGGCGGACCTTCTTGTCCTTGGCAACGGATTCGATCCGGCTTGCCGTGTTGACGGTGGTGCCCATGACCGTGAAGGACCGCCGGTGGACCCCGCCAATGTCGCCGACCAGCACCGGTCCGGCATTGAGCGCGATGCGCAGGTCCAGGGGCGACTGCCCCGTGAGTGCGCGAATGTGGTCCAGGAGACCGACAATCTCCACGGCGGCATCGACGGCGGCCTGTTCCGGTCTTTCCACCGTGTTGGGAGCATTCCACACGGCCATGATGGCATCGCCGATATATTTGTCGATGTAACCCTGATGCTTGGTGATGACCTTGCCGATGGTGTCGAAACAGGCATTGACGACCCGCACCACGTCCCTGTCGGCAAGCTTCTCCGACATCTTGGTGAAGCCGACGATATCGATGAAGGCGACGACCACGTGCCGCGTGTCGCCGCCGAGTTCCGGCAGTTGCTCCGAGCGGGCCATCTGCCGGATGACGTCGGGTGCAAGATAGTGGCCGAACAGGCGGACGAGCGAGCGCTGACGGCGCTGCAGGATGCTGACCTTGCCGACGGCGGATACGACCATCGCGCTGACGCAGGCAACCGGCGCGACGCCGGGAGAGACCAAGAGACCGGCTTCGAGCCCGAGGTAGCTGACGCCAATGCCAGCGATTGCCCCCAGGAGTGCAACCGGCAGCAGTGCGCTGAGAGGCAGAAGCAGCCCGGCGAGCGTTCCGGCGGCGGCAAATGCAACTGCCAGAGCCGGCAGGCTGCCGGCGGGCGGCTCCACAGCGATGCGGTCGGTCGTGGCGGCTGCGACCAGATCCGCCAGCATGAGAACCCCTGCGGTGTAGTCCGTCAGGAACTGCGGCCGTCCCGTCACGCCGGTCGGCGCGAGATCCGGTGCGATCCGGGGCAGAAACCTGTCGGAATAATAGTGATGGTCCTCTGTCGGCAACATGCCGCCGAAGAGAACGGCCTTGCCGTCGAATTGCCGGTGAAGTTCGGCACGCCCCTCCTCCGTCTCCATCAGGCCGAGGATGTCGATGAACGAGAAATAGGGTTGCGAGCTGGCCAGCCTCGCATAGGGAATGGCGAGATATTCGCCCGTGAGTGTCGTGCCGAGCTGTGCCAGCAGCGCGTCGATCATGTGCCCGTCGTCGTCACCGCTGCCCTCGCCGGCCGCCATCGGTTCATGCCGCCGCACGACGCCGTCGCTGTCCGGCGTGACGATGACGGAGCGTACGCCGCCGGCACCCGCCGCGCCGATGAAGGACCGGTGCGGCACGCCGAGTTGCGCCGACGCGATAAACACCTTGCCGCGATTGGAAAACAGGAACCGTTTGAAGGTGGTGTCGTAGCCGTCGAGCCGCGCCTCGCCCGAACTCGGATCGACGAAACCGTCGGCATTGTAGGAAAAGATGAAATCGTAACCGACGGCCACGGCGCCGGCATCGAGAACGGCCTGACCCGCCATCGCCATGAGCGGGGTCATCAGCACACGCGGCAGCTTTTCGAGCCGCGCCGAATCCAGGGAGGCCTGATCGAGGCCGACCACCACCACCGGCGCCGGGGGCATTTCCCGGTCCGCCGTGAGGGTGGCCCTGATCTGGAACAAGCGGTCGATGAACCAGCCTTCCCAGATGGCCTTCTTTGCGGATAGACCGATGGCTATGCCCGCAGAGACCGCGACGAGAGCGATCAGCAGGATCAGCTTCTTCCGGCCAAGGGTTGCATCCGCGAACCGGCCACCTGATGTCATTTCACGATGACAACCGCGGTGTTCCGCCCGACCTCATCCGGGTCGATCGTGATCGTGCGCATGACGACGCCGTAATCGGGCGCCTTGCCTTGCAGGAACAGTTCCACCTCGATGGTTTCCTGATTCTCCGGATCGCGATCCGGCATGGCCGTCAGGATATTGTCGAGCGTATCGAAGCGTTTCGGTTCGCCGCCGCCGAAGGATACGAAAACCGTATCGTACGCGTCCCGCAGCTTGTCGTCGAAGCGCAGCATCAGCGAGGCGGCTTTCTTGTTCTCCAGTTTCAGCCCGCGCAGCGTGACAGTCAGCCCCTTGTCGGCGGTCTGATTGTCCGAGCCGCTCTCGGCCTGGAGGCAGTTGCCGGCGCGCAGAACCTCTTCCTGACCGCCTTCCAGCGCGTAGCCGCCGGAGGAGATCTTCACGAGCCCGGACGTCAGGCGAACTTCCTGGCAGGCGGAATAATCGAGAAGGTCGATATGGCCGGCTTCGCCGAGATCGACAACATCGCCGGGCATCAGTTCGCTGAACGCGGAAACGCCAACACCTTCCGACTTGTCCAGAACCAGTGCGACGGGATCCGCCAGAGCGGCACCGGCACTCGCGCCGAAGAGGACGGCGGCCAAGCCGGTCGCCCGCAAACTTCGCCTCACGGAGGCTTTTTCAATCACCCGTTTCATGACGGTCTCCTGATTCATCTCTCATTTTTGCGACCCGACCCGGTCAGGGGTCAAGCATTTTCACTATGGCTGGATAATACCAGAGGATGGCAAAATGAGTGTGGCTCCGGTCACATATAAGGGTTTTGTGCGGCAACAGGATAGGCCGGGTCGCCGATTAACCGGCAGGCTCGGTGTAAATCCCCGCGATGCCGATGCCTTCCGCCGACTGACCGATCAACTGCAACAGCTTCGGCATCAGCTCGGCGCTCAAGGGCCGGCCGTCAAGGGCGGAAAGGACGCCGACCAGTTGCGGCATCGGCTCCGGCGAGCGCAGCATGACGATATGATCCGCCCCGAAGGGCAACGCGGCCCTCAGATTGAGAACATAGGGTTTTGCCGCCTCAACGGATGTGTCCTTGCCCAGGGGATCGGCGCGCTTGTCCGGCGCGAGCAGCCGCAAGGTGCCGTCGGCCTCTAGGCCGAAGACAATCATGTTGCCGTCGCTTTCCGATGTCAGCCCCACCTTGAACGGCGAGCCTTCCGGAATATGGCCGACGGAGGGCTGCAGTCTGCCCTCGATCGGCTGGCGTTCGCGCGAAAGCGCATAGAGATCGGACAGAAACAGCCATTTCGAGACGACGGCGCCGAAACGGTCCGCATTGAGAGCCCGCGCCCGCAGCACCACGTCGCCGAACTTGGTCAGCACGTCGCCGTCCTCGATGTCCCAGAAGAGGTCGGCGGTGCCTTCATCGATCACCTTCAGCCGTCCGCCGTGGCTTGCAGCGAGTTTCTGCAGCACCGGGCCTGCGGTCTCGGTGCTTGCGGCAAGCGTCAGCACCCCTTCCTCCTGCACCCACATCTGCTCGTCGACCCGCGGCAGCACCGCCGAGCGTGTGTCGCCGCCGACGCTGAAGCTCGGCGACTGCCGGCCTTCTGTCGCGACACGCACCGTTTCCCTCAGGAACCGGCTCAGTTCTTCCATCGAAATGCCGCCGTCCCGGTCGAGATCCGCGCGTCCCTCGACGCCGCGGGCAAAGGCCCAGCTGAGGGCCCCGCGGGGCTTTCCGCCAATCAGCAGCTCGGGGATCACCTGGCCGTCCACCGTGGCACCGACATAGATCACGTTGGGCAGTTCCTCCATGTCCTCGCCGGCAGCACTTTCCCTGGCCTGCGCGAGGAATGGAGGAAGCGGTTGCGACCGCAGGACATCATTCTCGAACGGCGGCAGACCGACAAGCCGGGTGCCGAGCCGCGTGATGCGCGGATCGATCGAGCGGGTCATGGTGCCGGAATGACAGCTGTCGGCCAGAACCAGCACGCTGCGCCCGCCGGCGGCCCGCAGCATGACGGCAACATCGTCGTCGCGAAGCCGTTCACCGTTGCCGGGAGCATTGAGATCGAAGCCGGCCAGAAGGAAGACCTCGTCAAGGCCATCCTCCTCCGCCCCCTCAACCCATTCAGGCTCCTGGGCACCGTGCCCGGCGAAGGAGAGGACGAGAACGTCATCCTCCTCCGCGCGTGCCACCAGATCTTCCCAGGCCGCGAGCACCGCCTCGCGGGAGGCATCGCCATTAAAGAGGGTCGTCAGGTCGGACACGCCGGCCGCCTGAAGCGTCTCGGCGATATCCGTGGCATCGTTGACCGCGCCTTTCAGCGGGGAAACGTTCTCATAGGTGTCGACACCGATGACAAGCGCGCGCCACTGCCCCGCCGACGCTGGCGAGGCAAGTGCGAGCGCAATAGCCACAACACCAAAGGCCGACATGAAAGGTCGCAGGAAAACCCGGCGGAAAAATGCATGCATTGGTATCACTCGGAAAAAGCGACTTCAGCCACTACCCCAGTTACCATCGTTGCCACCACCCAGACCACCACCGCCGGTGTTGCCGCCGCCGCCGCCGCCACCGCTGTTGCCACCACCGCCACTATTATTGTCCCTCGGATCAGTAGCAATGGGATCGACCCTTGGAGTGCGCTTGCGCTGGGTTGCTGGCGCCGCCGTCGTCGTGGTTTGAACCGTCGGCTTTGTCGATTTTGGTGTAATTGTTTCACATCCGGCGACCACGAGCGGCAGCGCCGCCGTGATGGATAAAATGCGCAAGAGCGATTTCATGAATATCTCCTTTGGTTTCAAAACAGGTCGTACCGGGGCCGGTCCTGTTCCCATTGATGTTTGACGAGCGCGACGATCGCGTCGTCTCCCTCGACAGGCTTGCGGCCCGATGCCTTGAAAAATTCCGCCAGCGCTTCTCGCGTCATGCGTCCCGGCTGGCCGTCCACCGGACCTGGATCGAAGCCGAGATCGGTCAGGGCCTGCTGCAGCACCTTGGCCTTGAGGGCCCTGTCGGCCTTGCCGAGCGCTTCATTGGCCTGCTCCGCCGCCGGTGACGTCGGGTCGACAGCTTCGGCGAGTGCCAGCATGCGGATCCTGTCCCTGCCGGCATCCTCGCCCGATTTCTGGCCGAGCAGATAGGCGGTGTTATAGGCGCCCCAGGGATCGCCGCGCTTGGCACTTTCGCGGAACCAGCGTGTCGCTTCGTCCTCATCCTTGTCGACGCCCTGGCCGTTAAAATAAAGAAGGCCAATCGCCGTTCCGGCCGCCGGATGACCGCCGTCATGGGCTTTCTTGAACCAGCCGAGCGCGGCTTCATAGTCCTGCGGCACGCCTTTGCCGTCACGGTAGAGCGTTCCCATGTTCAGATAGCCGTAAATGTCATTGCGGGACGCAGAACGGTTGAAGTAATAGACCGCCCTTTCAACGTTCTCTGCAACGTGTTCGCCACGTACATAAAACCCTCCAATTGCGTTGTAGGAGAAAGTATGGCCGGCCTCGACCGACTGCAGCAGCTTTTCAAGGCCCGCCTTTTCGTCCTGTTTCGTCCCCTCGCCCTTGATCTCGGCCATGCCCAGAGCATGTAACGCATAGGCGTCGCCCCGCTCAGCGGCTTTGCGATAGAGATCGACCGCTTTAGTGCGGTCGCGGTCAATGCCGGCTCCAAGATAATACATGCGACCGAGTGCCTGTCCGGCACGCACATGTCCCATCTGGTAGGCCTGTTCGAAATAGCCGCTGGCTGTAGTCAGATCGCCGGCTGCGAATGCTCCCCTCCCTCTCTGGAAGACGAAGCGGCCGATGTCCGGATAGGCGGCCATCGCCTCGGCACAGGCCTTGTCGACCGCGGCGGGATCCAGGTCGTTCGCCAGCCGTCCCTCGGTCACCGCCTGAAGGTCGAAGGGCTGGGTTGCGAGCTGGTCGCATTGCGTCACCCGCGGCTGCACGAGCTGGGTCACGGTCTTGGCCGCCTCGCCTTCCTTCGCCGGCAGTTCGAGAGCGAACTGGCGGGCCGCCTTCTCGCTGCCGATCTGCGGCCTCACCGTCAATGACGACAGCGCGGAGACGGGAAACCGGTCGCCCGGCTGCAGCAGGCGCCCCTCGGAGGAAAGCTGAAGGTCGGTATCGAGCGAAACCACCTTTAGCCAGTCGCTGGTGGCAGGCAGATCCGCGACGGGTGCCTTTGGATAAACCGGGACCGGACCGACCCCGATATCGGCCTCCACGGAACCTGTCGCGGCCGTTTCCGCCAGCCAGGCCAACAGGGCTTCGAGACGCTGCTTGCGGCTCTCTTCCGCCGGGTCCGGCCCTTCGGGTGCGGCAGCCTGCGCCAACGTGATCGAGGCGATGGCCGAGGCAGTGCCGCCCCAATCGTCCTCGACCTCATAGGAAATCAGCTCCACATCGCCTGCGCTGGAGCCCGTCGGCACATACTCAAGTCTTGCAAGGTCGGCGGCCGCAATCACCTCGCCTTCCTGAACGCTTTTTCCGCCGGGCAGGCGCAACTCGCCCTTTTCCGGGAGCAGCATCAGTTTGGCCTTCAGCGCACCGCCTTCCGGCTGGACCGGCTCGGGAATGCCGAGCGGAACAGCGTCACCCGACACCGGTACGGCCACCCTGTGGTGAGCGGTAACGATCGGCGCGGGCTTTGGCGGCACGAAATAGAAATTGGTGACGAGCGTTGAGTCCTCGTAGGGAATCTGCTGACCGCCGGTCAAGCGCACGACCTCGTCGCGCACCTTGGTCATCAGGTCCTTGATCTCAAGCGACGGATTGAGGGCATGGTCGACGACGGAAGACGTGAAGGGGCTCATCGGCCCGTCGCCGTCATAGGCAACCTGGCCCGGCCGCGTCGCATAGGAGATGAAGGCTCCCAGCTTGTTGGGGATCCTGCGCAGCCCCCTCGTCTTGCCGAGAGAGTATTCCTCCTCGCCCCAGAACAGCTTGCCGATCTCGAAGGGGTTGTCGCGGCAGGCGTCCAGCATGACGATCTGAAGGCTCGATGCGGCCTTCATGTAATCGAGCAAATGGGAGACCTTGAGGCTCTCGAACTCCAGATCGTACTCGGAGGCGAGTTTCGCATCGACAGGCAGGATGAAATTCGCATCCCCCACCTGGAGCGCATGGCCCGAATAGTAGAAAAGAGCCGTATCGCCGTCGTTCAGCTCGCGCAGGAAGCGGCGCACCACTTCCTCCAGTTCCTTCTTGTCGAGGTTGGTGCCGAGCGTTACGTCGAAGTCCGCCTCGCGCAGCATCCGCGCGATTTCCCTGGTGTCGTTCAGAGGGTTCTCCAGCGGCTCGACATACTGGTAATTCTGGTTGCCGATGACCAGCGCGACGCGGCGCCCGATTTCCGGCGATGTTGATGCCTCGGCGCCCGGCAAGGCAAGGCCGAACCCCAGCGGCAGGCTTATCAGCCCGACGCGGACAGCGCGTTTCAGCCGATGAACCGGCTTCAAGGCCGGTCTCGAACCCGAACGAGCGGAACGCGATTTATAATCCCGTATGTACATGTCATCCTCAGCGCTGCAATCCGAACGATATTATTGCGCTAGAGCTGTTGCCTTGTCTGTGACGCAACTCACATGGCGACGTATCCGGCACAAAAGCGTCCGGTGCCCCCAGAATAAATACCCTAAGGGAAAGTGATACATACTTGCGGTCCCGACGCAAGCCGGTCCGTGGGAACAAATGTCCGCATATATCTCATATCCCTGCGAAAACGGTGCCGACCGCAGGATTTTCTTTCACGGCGAGTCGCCTTAGGGTGACCTCAGAAAATGAGATTACCGGAGCTGGAATGTCCGACATGCTCACGATCCGCCGCCTGCGGGAAAACGAAATCCATATTCCGCTCGACATGGCGCTGGAGGAAGGCTGGAACCCGGGGCTTGAGGACGGCCCGGCCTTTTACGCCGCGGATCCGGAGGGCTTTTTCTGCGGCGAGATCGACGGCAAGCTGATCAATGTCATTTCGGCTGTGCGGTCCGGGGAGACCTTCGGCTTCATCGGTCTCTATATCTGCCGGCACGACTATCGCACCAGAGGTTACGGCCATCAGATCTGGCGCCACGCCATGGACTATCTCGGCAGTCGGGTGATCGGCCTTGATGCCGTCAACGAACAGACCGCCAGCTATGCCGAGCACGGTTTCAGGTCCGTCTACCGAAACGTGCGACAGACCGGCATTTCGCTCTGCGACACTCCGATGGACCCGCGCCTTGCCCCGCTCGGCCAGGGAATTTTCCCCTCGATCCGGGATTACGACCGCCGCTTCTACCCCGCCCCGCGCACGGCGTTTCTGGAGCTGTGGACCGCACCGATGCTGGAAACCCGCCGGGGCTTCGCCTTTGTCGAGGACGGCGAGGTCAAGGGCTATGGCGTGCTGCGTCAATGCCATGAGGGCAGCAAGATCGGGCCGCTCTTTGCCGATACACCGGAAATTGCCGATACGCTGTTCCGGGCACTTGCCGGACAGGTGAAAGGCCAGACGGTCATCCTGGACACGCCCGAGCCGAACGCGGCCGCGCTGCTTCTGGCCGAAAAATACGAACTCTCACCGGAATTCGAGACCTTCCGCATGTATCGTGGTGCCGTGCCCGACCTGCCTCTGGATCAGATCTTCGGCATCACGACCTTCGAACTCGGCTGATTCCCCGACCGCAGCTCACTGTTCCACATTGCGATAGGCGAGAATGGCGCCAGCGAGATCTTCCAGCGCCGCGCCGACCGACTTGAACATCGTCACCGCTTCGTCTGTTTCCCGCCCCGGATGCTCGCCGCGGCAAAGCTCGTAGAGATCGGCCTTGATGTCCTGCCGGGAGATCAGCCCCGACTGCAGCGGCTGCACGATATCTCCGCCCTCCGACAGGCATCCGTCGCGGGTATCGACGAAGATTTCCGCCCGCTTGACGAGATCATCATCGCTTTCCCGCATCGTCGGCTTGAAGGCTCCGACGAGATCCACATGGGCACCGGGCTTCAGCAGGGCTCCCTTGATCAGCGGTTCGGAGGAAAGCGTCGCGGCGCTGACGATATCGGCCTCACCGAGGGCTTCCTTCAGGCTGCCGGCAGCCTTCAGCTTCACCGGGAATTCCTGCGACAGCGTGCGGGCGAATTCCTCCGCCTTGTCCTTCGAACGTCCCCAGATCGTGACCTCGTCGATGGAGCGGACGGCCATGTGGGCGGCAATCAGGTTCGGCGCCAGGCGGCCGGTGCCAAGCACCAGGAGATGACGGGCATCCGAGCGGGCCAGATAGCTCGCCGCGAGGGCGGAGGCAGCGGCCGTCCGCCGCGCGGTCAGTTCACCGCCGTCGATGAGCGCCAGCATCTCGCCCGTCCGTGCATCGGAAAGCAGATACTGGGCGGAGACGGCCGGCAGGTTGCGTTCCGAATTGCCCGGCACGACGTTGACCACCTTCACCCCGGCATAGCCGCCCGGCACCCATGCCGGCATCAGCAGCACCGTGGCATCCGGTTCCCCGGGAACTTCCATGTCGTGATGGTGGCGTCTCGGCATGACACAGCCCGACCGGAACATTTCCGCCAATGCATCGATCAGGTCGGGAAAAGGCAGGGCGTCGCGGGTCTGGTCTTCGGACAAAAGCAGCATGTTGGGCCAATCGGTTAAAGGTTGACTTTCACCGATACAAACCACATTCGCTCCACCGCTCCAACCCACCGCCGGGCGGAATAATTCGAAGGGCCGGAAATTTTCAGGACAAATCGAAGATCATCATCACATAGGCGGCAAAGAGAGCGAGGTGAACCGCGCCCTGAAGGTAGTTGGTCGTCGTGGTTCCGAATGTCAGCAGGCTCACAAAAAACGTCAGCACCAGCATGATGATTTCGGCCGGCTCCAGACCGAGTTCGACGCGAAGCCCGGTAATCCAGCCAACCAGAAGAACTGCCGGAACCGTCAGGCTGATCGTCGCCACGGCGGAACCGAGGCAGATGTTCACTGCCCGCTGCAACTTGTTTATCCGCGCGGCTTGCAGCGCGCTCAGGCCCTCGGGCATCAGCACAAGTGCGGCGACGATAAAGCCGCTGAGCGCCAGCGGCGCGCCAAGGCCTTCAATCCCGAATTCCACATAGATTGCCAGTTTCTTGGAAAGAAGAATGATGGGCAGCAACGCCCCGAAAAGACCGATCACATGAAAGGGCATCGAGCGGACCACTAAGCCGTGGTGGTGCTCGTCTTCCGTCGCCGAACCGGGCTGACGGAAATTGTCGCTGTGGGTGACTGTCTGGATCGCCAGGAAGACCCCATAGAGCAGAAGGCACATGACGACGTCGAAGCCCGCTTGCAGCGGTGACAGCAGCCCCCCTGGTGCAGAATGCGTGATCCGTGGCAACACCAGGGCAATCACGGCGAGCGGTACCAGTACCGACAGAAACGCGTTTGCCCCTTGCAGATTGTAGGTAAGGTTCCGATGCCGCAATCCGCCTGCCAGGAGACAGGCACCGACCAGTCCGTTCAGGACGATCATGATCACGGAAAACATGGTGTCGCGCGCCATGGTCGGCACCGCATTGCCCGACAGCATGATCGCGACGATCAGCGCGACCTCGATCCCGATGACCGCGAGCGTCAGGATCAGCGTTCCGAACGGCTCTCCGAGGATGGCCGCAAGGCATTCGGCATGGCGCACCACCGAGAATGCACACCACATAACGGTGACGAAGAGAACGGCCAGAAGGACAAGAGCCGGCGCAATTCCGATCGTTTCCGGCTTCAGCACATCACCTGCAAGGGCGAAGGCCGCAAAAACCGCAAATCCGGCAAGACTGGGCAGTTCCGATTTGGATTGGATCACGAATCTTTCCGGTCAGGCTGAAGGAAACAGAGAATGCGGCAAGTATAGGCTGCGCACTCCGTTTCCTTCAACAGCACCGGTAAACCGTACGCAAAAAAGGCCGGCGTCGTGCGCCGGCCGATTTGTAGCGTTCGTTCGCGTTCTTGTCAGATCGCCAGATATTCCTGGCGCAGCTGCGCGTTGTCGAGCACCTCCTGGGCGGCGCCGTCGAAGACCACCTCGCCCATGTCGAGGATGACCGCCCGGTCGGCCAGGTGGAGCGCGGCAATGGCGTTCTGTTCCACGATGATGGTGGTAATGCCGAGCTCCTTGACGCCTTCGAGGATCCTCTCGATCTCCTGCACGATCACCGGCGCCAGACCTTCGTAGGGCTCGTCCAGGAGTAGCAGCTTGATGTCGCGGGCCAGGATGCGGGCAACCGCCAGCATCTGCTGTTCCCCGCCCGACAAGGTCACGGCTTCTTGCGCACGGCGCTCCGCCAGGCGCGGAAAATGCTCGTAGATGCGCTCGA
>ENA-ORCZ01000383-ORCZ01000383.1-marine-metagenome-genome-assembly--contig:-NODE-383-length-21395-cov-4.080402_pt1 | contig 21395 bp, 18 predicted proteins | sample MGYA00237785_ERZ508519 | MGnify/ENA primary metagenome ERZ508519 (study PRJEB26189, sample SAMN06268790) | marine metagenome | isolation source: Bioluminescent Bay, La Paraguera, Puerto Rico | place...
GCCAACGCGTGGCCGGCAAGATCGATCTTGGCGTTCGTGCGATGAATACCTTCCTCACCTGTTGCCGTGGGCAACGTATGGGCATTTTTGCCGGGTCGGGTGTTGGTAAATCAAGTTTGCTGTCGATGATGACACGCCATACCACGTCCGATGTGTCGGTGGTGGGGCTGATTGGCGAACGTGGCCGTGAGGCCCGCGAATTTATTGAAGATGATCTGGGCGAAGAAGGTCTGCGTCGTTCAGTCGTGGTCGTGGCGACATCGGATGAACCGCCGCTGATGCGCCGTCAGGCGGCCTATATGACCATGGCGCTGTCGGAATATTTCCGAGATGTCGGGCGCGATGTCCTGTGCATGATGGATTCCGTGACCCGCTTTGCCATGGCGCAGCGGGAAATCAGTCTGTCCGTTGGTGAACCGCCGGCATCAAAGGGCTATACGCCAACTGTGTTTGCCGAATTGCCGCGTCTTTTGGAACGTGCTGGTCCCGGCGGGCCGGGGCAGGGATCGATCACCGGGCTGTTTACGGTTCTGGTTGATGGCGATGACCATAACGAACCGATTTCGGATGCAGTGCGCGGTATTCTGGATGGTCACGTGGTTCTGGACCGTGCGATTGCCGAGCAGGGCCGTTATCCGGCGATCAATATCCTGCGCAGTGTGTCGCGTACCATGCCGGGCTGTAATAACGAGGAAGAAAACCAGATCGTTGCCCGCGCGCGCCAGCTTCTGGCGACCTATGATGATATGGCCGAACTGATCCGCCTTGGCGCCTATCGCAAGGGGACCGATCCCAAGGTCGACGAAGCCATTCATTACTTCCCGCTGATCGAGGAATTCCTTAAACAGCGCAAGACAGAATGCACGCGCCTCAATGAGGGATATCTGGAACTGGCCCGGCGTCTCGATATGCTGGCCGAGCAACCCGAACAGCCTGCCTCTGCGCAAGGGCAACCGGGTGGACAGGCGCGGCAAGCAGGAAGTGCCAACCCGCAACAGCCCTCAGCAGCGCCCGAGATGCAGGCACCCCGCCCGGCACCGCCGCCGTCAATCGGGCCCAAGATCAATCGCGGGCCCAAGGTCAATAGCCGTTCTCAGCGTGACGGACAGGACCTGAACGCGGCCAAGCGTGCGCTGAGCGAAGGCCGGAACGACGCATCAGGGAATGGATCGTAATGATCGCGGACCCTAGGGGGTAACCCATGGCCAAGGATTTCAAAACACTGGTGCGCATGCGCAAATGGGCGCTTGATGAAAAGCAGCGCCAATTGGGCGAGATGCTTGGTGTGTTGGGTAATCTTGAGGCGGAAAAAGAAGCCCTCGAACAGGCGGTACTGGCCGAACAAAAGATCGCGGCCGAAAATCCGGAACTTGCCGGCTTTGCCTATGGCGGGTTTGCCACTGCAGTGATCGCCGAGCGTGAGGCAATCGAAAAAATGATTGCCGAACAGGAAGAAAAGATCGACGTCTTCCGCGATGAAGTTGCTGACGCCTTCAAAGAATTTAAAACTGCCGAAATTGCCGAACGTAATCGGCTTGAGGCCGAACGCGCCGAAGAAGACAAGAAAGAACAAGACGAACTTGACGAAATCGGCATGCGTTCGGCGACACGCGATGACGGGCTTATTTAAGCGCTACGTTCTCGCCTGACATTTCAGGCGAAACGGCGATGACGCGTTCAATGAAGGCGGCGATATTGTTCTTTGCAGAACCCTCGTTTGCCAGTCGCAGACGCTGGATCGCAAACGGAGAATCGCCAAAGGTCGCGGTATGGGTTGCCGGAATTTCTTCACTGAAAACAGTTTTGTCGCTGTCCTTTTCGATGATTTCGTAACGAACACGGGTTTTGACTGTCAGGTCCAGGCCAAACAGGGGCTGGTCAACCTCGAGCAACGTGACACGCAAACGATATGGCGCATTTTCATCAAGCTTTGCCAACAGCTGCGCGTTTTCGAGTGATGCGATCAAAGCCTTTTCAAAAGCCTGACTGCTGATTTCGGACGTCCACATCGGATTGGTTTCTTCGCCGCCATCGACCGATTTCACGACAATGCTGTCTTTGAAAGCCGAATTTTGCGTCGCGGCAGTGTCGATGCCTTCGGTCACCACCATGTTCTGGAACTCGGCCGGTGATGCGCAGGCGCTCAAAAGTGCCAAGCCCAGAATTGCTGCAGCTTTTTGGATGGCGGTCTTCATCTGTTTGATACTCCAGTAGAAATCAGAAACTCGGTCCGATTCAGGAATATCTTTTCAGATTGTTTTTGTGAATAGAAAACAATCTGAAATAGAGAAAATTCAAACCGCGTTGGTTTCCTTAGAGGGCGATATTAACGCCGGTTTCGATGCCCGTTACGCGCTTGAGGTCGCTTGTTTTAAGCTCAAACACTGTTTTCGGTGTCCCGGCGGCAAGCCAGACGGTTTTCTTTGCCAGAAGCTTTTTATCAATCAGCGTTTCCACGGGCTTGGCGTGGCCAAAGGGTGGAACGCCGCCAATGGCATAGCCTGTATGTTCGCGGACTTCGGCTGCATCGGCCTTGCGGACGGATAAACGCAGCAGGGCGGCAACCTTGTCGAGATCGACTTGATCGGCACCATTCATGATGATCAGGACCGGTCGGGACGCCTCGGTCATGAAGACCAGTGATTTTCCAATTTCGCTGATATCGCAGCCAATGGCGTTTGCAGCATCGGCAGCTGTGCGTGTGCCTTCGGGAAACTCAAATACGTCGACGTTTTCAAGTTCGCGTTCCATGAAGGCGTTTGCCAGGCATAGCGGCGGATCAACTTTTTTCATCAGCCATTCTCTTGCGCACGACGTTTGAGTTTACGTTTGTGGTTCAGAAGATTGAGCGTCTCGACCGACAGGCTAAAGGCCATTGCAAAATAGATGTAGCCTTTCGGTACATGTATTTCGACCCCGTCAAGCAGCAACACAAACCCTACCAGAATAAGGAATGATAGCGCTAACATTTTGACAGATGGATTTTGTTCGACAAAGTCGCCAATGGTCTTGGCCGCCATCAGCATCACCAGAACTGATGCGATGACGGCGATCACCATGATCGAGATATGATCGACCAGACCAACCGCAGTGATGACGCTATCGAGCGAGAAAATAATATCAAGCAACATGATCTGCACGATGGTCATGGCAAAGCTCGACATGATTTTACCCGGGCCGTGTTCTTCGGGCTCGTCAATGGTGTGATGAATTTCCTTGGACGCCTTGGCAATCAGGAACAGACCACCAAAAATAAGGATCATATCGCGGCCGCTGATTTCCTGACCGAAGGCTGCGAAAAGCGGCGAAGTCAGTTGCATGACCCACGCGATACCCGCCAAAAGCCCCAGCCGCATGCCCATTGCCGCCAGAAGACCAATGCGGCGTGCCGATGCCTGTTGGTTTTGCGGAAGTTTCGAGACAATCACCGACAGGAAAACGATGTTGTCGATGCCCAGCACAATTTCCAGCGCGGTCAGGGTGGCAAGGCCCATCCACATGTTGGGATCACTCATCCATTCAAACATCGAAAACTTCCTAAACAGGGGCGCAAAAAGCGAACAACTTGTTGCAGACAAAGTGTGTTTGATAGGCCCCTAACGCAAGCGTGAATTGATTTTATGTGCCGTCTGTTGAAAAACTGACGGGTATAAAACCAATCAACCGGCCACACCCGGCATGCGGGAAGGGCTTTGGGTCATCAGGTAAAAGGATTGTCCGAGATGCGATCAAAAATGCGCACTTTCGTTTCTGCTTTGGCGCTGGCAGTGGGGCTTGCGACGACGACGTTGTCGACGCCTGCCTTTGCAGACCCGGCACCGGATGTCGGAAACTGGCAATCGGTTCTGGATCAGGCCCGCGGCCAGACCGTTTATTGGCATGCCTGGGGTGGGGAGCCACGCATTAATGATTACATCGCCTGGGCCGGTGAACAGGTGCGCGAACGCTATGGCGTTGAGGTGGTCCAGGTCAAACTGACCGATACTGCCGATGCTGTTACCCGCGTTCTGTCGGAAAAGACCGCCGGTGTCGATGATGGCGGTGCGGTTGATATGATCTGGATTAACGGTGAAAACTTTGCCGCGATGAAGCGCAATGACCTTTTGTTTGGTCCGTGGGCAGAACAGACGCCAAACTTTGCCTATGTCGATGTTGAAGGCAAACCAACCGTGATCAATGACTTCACCGTGCCGACCGACGGGCTTGAAGCGCCATGGGGCATGGCGCAGGTCAGTTTCTATTACGATACCGCCAAGCTTGATACCGTCCCGAAATCCGCTCAGAAATTGCTGGAATGGCTGGTGAAACATCCGGGGCGCTTTACCTATCCGCAGCCGCCAAACTATATGGGCTCGACCTTCCTTAAACAGATACTGACCGAACTGGTCAAAGATCCGAAAGTTTTGCAACAGCCCGCCGATGAAACCGATGCCGAGGCGACCCTCGCACCGCTTTGGGGCTATCTTGAAGACTTGCAGCCGCTTCTGTGGCGCGATGGTCAGGCCTACCCGCAGAACGGGGCATCGATGCGCACCCTTTTGGCCGATAACGAGGTCGATATAGCGTTTTCGTTCAGTTCTGGCGAAGTGTCATCGGCGATCGAGGCGTTTGAGCTTCCTGACACCGTGCGCTCTTACGTGTTTGAGAACGGCACCCTTGGCAATACCAACTTTGTCGCCATCCCCTATAACGCATCGGCCAAGGCAGGCGCGGTTGTGCTGGCCGATTTCCTGATGTCGCCCGAAGCGCAATTGCGCAAGCAGGACCCGAAATATTGGGGCGCCGATACAGTTCTGGCGATGGATAAATTGCCCAAAGACATGCAGGACGCCTTTGCCAATCTTGATCTCGGCATCGCATCGCTTGCGCCATCTGAACGCGGCACCGTTTTGCCGGAACCGCATCCGAGCTGGATGTCGCTTGTCGAAACCGAATGGCAGAAACGTTACGGCGTTGTGCAATAATCGCGCATGTTGCGATTTATCCCGATCCTGACGATTGTTCTGATGATTGGCCCGGTTTCTGCCGGACTGATCGGGACGATCTTGCCTGCGTTCGGGATATTACCCGCCCTTGGGGGCACGACGCCCAGCCTTGAACCCTGGCTGGCTTTGGTGGCGCAGCCGGGGTTGGGGGCCTCGATCCGGCTTTCATTGGTCAATGGGTTGATCGCAACCTTCGTCTCGGTCGCGATTGTCATGCTGTTTTGTGCCGCATGGCAGGGCACGCGCACTTTTCACACCTTGCAACGGATACTCTCGCCGATCCTGTCGGTACCGCATGCGACAGCAGCGTTTGGTCTGGCATTCTTGATTGCACCATCGGGCTGGTTTGTGCGGGTGGTGGCGCAATTTACCGGATGGGATCGACCCCCGGATGTTGCGATTATCCATGATCCTTGGGGCATCGCCCTGATTGCCGGGCTGGTTGCCAAGGAAATCCCGTTTCTGTTTCTGATGACGCTTTCGGCCTTGCCGCAGGCAGACACAGACCGCACGGCACAGGTCACGGCAAGTCTTGGCTATGGCAGGATTGCCGGGTGGTTCAAGGCAACATTGCCACGCATCTATCCGCAGATCCGTTTGCCGGTTCTGGCGGTTCTGGCCTATTCGACGTCGGTTGTTGATGTGGCGATCATTCTGGCCCCGACAACACCGGCCCCGCTTGCAGTGCGCATTTTGGGATGGTTGTCCGATCCCGATCTTGCCTTGCGGTTCATGGCATCAAGTGCGGCCGTGCTGCAATTGCTGATCGTGATCGCGGCCATGGCAACCTGGATCGCGGGCGAGCGACTTGTGGCGATAATCGGTGCGCAGTGGGCTGTTGATGGCAACCGTCTCAAGCGTGATGGTGCTGTGCGCGGGGTGTCAGCGGTGATGGCGCTGGTGGCGGCCGGGACGGTGGTTCTTGGGCTTGTGGTCTTGCTGGTCTGGAGTGTTGCCGGGTTCTGGGCATTTCCCGATCTGTTGCCGCGTGGTTTTTCGCTGCGTCTTTGGGCGCGGGAACTTGATGCGATTGGCAATAGCCTGACAACCACCCTTCTGATCGGTATTCCGGCGGTTGTGATTGCCGTAACACTGGTTCTGTCTTGTCTTGAGAACGAAGTACGCACCGGCAAGCAGGCCGGACGGCGGGCAATGTTTTTGATTTACCTGCCGCTTCTGGTGCCGCAAATCAGTTTCATGTTTGGTCTTCAGGTGTTCTTTAGCCTTGTGGGGCTGGAACGGACGTTGGTGTCGGTCGTGCTTGGGCATTTGGTGTTTGTCGCGCCTTATGTGTTCTTGTCGCTGTCTGAACCGTTTCGCGCCCTTGATCCGCGCTATGGGCAAACCGCCCTCTGTCTTGGCGCGTCGCCCGCGCGGGTATTTTGGCGAGTGCGGTTGCCGCTTTTGACCCGCGCTGTTTTAACCGCGGCTGCGGTAGGGCTTGCAGTGACGGTGGGACAATATCTGCCAACGTTATTGATCGGGGCAGGGCGCTTTGCCACGGTCACGACAGAGGCGGTGGCACTGGCATCTGGCGGGGATCGTCGGATGATCGGGATTTATGGATTGTTTCAGATGGTGTTGCCGTTTGCCGGATTTGCCTTGGCCTTGATGATCCCGGCGGTTTTATTCCGCCACCGGCGCGGCATGGGGGCGCAGAATAAAGGATGATACATGCCTGAAACGATCAAAAGCGGCCTTGAATTGCGTGACGTGCAGGTTCGTCTTGGCGGACGTGAACTGCTGGCGGTTGATCTGACGATTGCACCTGGTGAAATCGTCACTCTGATGGGGCCCAGCGGATCGGGGAAATCCAGTCTGCTTGGGCATATCTGTGGCACCTTGCCTGATGCCTTTGAGGTGACCGGCCAAGTGGTCCTTGATGGCAAAAACCTTGATGGATTGGCACCGCAAGACCGCCATGTTGGTATTCTGTTTCAGGACGATTTGCTGTTTCCCCATCTTTCGGTGGGCGGCAATCTGGCCTTTGCCCTGCCATCACACATAAAGGGGCGCACCGATCGGCGTGCGCGGGTGGAGGCAGCCCTTGTCAGTGCCGGGATGGATGGCTTTTATGATCGCGATCCGGCGACCCTTTCGGGCGGACAACGTGCGCGCGTTGCCTTGATGCGGGTCCTGCTATCGGAACCTTGTGCGCTGTTGCTGGACGAGCCGTTTTCAAAACTTGATAGCAGCCTGCGATCGCAAATCCGCGCGTTTGTGTTTGATCTGTGCCGCAAGAACAGCCTGCCGACCCTGATGGTGACCCATGACCCCGAAGATGGTGCGGCGGCTGGTGGGCGTGTGGTTGAACTGGATGGCTAGATACACCATCGTGCAACGATGAGATGTTTTGAATTTTCTGGTATCGCGCGATGATTGGTCGTAAGAGCATTCGTCGCAAAGAATGTTCTTGGGCCTGAGACGTTAAAAGGCCTGTGCGGCCTGGAGAGTGTCGTAATGTTCCCTGAAGAAATGTTTGCAATTGTCCCGGATGCGCTTGATCCGGCGACCTGTGACCGCCTGATCAATGGCTTTGCCCATGAGATGGATGAAGGTGGCCTCGTACAGGGGCAGGCCGCGACGCATATCCGCCGATCGAAAATCACCTGGTTTAACGAAGAACAGGAACCGGTTGTCAGTCGGCGGATTGTCGATCTGGTTGCCGAGGTCAATCGCAACGTCTTTGACTTTTCCCTGACCGAATTTGCCGAAGATGCGCAGATCGCCTGCTATGCCGGGGATCTGCGCGGCCATTATGACTGGCACAGTGACGTTGGTGCATCAGAGGTCGCACGTCGTCGCAAACTGACCATGGTGATCCAGCTTTCCGAGCCCGATCAGTATGAAGGCGGGCAATTGCAGCTTAACCCCGCCGGGCATTTTATCGACGCACCGATGGCGCGGGGATCCGCGATCTTCTTTCCGAGCTTTGTTTTGCATCGCGTTGCACCAACCACTGCTGGCCTTCGCTATTCCCTGACCCAGTGGGTGCACGGGAACCCGTTCCGCTGATTGCTTAGTAACGTTCAAGCCGATCAAGAAGACGCGGGTTGCCCCATTTGGGCTGACGATCTTCAAGGGCGGTTTCGTGGTGGAAGACCTGATCGTTATCTGCTGTCTGTTTGTCCAGACGCAGGCTGATCCAGCGCGGGACCAGTTCGTTATTGAAGTCATCCATCAACAGAACGGCAGCGGCCTCGAAATTCTCGAATTCGATACTGGCGATCTCTGCGTAATATTCTGCCAGATTGTTGGTCTTAAGAATCAGGCGGTCGGGCACATAACGCAGCGTCAGGCGGGCCGGAAAGACATCCTTGGCACCGGTCAGATTGCTTTGCAGGGTAACGACATAATCAATCCTTGTGCCCGGGTTCGGCTCTGTCTGGATCAGATTACGGCGCTGATAAATCTCAAGCATGGCTTCCAACCGTTGTCAAAAGGGATGAATTCTAGGATACGTCCGCGCCCAAGGCAGGAAAAGCATTCATTTCAGGATGATGATGCTTATGCTTCGATCCCGTGGTGGGAATGCGGGTCCTTGCCATCGGGCACCGGGGCAATTTCGACAAACCGCGACCCATCCTGAAACAGGATATGGCCGGTGTAACCGGCAATTTGAAGGGCTTCGCGGAAGATGCCGCGAATGTCATCACGGTTATGGGATTGCAGCGGGTTTTCGGTGCGCACAATCAGGTCAAACTTGCTGTCCTCGCCCTTCACCAGACCGTCCAGCTGAGTGTGACCCACCACACTGAAAGACAGATCCAGCAGGAAACGCGTGCCCTGATCATCGGGTTTGTCCGGATCATTTTCACGATCGCCATGTCGCCAACCCAGTTGAAGCTGTTCGATCTTGTCGCCCATATTGAACGGCATCGCCATCACGCGCCAGCCATCCGGACGTTCTTCGGTTGCCATAGCACGCAACTGGGCAAAATCACCTTCAAGCCGTTTAAGCCCGCCACCGTCTGTATCGGACAGTGTGGCCAGGCTGGTCGCGGCGCGATCGCCCAGCCAGCCACGCAAACTGCCGCCCTGACCTGTCATGGCAGCAAAGAAGAACATCATCGTGGTGGTCAGTTTGGGGCCAGCCTGGGGAATGTTATTCAGCATGCTGAGTGCTGCACCGGGATCATGTTGCTGAAGGGCGCCAACCGCCCTGTGCAGACTGTCCCAGTCATGGGTAAGGGCGGCGGCCTGACCGCGCGCGATCAATTGTGCCTCGGTCATCGGGACGGATGTCGATACCTTGGCACCGCCCGATGGATCAACGTTAAATGACAGGGTTGCGCCCGTGGGCGCGGGAACCGGCAATTTGATGCCAACAATCCCGGCAGAGGTTCGAAGGGCTGTGAAACCCTGCGGCAGCAGGCGGGCCTCGGCACTGTCAGGGGGCAAGACTGTCCCGGTCAGCATCAAGGTGCCAACAGGGCCCTGCCCGGCGGCTGTTTGTGCCGCAACGGTTGGTCCTATTCCGGCAGCCGTGCCGCCTGTGCCTGCACCACCTGCCATACCCGCCGAACCAGCTTGGGCTGCGGATGCCATGGCATTGGCGGCCTGCTGTGCGGTTACCGTGCCCTGACCAAGGAAGATGACCTGTGTCTGGCTTCCGGCGGGCAACTGGGTGCCATTGGGCATGGTAAGAATGGATGTCGTCATCGCGCCAAATGTCTGGCCGGGTGTCAGGCTGCTGCCAACGATATTTCCGCTGGCAAGGGCACCGGTCACTCCGGATCCCCCCGGTGACAGGGTTTGCGGCAAAAGTTGCAGACGCATGCTATCAGAAGGGGTGCCGCCCGTTGCGGATTGGCCGGTGCCGGGGTTGGTTGTCGGAATGCGGGCCCACAGAAGATCACCGAGATTGCTCGGAAGTGGGGTAGGGGTCCTGACCGTGACCGAACCAAGGGCAGTGGCAAGGGTCAATTGATTGCCTGATTGCGATTGAACCGAGGCCTGCAAAAGTGTTTCGACCGGGAGCTTGGCCAGTGCGGCTGCAACTTGTTGCGGGGTGGCGGTTGTGACGGTTGCATTGATTTGTGCCGGGACAGAACCCTGATTGGGCTGCCCGGCAGTACCACCCGCCGAAGCATGTCCACCGACGGCAGGGCCGGGCGATATTGCTTGTGGCGGGAGCGTCATGACAACCTACTCCTCAAGAAGGGTTTGGGCGATTGCCTCTATATCCTGGGCAGCATCGCAGTTCGGATGACGGGTCAAAAGCGGCGTCTGGTTGCGAATGCATTCCGATACCTTTGAATCCGCACGAATAACGCCAAGCAGCGGCGGCGAAATCTTCAAAAATCCCTCGCACGCCTTGAGAAGTTTGTTATAGATCGCCTGACCTTCTTTCTTGTCCTTGGCCATATTGACCACCACCCGGATATCGGTTTTCGGGCGGGCCATATGGGTGATCTTGATAAAGGCATAGGCGTCGGTCAAAGATGTCGGATCACCGTTGGTAATCACAATCACCGTATTGGCAAGACCGGTCATCTGGCGAACGCCCTGATCAACACCGGCACCAAGGTCGATCAATACCTTATCATATTCCTTGCCGGTCTGAAGCAATTCGTCCGACAGCGCCTGAAGCCGGGTGGCCGGCAGGTTGGCAAGACTGCCTGATCCGCTGCGCCCGGCAATGATATCAAAATCACCATCGGGGAAGTGGGTTACCGCGTCTTTCAGGCTGATCCGCCCGGCAATGACGCCGCCCAAATCATATTTTGGCATCAGGCCAAGCTGAATGTCGATGTTGGCCAAGCCAAGGTCACCATCAAACAAAAGGGTCTTGTGGCCTTCGAGAACCATCGCATGGGTCAGGGTAATGGAAAACCAGGTCTTGCCAACGCCGCCTTTGCCAGATGCAACTGCAAGGACATTGCGGCCTTTGGCCCGCGGGGCAGATTTGGGTGATGCATCAGACTTGGTAGTCATTTCACGACCTCGGAGAAGCTCGGTTTCGCGGTATCAGCGCGATGGGACGGTATCAGAAGTTTTGCCAAGGCAAGGGGACTAAGGGCGGTGAGGCCGTCCGCAACCTGGGCTGTCATACTGACATTACAAAGGGAAAGATTTCCTGAATCGGCTCCATATAGCGCACCGCCAAGTCGGGCGGCAACATCAAGTCGCGAGATCACGACACGTGTAGCGCCACCATCGGCGAAGGCATTAGCAATGTCAGCCGCCTCATAGGCATCAATCCCCGCAGGGTTCACCAGCACCGGTTCACTTGGTACCGCTTTCATGAATTCACGAAGCGTGCCAATTTCGGTTTCAAGATAGGGGTTGCAGCTTGCCGTATCGATCAGGATGACATCGGCTTCGCGGATTTCGCCAAAGCGCGCCTTGAGATCGTCCGGTGATTTTGCCGCAAGCAGATCAATCTTGAGAATTTTGGTAAAGGCCTCAAGCTGGGCCATGCCACCGGCACGTTTGTAATCGGTTGAAAGAACAGCAACTTTGCGTTTTTTCATCACCGCACGTGCAGCGGTTTTGGCAACCGCCAGTGTTTTGCCCGATCCAGGCGGGCCAACGAAGGCCAGCGCGCGCGGTGTGTTCTTTTCGGGGAGCGGCGAGAAATCGAAGATTTCATCAAGCGCACCGGCCAGCAATTGTTGCTCGGATGCAGCAGCCGTTTCGCGCCCCATCAGATCACACAGGCGAATACGCAGCCGTTCCGGCAAATTATGCCGCGTCAGCGCGGCCTCGACCGCATCAAGCTGTTCCTGAAGGGCCGGGGCGGGGCCACTGTCATCGTCATAGTCGGGATCACGGTCAAGGGCCGCAGTCAGGCGCACGCCACTGCCGGGGATATCCTGTGTGGACACGATGATGGCATCAGTGCCCATGTGCTCTTTAACGAGCCCCATCGCCTCTGTCATGGTGGGGGCGGTGAAGGTCTTAAGACGCATTCAGTTCCCCCCGTTTTTTATTTCCGCAAGAAGGGCGGTTTGGTTGATCATGCGCATCAGACCTGCCCCAGCGTTTTCAGCTGTGCCTTGGGGTGAATTTCGTTTTGCGACATCACCACGGTGCTCGGGCGGAAACGTTCAACGATGGATCGCACATATGGCCGGATGCCCGGGCTGGTCAGAAGGACCGGGCTCTCGCCCATCATGCCAAGGCGCTCAAACGTTGTTCTGACCTTGTTGATGAATTCCTGAAGCTGACTTGGCGGAATGGAAAGCTGCTTTTCCTCGCCCTGACCAACAAGGCTTTCGGCAAAGATCTGTTCCCACTGCGGCGACATGGTGACCAGCGGAATGACGCCATCCTGATTGGTATTCACATCTGACAACTGACGCGCCAGGCGTGACCGTACATGTTCGGTCATGAAGGTCGGATTGCGGGTAAAGGCGGTGGATTCTGCGATGCCTTCAAGGATGGTCGGCAAATCGCGGATGGAAACGCGTTCGGTCAAAAGGTTCTGCAAGACGCGCTGAACACCACCAACCGACACCTGACCCGGAACGATGTCCTCGACCAGTTTTTTCTGGTCTTCATCAAGTTCATCAAGCAGTTTTTGCGTTTCGGCATAAGAAAGCAGTTCGGGCATGTGATCCTTGATCACTTCGGTGATGTGCGTCGTGATCACGGTTTGCGGATCAACCACCGTGTAGCCACGGAACATCGCCTCTTCCTTCATGCCCTGTTCGATCCACATGGCCGGCAGGTTGAAGGTCGGCTCCATGGTCTTTTCGCCCGACAGGGTGATTTCCTCGCCGCGCGGATCCATCACCAGCAACATGTTCGGTCGCAGATCACCGCGGCCTGCCTCGATCTCCTTGACGCGCAGCACATAGGTATTGGCGGGAAGTTGCATGTTGTCCTGAATGCGCACCGACGGCATGACAAAGCCCATATCACCGGCAAGCTGGCGACGCAGCGCCTTGATCTGATCGGTCAGTTTCTGGCCGCGTTCGGTACTGATCAGCGACAACAAGCCATAGCCAAGCTCAAGACGCACATAGTCCATGCGCAAGGCATTGGCGATGGGCTCTTCTGGCGGCGGGCCAGCGGCATCGGCCGCGGCCTGGGTTTCTTTCATCTGTTCTTCGGCAACGGCTGCCTTTTGACGTTTGCCCATGTAGTAGGCGAGATACCCCAACCCGATTGCCAATCCGAGGAACCAGATCATCGGAATGCCCGGCAGAAGTGACATGCCCCCCATCAGGGCGGCAGCAACGCCAAGGGCCGCCGGATAGTTACTGACCTGCCCGAAAACGGCCTTTTCGGTTGCGCCATCAAGGCCACCCTTGGTGACCAGAAGGCCCGCGGCGGTCGAGACGATCAGGGCCGGGATCTGTGACACCAGACCGTCGCCGACGGTCAGGATCGTATAGGTCTCGGTTGCCTCGGCCAGAGAAAGTCCCATCTGGGCGGTGCCGATGATGATGCCGCCAATCACGTTGATAAACGTAATCAGGATACCGGCAACCGCATCGCCACGGACAAACTTCGATGCACCATCCATCGACCCGAAGAAGGAACTTTCATCTTCAAGTTCCTTACGGCGGGCCTTTGCCTGTTCTTCATTGATCAGGCCCGATGACAGGTCGGCGTCAATTGCCATCTGTTTGCCGGGCATCGCATCAAGGGTAAAGCGTGCCGCGACCTCGGCAATACGGCCGGAACCCTTAGTGATGACGACAAAGTTGATGATGACAAGGATGGCAAAGACAATAATCCCGATGACGAAATTGCCCGAAATCAGGAAACTGCCAAACGCCTCGATCACCGCGCCGGCGGCATGGGTACCCTCGTGCCCATAGCCAAGGATCAGTCGCGTTGTCGCAATGTTTAGCGCAAGTCTGAGCGACGTTGCCACCAGCAGGATCGTCGGGAAAGAGTTGAATTCAAGCGGTTTCTGGATGAACAGCGATGTCATCAGGATCAGCACAGAGAAGCTGATCGAAAGGGCGAGCATGAAATCAAGCAGCCAGGGCGGCATCGGGAACATCATGACCACAAGGATCATGATAAAGCCGAGCGCCATGGCGATATCGCCACGTTTCATGGCCGAAGCGACACGCGACTGAATGGCGCCGAGATTTAACCCGCCCGGCGCACCGCCGCCGGGGCCGTCAGAGCCGCCGGAACCAGTCGGTGTGATGTCTTGACCTTCGGCCATTGTCTTTGCTTGTTATCCTGTTGCTTGCTCGATGTTCGTTGCGCCTTTACCTGCCTTGAAGATGGGGACAGCGCGCCGAAATTTCATGTTCAGTCGTGACCGTCGCCCGGGGCCGGTACAGCAAGTCCTTCGTCGGTATACTGGCGCAACTTGTTGCGCAGGGTCCGAATGGAAATGCCAAGAATGTTGGCCGCATGGGTGCGGTTGCCAAAGCAATGCTTGAGCGTATCAATAATCAGATCACGTTCGACATCAGCAACAGTACGCCCGACAAGTGCCGAGGTCACAGAACCGTTTCCAGCAGTACTCTCATCGGACGCACCGTCATCACCGCTGTCTGCTTCATCATCCCGAGCAGGAGCGGCATTCGCCGGTGCGGATGGGGCAGGAGCCGGTGCACTGGGTTGATAGGCCGATGATGCCGCGCCATAGGCGGCATTGGCACTGGCATAGGCCGAACTGGCGCGTGCCGTCGTAGATGGGGCCGGTGCAGATGCAGATGGTGCTGGGGCCTGCGACACCGGCGTTGCGGCTGCCGGTGCAGGTGCGTTGCTTTCGCCAGACAGCATGATGGCTTCTGGCCCGATTTCATCGGGACCAGCAATCAGAACTGCACGGTGCATGGTGTTTTCAAGTTCGCGGACATTGCCCCGCCAGTGGTGAGACAGCAGGCGCTGGATGGCAAGCGGGCTGATCGGGCGGACCGGAACGTCATTGGCGTCAGAATATTTTTTGACAAAGAACTCGGCCAGAACCGGGATATCATCGGGACGTTCGCGCAGTGACGGGATATCAAGGTTGACCACGTTCAGTCGGAAGTACAAATCCTCGCGGAAGTTGCCGGCATTGACTTCGGCCTCAAGATTGCGGTTCGAGGTCGCAAGAATGCGGACATCGACCTTGACCGGGCTTTTGCCGCCAAGCCGGTCAATTTCCTTTTCCTGAATAGCACGCAGAAGTTTGGCCTGAAGGCGCACATCCATTTCGCTGATTTCATCGAGCAAAAGGGTACCGCCATTGGCTTCTTCGAACTTGCCGATACGTCGTGCCTGGGCACCGGTAAAGGCGCCCTTTTCATGGCCAAACAATTCGGATTCAAGAAGATTATCGGGGATGGCCGCACAGTTGACCGCAACGAACGGCTTATCCGAACGATTGGACTTGCGGTGCACATAGCGCGAAATGATTTCCTTACCGGTGCCGCTTTCGCCCGTGATCAGGATGGATGCCGAACTGTTGGCCACCTGACTTGCCAGCCGGAGCGTCTCGGCCATGCGCGCATCGCGATGGATCAGGGCATGGCTTTCTTCGGTAACGGCTTCGAAAATCGCGGCGATCAGATCTGCTTCGGGCGGCAGGGGGATGAATTCCTGTGCACCGGCCTTAATAGCGTTAACCGCACCGTTGACATCATTGCCGATGCCGCATGCCACAACCGGAACGGTGATGCGCTCCGCACCCATGGCATCAATCAGGGCAGCGACATCAAGGGTGATGTCAGCCATGACCAGATCAATCCGGTTGCCAGTCCGCAGGATGTTAAGCGCAGTCGTGACACTTTCGGCCAACTGGACCGAAGCGCCGCGCGCCATTGCGATCTTGCTGGCTGCGCCTATCTGTCCGCCCAGTCCACCAACGATCAGTACCTGCATCGTATCATCTCTTTCCGATCAGTTTCGGGGACCCGGCGCATCAAAAAAGTGTTGATGCGCCAGAACCACCATATTCACATTCACGATCAATCGAAGTAGCTGACGCGTTTTGACGGCGGCAGGATCGAGTTGATCAGCATTTCCAGACGACGGGGGTTTTCCTGTCGACCGATGGAAACAGCACCAACCATGTAGACCGAATTCAAAAGTTCCTCGTCGCTGGAGTTGCGTTCAAGCTTCCCGGCAAGTGGCATGAACACCATGTTGGCCAGAACCGCGCCATAGAAGGTGGTCAAAAGCGCAACAGCCATCGACGGACCAATGGAAGACGGATCATCAAGGTTACCAAGCATCTGAACAAGACCGATCAGCGTCCCGATCAGGCCCATCGCCGGTGCAACGTCACCGGCCTTTTTCATGATGTTTGCACCTTTCTGGTGACGGCCGATGGTGGCATTCATGTCCTTGCGCATGATGGCTTCGACTTCCTCGGGCGGGGTACCGTCAACGACCAGCGACAGGCCTTTCCACAGGTATTCTTCGCTCTGCAAGCTGTCCAGATGTCCCTGCAGCGAGAGAACGCCACCCTTACGGGCGATTTCGGCAAGCTGAAGAATCTGAAGGGCAGCATCGGCCGGATTGCGCGACTTGTGGAAAATCGTGCGCATCAGGACCTTGCCAGAGCCGAGAAACTCGCCCAACGCAAAGCTGACAGCCGTAATGGCCGCTGTACCGCCGATAACAATCAGGACAGAGGGGATATCGATAAAGGCACCCGGCGATCCGCCAAAGATGATTGCAGCGATCACCAACGCAAAGCCAATGGCCAGTCCCCCGACTGTCGCAATGTCAAACGACGTTTTAGTCCCCCCTTCGGCCATAGTCGGATATCCTCTCTTACGTTAGCTTTTCTCGGATTTGATGATTTCCGTCATGGTCACACCAAGCCGGTCTTCCACGACCACCACCTCGCCGCGTGCGACGAGACGGTTGTTCACATAGATATCAATAGCTTCACCAACTTTACGGTCAAGCTCTACCACGGCACCACGACCAAGTTTCAGCAATTGGCTGACTTGCATGGTTGCTTTGCCAAGAACTGCCGAAACCTGAACGGGAATATCGTACACGGCTTCGAGATCCTTGGAAGTCTTCATCTGCTCGCTGCCGGCTTCGGCCGCAGCAAGAAGTTCGGTCCCTTCGCCCTCGAGTTCGATGTTATCGTCGTCGAGCTCCGAGAGTTCCAGATCGTCATCATCAGCCATTTTCGTCTCCTGCGTCTTTGGTCGGTTGCTTCACAGCAGCCGTTTTATCGGCTGTGGTCGTCGGGTCTTCCTGTGCAGCCGTCTGTTCGGTTTCCGGGCTGGAATTACCAGGCTGTGCAGGGCCTTGCGCTGTCGCCGTTGTCTGGTCTTTTTGTGGTTCAGGCTTGTTTTCCGCCTGATCTGTAATGTTTGGTTTCGGTGTCGGCTGTGGCGGCGGTGTCGTGTCCGTTTCAGGTCCGTGCATCGCGCCATCGGTGGTTGCCGATTCAGCCTTCGTATCTTCTTGCAATGTTTGCATATTCCGCGCCGCGGTGCCATCGCCTTCTTGCGTATCAGAGCCGGGCTCAGCGGGTTCTTTGGCAGATGGCATCTCGGGTGTGACCTGATTTGCGGGTTCTGCCTGATCCGGTGCCGGTTGACTCGGCTGAACCGGTGCAGAAGGCTGTGCCGGTGCCTTCGCCTCGGGGGTGAGGCGGCTTTCCTGAATTTCGGGATAGCCCATATCGCTTTCGGGCAGATCATGGTCGTTGGCATGCAGGGTCAGAGCATTGTCGATGATGGCGTTGATTTCCGACCATATCCGGGCACTGTCGCGAACAGCCGTTCCATCGCCCCAGGATACCTGACAATCACCCATTGCGACGTCCGGTTCGCCAACCACAACAACCTTGCCGGAAAAGCCCCGGGAGTCTGCGATGCGCTGGGCTGCTGCACCGACTTCTGTTTCAAGGTCGGGATTGACCTTGATCATGACTTTCGGGGCTTCAAACAGGTTGGCAAGACATTGCCGGACGATGTCTTCGATTTCGGTCATCTGGTACTGTTTGGACCAGGCCGGTGCGAGCTTGCGAATGATGCCAAGGGCAACATGAATAGCGTCTTCGTTGATTTTGGCATTGGCGCGCTTTTGCTGCTCGTCGATATGGGAGAGCTTTTCGGCGATTTCGGATTCCACATCGCCAACCGCCTTTTCAAGCGACGCCATGATTTGCTGATGGGCTTCGTCAAAGCCCTGTTTGTGACCTTCGGCAAAACCCTGTTCGTGGCCGCGCTTTTCGGCATCGGCGACCATCTGTGCGCCCTGTTCCTCTGTATAGACAGGCGGCGGGGGCGGCGGGGCCTCTTCTTCTTTCTTTTTCTTCTTTTTCGTGCCCAGTTCGTAATGCTCATCCTCTTTGCCTGCCGAACGAATTACGTTGTCGGCATCGTCGAAGCTGAGCGAGAATGTGAACTTTTCAATGGCCGTCATATCGAACTGCTAAAACGCCTTGAGCAACAAAAGGAAGGCAGCCCTGCGGCTGCCAGTGAGCCGATAACTGTCAGGAGAGTTAGCTCTCCTGATACAGCCAGTTGCGAATGATCGAGAGAGCTTCTTCCGGGTGTTTCTCCACGATCTCGCCAATCTTCTTGACCGAGGATGCTTTCACGCGACCTTCAACCTGCGACAGGTTGATCAGTTCCTCGCCGTCATCCATGCCAGGTGCCATCGGAACAGGTGCCGGACCTTCAAGGGCCGGCGTGCCTTCGGCGGTCATGTCATCGGAAAGAAGCTGACGCTGTGCCATGTCCGCCGCACTCGGCAGAGTTTCGAACGCACGGGTCAGAAGCGGGCGTACCACCAGCAGGATGACGAGGATGGCAACAATCGCCAGCACCAGCATTTCGGCGATGCGGAAGATCTCGGCCTTGTCGAGGCCAAGGAAGGTCTCGATCTCTTCATCCGGGAACAGGTCGGCAGTATCAGCAAACTGCATATTGATGACTTCGACCTGATCGCTGCGCTGCGGGTCATAGCCGATGGCGCTGCGCACGAGTGCTGCGATCTTTTCAAGGTCTTCCGGGGAGCGTTCCTGATACAGGCGCTCACCATTTTCGTCGGTGGTGTAGGTGCCATCAACAAGGACAGCAACCGTCACACGCGAAATCTCGCCGATTTCCTTGATCTGTGTGGTGGTTGTTTTGGAAATCTCGTAATTGACCGTTTCTTCGGTGCGGCTTTCCTGACTTTGGGTTCCTGCACCGTTGGCAGCATCAAAATTGGCATCCGGCAGATTGTTCTGAAGCGTTACCGGATCTGTGCCTTCGGTCTCGGAATTGGTCGCGTTTTCTTCAATTGTCTGGCTTGAACGAATGACCCGCTCGTCCGGATTAAAGCGTTCATTGGCTGTCGTGATCTTGTTGAAGTCCATTTCAACCGAGACTTCGGCGCGGACTTCGCCGTAACCAAGGGAGCGCGACAGAAGATCTTCGATGGTATTGCGCAGGCGGCTTTCGGTGCGAATGCGCATTTCATCGGCGGTCTGGGTCAGGAAGGTCGCAGACTGTTGTTCGCCATCACCGCGCGCCAGCAACCGGCCGCGTTCATCAATGATCGATACCTTGCCCGGATCAAGCTGGGGCACCGCGGCCGCCACAAGATGCTGGATGGCAACGACTTGTTCGGGTTTCAGTTCTCCACCGGCCATCTTGACCGCGATAGAGGCACTGGCTTCCTGGGTTTCGCGCGAGAACATCTGACGTTTTGGCAGAACCAGATGAACACGTGCCTGCTGGATCGCCTGAATGGATGCGATCGTGCGGGCCAGCTCGCCTTCAAGGGCGCGAACATGGTTGATGTTCTGTTCGAAACTGGTGGCGCCAAAGCCGTCGGAATTGTCAAATACTTCGTAGCCCACTGAGCCACCAGTCGGCAGGCCGCTTTCGGCCATCGTCAGACGCATGCGGTTGACCTGATCGGCCGGGACAAGAATTTCGGTACCGTTGTTCAGCAACTGATACTGAACCTGCTGGTCTTCGAGACGATTGACGATCTGGCTGGCATCCGCCGGATCCAGATCGCGATAGAGCAGTTCCATATTCGGGGCTGAAACACGCATGATCAGGAATGCAAAGAAGACAAGCAACAGCACGCCCACGCCACTGATAGCCATCAGCCGCGTTGGTCCCAGACCCTTGAGTGTTTGTAACAAGCCGCCCACGTTCGACTGCTCCGAAACGAAAATTTACCACTGTCCCCATGCGGATCGATCCGTGCGGAATACGACCAGCATTAACAACGAATAGTTCTCCATGCTGAAGAACAGGTTAACAACCGGCAATTTTTGCCCAGTCATCGGATTCAAATTTATCAGTGATTTGAATCGCTTGGATATTTGATGACCGAATTGTTCTGCCCTTAATGTAGTGAGTCAATTGGGCAAAAAGAAGCCCGGCAATTGTGCCGGGCGAGTCTCTAATTGGTGCAATATGTTTCAGGGCGGGCTAACGCCCTGAAACAGATGTCAATTACCGTTTGATACGGATGAGCTCGTCGAGCATTTCATCGGTCGTGGTGATCGTCTTGGTGTTCGCGGAGTAGGCGCGTTGGGTAACGATCATGTTGGTGAATTCTGTGCCGAGATCGACGTTCGATCCTTCAAGTGCCGATGCCACAACGTTACCCGCCCCGTTAAGGCCCGGTTCACGCAGCAGATAGTCGCCTGACTCACGGGTCTGACGGTAAACGTTACCGGTATGGTTTTCCATTTCATCAGGGGCTTCGAACGTTGCGATCGCCAGTTTGTAGACCGGGCGTTTCACACCGTTTGCATATTCAATTTCAAGGAAGCCGTCTTCGGTAAACGAATAGTTCACCATGTTACCGGCTTGTGCACCATTTTGATTGATGAAGTTGGTGGTGTATTCAACAATGTTACCATTCGGGTCGGTTTGTGCCCCGAATTGAGTGAAGCCATCCTGGAAGCCGATGGTACCCAAATCTAGGGTGATTTCGCTTTGGTTCGAGCCATTGGACCAGTTTGCCGTGATGCTTGTATTTGTCAGATCATTACCAGAGCTATCTGTATAGGACCCCAAACTCCCGTCGCCGTTGAAAGTAAGGATACCAGATTGGATCAGGCCGTCTGGATGAGACGCGGCATCAAGTTCGTCCGTTCCGGTTTGGCCGGTAAATTCAAAAGCCCAACGGTTCTGGCCAAGTTTGACAAGTTGCACGTTCACTGTATGTGCGGCACCCAGTGAATCGTAGATCGTTATAGGCATGGTGTTGTCTTCTGCAACAGTCCCACTTGCGAGGTTACCTGCGGTATAGGTCGGTGCGAGGGTGCCTGGAATACCCGCAATGCCAAGAGCCGCCAAAGGCGTGTTGTTGGTGTCGGCAAAGGTCACACCCTGATCAGCAAAGGCAGCCGTGAGTGTCAATCTGTCGTCCGTGCCGGTTGTGGTGGTGCTGGCGTTGATACCGGTCACAGCACTGATCTTTGCTGCCAAATCTTCGAGGGTATCACCGGTATTGATGGTGATGGGGGTCGTTGTGCCGTTGTGAGTGATGGAGAACTGGTCGCCGTTGCCGATGCCGGCA
>ENA-ORCZ01000384-ORCZ01000384.1-marine-metagenome-genome-assembly--contig:-NODE-384-length-21344-cov-3.067852_pt1 | contig 21344 bp, 25 predicted proteins | sample MGYA00237785_ERZ508519 | MGnify/ENA primary metagenome ERZ508519 (study PRJEB26189, sample SAMN06268790) | marine metagenome | isolation source: Bioluminescent Bay, La Paraguera, Puerto Rico | place...
ACACCAACGGCGAAAGGCGGATTCGTGCATGGTCCTTCGGTCCCTGTGACGGTGTGCCGGCAAGGCGCCGCACCACGTTCAGGTTCAGGCATGCCACAGGTCGCGTTAACAAAGCGTTGTTTGCTGATGTCAGAAGTGGCGCCAGCCCGTGTCGGTCAAGGCCATCGGTTGCTCCTTGCCGTCGACGACGCGGACGCCCTCGCCGGCTTCGACTCGGCCGATCTCGACGCCGTGCGATGCATCGGGCGCGGTGAACAGAAGCTCGTAGTCGTCGCCGCCGGCCAGCAGGCGCTGCGGCGGCAGGTCCAGCGCCGCGAGGCCCTCCAGCGCCGCGGCACTGAAGGGCACCGCCGGCAGGTCGATCTCCGCACCGACGCCGGAGGCCTCCAGCAGGTGGCCAAGGTCCTGGGCCAGGCCGTCGGAGACATCCAGGGCGGAACGGGCGAGGCCCTCCTGCAGCAGGGCCTGACCGACCGCCAGCCGCGGCTCCGGCAGGCGGTAACGCCCGACCAGGGCCTCCCGGGTCGCCGCGGGCAGCTCTTCCAGGTCGCCGCGCAGGGCGCGCAGGCCCAGATAAGCCTCCCCGATCGAGCCGGTCACATAGAGGTCGTCGCCGGCGACCAGCGAGCCGCGGTCCAGCACCGCCTGCCCGGCCACGCGCCCGAAGGCCGTCAGGCTGAGCGTCATCGGCCCCGGCGTGCCGGTGGTGTCGCCGCCGTAGAGAGCCACGTCGTAGATTCCCTGGTCTCTCGCCAGACCCTCGCTGAAGGCGGCGATCCAGGACTCCTCCAAGTCCAGCGGCCAAGCCGAGGCCAGGAGATAGCCGAAGGGGACGGCGCCCATGGCGGCGAGGTCTGAGAGGTTCACCCGCAAAAGCTTGCGTGCCACCAGGTCCGGCGGGCAGTCGAGGAAGTGGCGGCCCTGGATCATGGTATCGACAGTCGTCACCAAGCGCTCGCCGCGAGAGACCGGGAGCACCGCCGCGTCGTTGTGCAGGCCGAAGGTGCCCTCCACCTTGGCGGCCAGAGGCGCGAAGTAGCGATCGATGAGCTCGAACTCGCCGGGGCGTCCGGAGCCTTTCGCCGCGCTCATCAGGTGAACCTCACGCGCTCAGCGCAGCTTGGAGAAATCCGGCTCGCCATCGAACTCCTCGGCCCGCAGCACGTGCGCCAGGCGGTCGAGCAGCCCGTTCACGAAGGCGGTCTCGCGGCCGTCGAAGAAGGCGTTTGCGAGATCGACATACTCAGAGATCACCACCCTTGCCGGGACCTCCAGGCGCTCGGCCAGCTCGTAGGTTGCCGCCTGCAGAAGACCACGCAGCAGAATCTCCAGCCGGTCGAGGGTCCAGTCCTCGTCGAGGACGGCGGCGATCATGTCGTCGAGTTCCTCCGCCTTGCGAGTGGCGCCCTCGACCAGTTCAGCCAGCAACTCGCGGTTCACAGAGGCATGCTTCAGCCCCTCGATGTCCTCCTCCACGCGGTGCTGGAGAAACTCCTGCAGAACCTGCTTGGCGCTCTCCTGGCCCACGGCAATCTGGTAGAGGGCCTGGACGGCCAGCAGGCGGGCCGCGCTGAGGCCCGAGGGGCGCTTGCGCCTGCCGCCGCTTGCCGGCTTGGGAGTTGGCTTGTCGCTCACGGTTTCAAAGATCCGAATTGGCCGACCAGAGTCAGCGGGGAAACAGGTGGAAGCGGCGCTTCACGTCGACCATCGCCAGGCAGGCCTCGGCCGCGTCCCTGCCCTTGTTCTTCTGGTCGACGGCGGCGCGTGCCCAGGCCTGCTCCTTGTTCTCACAGGTCAGGATGCCGTAGCCCAGCGCCAGCGTGTGGTCACAGGCGAGGTCCTGCAGCTTGCGCGCGCTCTCGGCGCAGACGTAGTCGTAGTGCGTGGTCTCACCACGGATCACGCAGCCCAGGGTGACGTAGCCGTCGAAGCGCCGGCGCCCGGCGAAGAAATCCATGGAGCGGACCGCCATGCGGATCACCGCCGGGATCTCGAAGACGCCCGGCACGGTGACCCGCTCGTGGGTCACGCCGGCGGCGTCCAGCGCCGCGCTGGTGCCTTCGTAGAGGGCATCGGCGATGTCTTCGTAGAAGCGTGCCTCGATCACCAGGATGTGGGGCACCACGTGATTGCCGTCGCTCATGTCTTCACCACCGGATCGATCGGGCGCTGGTCCACCACGCGCAGGCCGTAGCCTTCCAGCCCGACGATGGTGCGCTTGGTATTGGACAGCAGGACCATGTCGCGCACGCCGAGATCCAGCAGGATCTGCGCACCGACGCCATAGTCGCGCAACTGGCCCCCGGCCTTGGGCTCACCGCCCAGCCGGGACTGCAACGAAGACGAAAGGGCATCGGCCGAGGGCTCGCGGATCAGCACCACGACACCGCGGCCGGCCTCGCCGACCATGCGCATGGCCTGCTGCAGATCGCCGGCCTTGCCGCTGGCGCTGTCACCCAGAACATCGTCCAGCACGTTCATCGCATGCATGCGCACCAGCACCGGGTCGCCGCCATCGATGTCGCCTTTCCACAGGGCCACGTGCTCGGCGTAGTTCAGGGTGTTCACGTAGAGCGCGAGATTGAACTCGCCGCCGTAGCGGCTGGTGAAGCGGCTCTCCAGGCGGCGCTCGACGAAGTGATCGTGGCGCCGGCGGTAGGAAATGAGATCGGCGATGGTGGCGATCTTCAGGCCGTGGCGCTGGGCGAAGGCGATGAGGTCGTCGCGCCGCGCCATGGTGCCGTCGTCATTCATGATCTCGCAGATCACGCCGGAAGGGTTGAGCCCAGCCAGGCGCGCCACGTCGACCGCGGCCTCGGTATGGCCGGTGCGCACCAGCACGCCCCCGTCGCGCGCCAGGAGCGGGAAGATGTGCCCCGGCGTGGTGATGTCCTCACGGCCCTTGCTTGGATCGATGGCCGTGGCCACGGTGTGCGCCCGGTCCGGCGCGGAGATACCGGTGGTGATCCCTTCCCGTGCCTCGATGGATACCGTGAAGGCCGTCTGATGACGCGACTCGTTCTTGCTCGCCATCAGCGGCAGGCCGAGCACTGTAAAAGTCAGAGCGTGGCGGTACTTGCGCATGACGAATTACTTACGCAGTTCGACGCGACGGTTCTGAGCCCAGGACTGCTCGTCGTTGCCCATGGCAACCGGACGCTCTTCACCGTAGGAAACCAGTTCCAGCTGAGCCGGGGAAACGCCCTGCAGAACCAGGTAGCGCTGAACGGCCTTGGAACGACGCTCGCCCAGAGCCATGTTGTACTCACGGGTACCACGCTCGTCGGTGTGGCCTTCCAGAACGACGCGAGCGCCGTTGCCTTTCAGGTCCTTGGCGTGAACGTCCAGAGCGCGCATGGCTTCCGGCTTCAGGTCGGAGCTGTCGTACTCGAAGTAGAAGGTGGTGATGGCGCGCAGAGCGGCTTCTTCGCTCATGCTGCCATCAACGGCACCGGAGTCAGCGCCGTAACCAGCATTCGGATCGATCGCGCCCGAACCTTCGCCAGAATCGTCGCCGCCCTTGGAGGAACAACCGACAGCAACAGCCATGGCCAGAGCCAGAGCGGTGAACTTACCGAATTTCAGCATTTCCATTTGTAACAACCCCAGGTGTGTTTTGGTTAAAAGCGTTGATACCGCATCAGTTCAGGTAAGGGGACCAGGACGGCTCACGGACTTCGCCCTGAGCAGTAGGAAGCGGGAGCCTAACGCGTCCATTGATGGACACGAGCATCAAGACTCCCCGGCCCTGCTGGCGGGTGGCGTAGATTAGCATGGTGCCATTAGGCGCAACAGTGGGCGACTCATCCAGACTGGTGTCCGAGAGTATGCGCAGATTGCCGCGCTGCAGGTCCTGCGCAGCGACCTTGAAATTGGTGTAACCGTCCTGGCGATGGATCATGACCAGCGTTTTCTCGTCAGCCGATAATTTCGGATTGGCGTTGTAGTTGCCAACAAACGTCACGCGCTCGGCCGAATTGCTACCCAACCGTTGCTTGTAGACTTGCGGCTTTCCGGCGCGATCGGACGTGAAGTAAATGGTCTGACCGTCAGCTCCCCAGAACGGTTCGGTGTCGATCGCATAATGATTGGTCAGGCGCTGCAGTTGGCGGGAGCCCAGATCCATCACATAAACTTCGGGATTGCCGTCTTTCGAGAGCACGAACGCCAGACGGTTGCCGTCCGGAGAGAACGCCGGCGCGCCATTCAGACCTTCGAAGTTGGTGATCTGCTCGCGCCGACCGGTATCGATGTGCTGCACGAAAATACGCGGACGCTTCTGCTCGAAGGACACATAAGCGATACGACGACCGTCCGGGGAATAACGCGGCGAAAGAATCGGCTCGCGCGATTGCAGCAGCGTCACCGCTCGCGCGCCGTCGTAGTCGGAGCGCTGAAGGGTATAGCGAGTGTTCGCCCCGCCCAGCCTCTCGACCGTCACATACAACAGACGAGTGGAGAACGCGCCCTTGATGCCGGTCAGCTTCTCGAAGGCCTGATCCGCAGCGTGATGCGCCATGTCGCGCAGCTGGTCCGTGGCACCACCAACCGTCCCGCTCATCACCTGCTGCTCGGTGGCTACGTTGAACACTTCGTAGCGAACCTGCAAACGCCCACCCGCCGGCTCGATATTGCCGACCATCACGTATTGCGCCCCAAGCGCTTTCCAGTCGCGATAGATGATCTCGCTACCGCGACTCGGCATGCTGATCATGTTCTGCCGCGGTATCGGCTGGAAGGTGCCGGAATTACGCAGGTCGTTGCCGATGATCTCGGCCATGTCTTCCGGCAAGACGGTTCCACCTTGCCAGCCGAACGGAACCACGGCGATCGGAATCGCCCGATCGGCACCACTGGTCACGACGATGTTTTTCTCCTGCGCCACTGCCATGCCTGCCAGGCAGCACAACAGGACAAGTAGACCTCGTAGGGAGTTGATCACAACGCAAGATCCTCAGGCGTGAATGTCATTTTGAATGATCGGTAGGGTTGGAATTCCTGCGGGCTGAGCCCTTGCATCTCAGTCAACCTGCCGATGTTCTTCACCGCGGCGACCGCGGAGTTGTCAAACGGTACGTCCCCGCTCGAGCGTGAAACACTGACGTTAGTGATGGTGCCATCGGGCAGCATGTTGACCTGCAGCTGAACAGTCATGTTGTTGCGTGCCGAAGGTGGCCTGCTCCACCCCTCCGCAGCACGTATTTTGATCAAGTCATCGTAATTGCCGGAAGTCTGATCGCCTTGCGTATCGGCCAATGCCTGCTGGCGCTCGGTAGTATCCGACAGCAGCTCGGCAAGCGCCTGCGCCTTCTTGTCTTCTGCAGCCTTGCGCGCCGCCTCGGCTGCGGCCTTTTTCTTCGCCTCTTCCGCGGCTCTTTTCTTGGCCGCCTCGGCTGCTGCCTTCTTCTTGGCCTCTTCCGCCGCCTTCTTCTTCGCTTCTTCGGCAGCCTTTCTCTTCGCCTCTTCAGCGGCTTTTTTCTTGGCGGCCTCCTCGGCAGCCTTTTTCTTGGCGATCTCGGCCTGCTTTTGCTGCTCGGCCTTCTTGGCCGCTTCGGCCTTCTTCGCCGCAGCCGCCTTCTCGGCCGCTGCTTTCGCCGCCTGGGCCTTTCGAGCCTCCTCGGCCTTCTTTTGTTCCGCAGCGCGAGCGGCCGCCTGCTTTTCCTGCTCGACCTTGCGCTGTTCCATCTGCTCGGTTTCGAACTGCTTGGCAGCCGTCTTCTTCGCTTCGCCGGCAATCTTCTGGTTGGTCTGCGTGGTCGCCTGACTTTGCGACTTGAGCTGGTATAGCGTCGCCTGCACGATCGGCTTCGACGGAGGCAGCTCAGGTGTCATGGAAAAACTGATGAACAGCATGCCAAAGATGAGGACATGCAGACCGACCGCAAGCACGGTCGGCCAGAAGTAGCTCTGCGAGGACGAAGAGTCGCGCTGCTGCATCAAGGTGCCTCGGTGATCAGGCCGACGTTACCCACGCCGGCCTCCTGCAAACCACCCATGGCAGCCATCACCGCACCGTAATCGACGGCGCGGTCTCCACGAATGAACACCTGGGTATCCGGACGCTGGCGCATGATCGCCACGACCGCGCGAGTCATGTCTTCCAGCTCAACCGCTTCGTTACCCTTGCTCTCGGTATCGACTTCGCTGCCGACGTTCCAGTAATAGGTCTTGTCGGCCTTGATGGAAATGGTCAGCACCTGCTTGTCGTTGTCCTGCGGCAAGGCCTCACTGCTGACCTTGGGCAGATCGACCTTGACGCCCTGGTTGAGCATCGGCGCCGTCACCATGAAGATGACCAGCAGCACCAGCATCACGTCGATGTAAGGCACCACGTTCATCTCGGCGACGGGCTTGCGTCTGTTGCGGATTCTGGCCATGGCCGTGGGCCTCAGTCTTCGGTGGTGTGAACTTTGCGGTGCAGGATGGCCTGAAACTCATCGGCGAAGGTGTAGTAACGGCCGATGAGCATCTCGCCACGAGCCGAGAAGCGGTTGTAGGCAATGACCGCCGGAATCGCAGCGAACAGACCGATTGCCGTGGCGATCAGGGCTTCGGCGATACCGGGTGCGACAGTGGCCAGCGTCGCCTGCTGCACCTGAGCCAATCCACGGAAGGAATTCATGATGCCCCAGACGGTACCGAACAGACCGATGTAGGGGCTGGTGGAGCCGACAGTGGCAAGGAACGGCAGGCTCTGTTCGAGTTTTTCCTCTTCGCGGGAAATGGCGACACGCATGGCGCGGTTGACACCATCCATCACGGCATCCGGGTCTACGCCCTGCTGCTGGCGCAGGCGCGAGAACTCCTTGAAACCGGCACGAAAGATCTGCTCGACACCCGAATCGGGGTCGGGATTGCTGCCAGCCTGGCGATACAGCTTGGACAGGTCGATGCCCGACCAAAAGCGCTCTTCGAAGGCGTCCAGCGATCGCTTCGCAGCGCGCAGCATGTTGCCGCGCTGGAAAATCAGGATCCATGAGGTCACCGAAGCGGCCACCAGGATCAGCATGACCAGCTGGACCACGAAGCTGGCATTGCTGATCAGGCTCCACATGGACATATGATCGACGTTGGCTTCCACGCTTACTCTCCTGCAGGGGATAGACCCGAGCCGGCGAAGGCAGCACGAAGCGCTTCGGGGATGGCTCGGGGTTTCAAACTTTCGGCACGTACACAGGCCACCAGGACCTGCCCTTCACACAGCAGAACATCATCGACCGCACGCCGGACCTGCTGACGGAAACGCAGGCTGGCACGGTTAAGCTCGACCACCTCGGCGCTCACCAGCAGCTCGTCATCCAAGCGCGCCGGCGCTCGATAACGCGCCTCGACAGAATGCACGACGAACAGCAAGTCCTCACCGACAAGCTGCGACTGGGCAAATCCCAGGCTGCGCAACCGTTCGGTACGAGCTCGCTCCATGAATTTGAGGTAGTTGACGTAATAGACGATACCGCCCGCATCGGTGTCCTCGTAATAGACTCGACAGCGGTGGGTGAAGATTTCAGCTCCGGCTTGCGCGCGCATACTAGTGCTCGGCCCTGTAAATGCCAATCGGGTAACAGAACAATATTTTCTTCAAACCATGTCGCCGTCGAACAAGTCCGGCGTCGGCGTCTCATTCATGCGTTTGGGCAGATTGAGGCCGAAGTGCAGGTAGGCATGGCGTGTCACTACGCGACCGCGCGGGGTGCGCATGATGTAGCCCTGCTGGATCAGGTACGGCTCGAGCACATCCTCGATGGTGTGTCGCTCCTCGCTGATTGCCGCAGCAAGGCTGTCGATGCCCACCGGACCGCCGTCGAACTTCTCGATCAGCGTCAGCAGCAGGCGACGATCCTGATGATCGAACCCGCGCTCGTCGACATCCAGCATGTTCAGCGCAAGGTCGGCGATCTGCCGGGTGATCTCGCCCTTGCCGCGCACCTGGGCGAAGTCGCGGACACGACGCAGCAGGCGATTGGCGATCCGCGGCGTGCCGCGCGCACGACGGGCAATTTCGAAAGCGCCCTCCGGCTCGGTGGGCAGGCCGAGGATGCCGGCCGACCGGCTGACGATCGTCGCCAGATCCTCGGTGGAGTAGAACTCCAGGCGCTGGACGATACCGAAGCGGTCGCGCAGTGGGTTGGTCAGCATGCCGGCACGGGTCGTGGCGCCGACCAGGGTGAAGGGCGGCAGATCGAGCTTGATCGAACGCGCCGCCGGCCCCTCGCCGATCATGATGTCGAGCTGAAAGTCTTCCATCGCCGGGTACAACACCTCTTCGACGATCGGCGAGAGGCGATGGATCTCGTCGACGAACAGCACATCGCCGGCTTCGAGGTTGGTCAGCAGCGCAGCGAGATCGCCCGGTCGCTCGAGGACGGGGCCCGAAGTGCTCTTGATCGAGACACCCATTTCTTCGGCGATGATGTTCGCCAGGGTGGTCTTGCCCAGCCCTGGCGGTCCGAAGATCAGGGTATGGTCGAGCGCTTCCTGACGCCCCTTTGCGGCACGAATGAACAGGTCCATCTGTTCGCGGACCACCGGCTGACCGATGTATTCCGCCAGCCGCAGGGGGCGAATGGCGCGATCCAGCTGCTCATCACGCTCGCGACTGCTGGCCGCGACGATACGATCCGCTTCGATCATGATTTACACCATCCCCTTGAGGGCGCGGCGGATCATTTCTTCACTGCTCAAATTCTCTTCCTGTATGGCGGACACTGCCCGGCTGGCCTCCTGAGGCTTGAAGCCGAGGGAGATCAAAGCGCTGACCGCATCATTCTCGGCGCTTGAGACTGCCGTTTTGCTGCCAGGTTCAACTACCAACGGGGCAATCGCCGGCATGCTTTCCCAGGCCTTGAAGCGGTCCTTCAGTTCGACCAGCAGTCGCTCGGCGGTCTTCTTGCCTACGCCGGGAATGCGCACCAGCACCGAGGTATCCTGCGCCTGGACGCAACGCACCAGCTCGTCGACTTCCAACCCCGACATCAACGCCAACGCCAACTTGGGTCCGACCCCGTTCAAACGGATCAGCTCGCGGAACAGCTCACGCTCGCGCTTCTCGGCGAACCCGTAAAGCAGCTGCGCATCCTCGCGCACCACCAGATGGGTGTGCAGGGTCACTGGTTCGCCGACCGCCGGCAGGCGATACAGAGTGGTCATCGGGACTTCGACTTCATAACCGATGCCGTTGACGTCGAGAATCATGTGGGGCGGTTGCTTCTCCGCCAAGGTGCCGCGCAATCGTCCGATCAAACTCGTTTCCTCCACGACTTCGGCGAGTGCCGAAGCCATCGAATTATTCCCGCCAGCAAAATACGGCTACAGCCGCAGCCGCCCGCCTCGCCGCTTGGCACCGATCAACCCGTGCGGGACCAGGCTTTGCCGGTGGTGCGCATGGCACAGGGCAATGGCCAAGGCGTCCGACGCATCGATCTGCGGCTTTTCCAGCAGCTTGAGCAGGTGCATGACCATCATCTGCACCTGCTGTTTGTCCGCGCCGCCAGTGCCGGCGATGGCCTGTTTGACTTGCGTCGCAGTGTACTCGGCGATCTGCAGGCCCGCCTCGGCTCCCGCAACGATGGCAGCCCCCCGGGCCTGACCCAGCTTGAGCGCCGAATCGGCATTACGGGCCATGAACACCTGCTCGATGCCCATGGTCACCGGCCCATAGGTGCGAATCACCTCGCTCACCCCACTAAACACGGCACGCAAGCGCTCAGACAGCTCACCACTACCCGTTCGAATGCAGCCCGAGGCGACGTACTCGCAACCGCGGCCGGTGTCGCGCACGACGCCGTAACCGGTAATCCGAGAGCCGGGATCGATACCCAAAATCAGCGTCATGCCCTTGGCCGTGCTGTCTATTTATCCAGTGGCGAGTATACGGAGGCACCTGCCGCGACGCCACCGGCGGCATCACATCCAGATGCTCGACTGGCATTGCCCCGGACCATAAAAAAAAACCGGAAGCGCGGCTGCGACCTCCGGTTTTCATTCGCCGACGCGACTCAGCCCAACTGCTGCATGATCTCGTCGGAAATTTCGGCGTTGTGATAAACGTTCTGCACGTCATCCAGATCTTCCAGCGCATCGATCAGGCGCATAACCTTCTGCGCGGTCTCGACATCAGTGATCGGCGCCGTGATCGATGGAATCATCGCCACTTCCGCCTCGTCACCCTTGAAACCGGCTTCGGTGAGCGCCTCGTTGACCGAGAGGAAGTCGGCAAAACTGGTGTACACCTCGACCGAGCCGTCTTCCTGAGCGACCACGTCGTCGGCACCGGCTTCCAGCGCCGCTTCCATCAGCGCGTCCTCGTCGACACCCGGCGCATAGCTGATCTGACCCTTTCGATCGAACATGTAGGCCACCGAACCGTCGGTACCGAGGTTGCCACCGTTCTTGCTAAAGGCATGGCGCACTTCGGCAGCGGTGCGGTTGCGGTTGTCGGTCATGGCCTCGATGATGATTGCCACACCACTCGGCGCGTATCCCTCGTAGCTCAGCTCGGTCATGTTGTCGGCTTCGTTCGAGCCGGCACCGCGAGCGATTGCGCGGTCGATGACGTCGCGCGACATGTTGGCCGTCAGCGCCTTGTCCACAGCCAGGCGCAGGCGCGGATTATCCGCCGGCACACCGCCGCCGTGCTTGGCCGCCACGGTCAGTTCGCGGATCAGCTTGGTGAAGATCTTGCCCCGCTTGGCGTCCTGGCGCTCTTTGCGGTGCTTGATGTTGGCCCATTTGGAATGACCAGCCATAACTCACTCCATTCTTCGACTGAATCAGAAATCCGATAGCCATCACGCCCGCCGCTGTATCGCTGGCCGGGAACGGCTATCGCCGTAACGTCTGCACGGCCGGAGCCGCAAGACGAAGAAGCCTGGCATGACCAGGCTTCGGGTAGCGCTTATTCCGCCTTTGGCTGCTCGCGCAGACGGATGTGCAGGTCGCGCAATGCCTTGTTGTCCACCGCACCCGGCGCCTGGGTCATGACGTCCGCAGCACTCTGGGTTTTCGGGAAGGCGATGACTTCGCGAATCGACTGCGCGCCGGTCATCAGCATGACCAGACGATCCAGGCCGAAGGCCAGACCGCCATGCGGCGGCGCACCGAACTTCAGCGCATCGAGCAGGAAGCCGAACTTCTCTTCCTGCTCGGCCTCGTCGATGCCGAGAATGCGGAATACCGCCTGCTGCATTTCCTTGCGATGGATGCGGATGGAGCCGCCGCCCAGCTCGGTACCGTTGAGCACCATGTCGTATGCGCGCGACAGCGCAGCGCTGGGGTTGGCTTCCAGCTCCTGCGGCGAGCACTTCGGCGCCGTGAACGGATGATGCAGCGCGGACAGCGAGCCGTCGTCGTTTTCCTCGAACATCGGGAAGTCGACCACCCACAGCGGCGCCCAGTCGCAGGTCAGCAGCTTGAGGTCATGGCCGAGCTTGATGCGCAGCGCGCCCAGCGCCTCGGAGACGATCTTGGCCTTGTCGGCACCAAAGAAGACGATATCGCCATCGACCGCACCGACGCGATCGAGGATCATGTTGAGGTTGTCTTCCGGAATGAACTTGACGATCGGCGACTGCAGGCCCTCGACGCCCTTGGCGCGCTCGTTGACCTTGATGTAGGCCAGGCCCTTGGCGCCATAGATACCGACGAACTTGGTGTAGTCGTCGATCTGGCTGCGCGGCATGCTTGCGGCACCCGGCACCCGAAGGGCGGCCACGCGACCTTTCGGATCATTGGCCGGACCGGAGAATACCTTGAACTCGACTGCACTGAGCTGATCGGCAACATCCACCAGCTCGAGCGGGATGCGCAGGTCCGGCTTGTCCGAGCCATAGCGGCGCATGGCCTCTTCGAACGGCATGTGCGGGAATTCGCCGAATTCCAGATCCAGCACTTCCTTGAACAGCTTGCGGATCATCCCTTCGGTGATACCGATGATGTCCGCCTCGTCGAGGAAGCTGGTCTCGATATCGATCTGGGTGAACTCGGGCTGACGATCGGCACGCAGGTCTTCGTCGCGGAAACACTTGGCGATCTGATAGTAGCGATCGAAGCCGGCCACCATGAGCAGCTGCTTGAACAGCTGCGGCGATTGGGGCAGGGCGAAGAAGTTGCCGGCGTGGGTACGGCTCGGTACCAGATAGTCGCGAGCACCCTCGGGCGTCGGGCGGCCGAGGATCGGCGTTTCGACATCGAGGAAGCCGTTCTCGTCCAGGTAGCGACGGATGCTGGCGGTGATGCGCGAGCGCAGCTTCAGCTTCTCGGCCATCTCCGGGCGACGCAGGTCGATGAAACGGTAGCGCAGGCGAGTTTCTTCACCGACATCGCTGTATTCGTTGAGCGGGAACGGCGGAGTCTCCGCATCGTTCAGCACTTCCAGCTCGTAACCCAACACCTCGATGGCGCCGGAAGCGATGTTCGGGTTCACCGCACCGGCCGGACGCAGGCGCACCTTGCCGGTCACCTTGATCACGTACTCGCTGCGCACGCGGTCAGCCGCGGCAAAGGTCTCGGCGCGATCCGGATCGAAGACCACCTGGGCCAGCCCCTCACGATCGCGAACGTCGAGGAAGATCACCCCGCCATGGTCACGACGGCGATGTACCCAGCCGCAAAGAGTGATTTCCTGACCGTCCAGGCTTTCGTTCAACTGGCCGCAATAGTGACTGCGCATCATGGTGGAGTTCGCTTCTCGTATCTTGAATTCGATGGGGCGCCAGAGCTGGGACCGGCTAATGGCGCCGTCACTGCTCTGCGCAAGCGGCTGTACCGTATGCGATACCGCCTAGGGCGCCAGGCGCTGCAGCACATGCTGATGCTGCCAGGCACAAGCGCGGGATTATATCGACATAATCACCGCGGCGCAGCCGTTGCCCTCACCGGCAGCCCATCAGGCCGGTCATGGAACCCTGAATCGGTCGACGCCTTCCAACCATGAGCATCGGACCAGAAACCTATCGCTTCACAACAACGCGTCGTTTTCTGGCATAACTAAGGCCTGAACCATCCACCAGGAGAAACACATGGAAATCAACATTGGCATCGCCGAACAGGATCGTGCAGCTATCGCCGAAGGGCTGTCCCGCCTGCTTGCCGACACCTACACGCTTTACCTGAAGACCCACAACTTTCACTGGAATGTGACGGGGCCGATGTTCAACACGCTTCATACCATGTTCGAGACCCAGTACACCGAACTGGCTGTCGCGGTCGACGATATCGCCGAGCGCATCCGCACCCTCGGCTTTCCGGCCCCCGGCACCTATGCCGCCTACGCCCGCCTAAGCTCGATCAAGGAAGAGGAAGGCGTTCCGTCGGCCGAGGAAATGATCAAACTGCTGGTTGAAGGCCAGGAAGCGGTAGTCCGCACCGCTCGAGGCATTTTCCCGCTGCTGGACAAGGTCAATGACGAGCCCACCGCGGACCTGCTGACCCAGCGCATGCAAAGCCACGAAAAGACGGCCTGGATGCTGCGCAGCCTACTGTCGGCATAATATTCCTGCGGCAGGGCGCCCTGCGTGCCCTGCCCCCACATCCGACATGCTCCATGCGACGCAGTCCCGCGCCGCACGCTCATTTGAGCCCCCTTCGCCTTTGCTGTTAAATACGCCGCGCTGCAAGCCAGCCCGAGCGGTTCCTCCAGAGCAGTTTCAGCCCTGAGCGAACAACGTTTACCACGAGCATCCTGGCCTGCGGCTTCTTCCTGTCGTGTTATTAACCGTGAGCCATACCAAGAATGCTTAAGATCGTTCATGTCCTGGCGGGCGTCGTTGCCCTGCTTTTGTCATTTGTACCCAGTCTACGCGGCGGAATGCCGCTTCTCCTGCAGCCCGAAGCCTTGTGCCTGCTGATGCTCGGCCTGCTGAACGCGCAGTTCGCTCCTTCTGCCAAACTGGACAACAGCCGAACCCGCCCGGTCATCATCGCCACATCGACACTCCTACTGGTCGCCATTGCCCTGCAAGCAACCATCCTGCTCGCCCCTCTGCCGCAGATCGCAGGCCAGCCGGCCACCCTGGCCAGCGTCTTGCTCGCCCTGATTGCCGTCCTGCTCCACCTTGCCACGCCTCAGGAACGCCCGACAAAGGTAAAACCCGCGCTCCAGAAAGCGAGCCCCCTGCCGGCAGTCGGGCGCGAATCGGGCACCGTGAAGTGGTTCAACACATCGAAGGGATTCGGCTTTATTTCCCGGGATAGCGGTGACGACGTATTCGTGCACTTTCGCGCGATCCGCGGCGAGGGGCACCGTATTCTCGTGGAAGGTCAGCGCGTGGAATTCACCATCATGATGCGTGACAAGGGCCTGCAGGCCGAGGATGTCGTCACCGTAGATTCGGCCCGCTGAGACGGTCCAGTCGCGAGCGAGACCAGCCAATCTCGCTCGCGATAATTAATAGTGAGGCGGCGGCGCCTCATCTTCGCCGGCATCCAGCGAGCTCTGCATTTCCTCCTGCCGTCTCGCCAGCGCACCCAACTGAAGTTGCAGACGTTCCACCAGCCGCTGCTGCTCGACCAGCACATCGTTGAGCGTCTGAATGGTGTCATCCTGAAAGGCCAACCGCGCCTCCAGGTCTGTTACACGAGACTCCAGATCCATCATCATTCCTCGAAACGAAAATCGCCGGTAAGTACCAACCGCAGCTTTTCCTTGATCGCCGCTACCTGACCCTCGGTATAGGGCTGCGCCGGCTGCTTGCCCCAGACAGGCGCCGGCCAGGCCGCATCGTCCCGACGCCTGGCGATGACGTGCATATGTAGTTGTGCAACTACATTACCGAGCGCGGCGACATTCATTTTGTCCGCACCGAAGGTATCCTTGACGGTTTCGGCCAGCGCAGTGGTTTCTCGCCACAGCGCCTGCTGGTCGGCCGGATCGAGCTGAAACAACTCGCTTATCTCCTCGCGCCGCGGAACCAGAATGAACCACAGATAATGAGCATCGTTCATCAACAGCAGCCGGCACAGCGGGAAGTCCCCGAGCGGCAGGGTGTCCTGCTCCAAACGTGAATCGAGAACGAACATGACACTCCCCTTCGACCTGATTGTGAAGCAGTGCGGGACTGCACTACCCGAACACTCAGAAGCATACTCCAGACAGAAAAGCTAACAACCCTGACCTGTCTGCGCGAAGATGGGGCCGCACCATCAGATCGCGCCCCCTGAAGGTGCAACAGCGCTTAACTGGATGCCATGAAGCGTCGCAAAAGCCTCGAAAATGCATTTGGGTGCGCTTTTTGCAGAAGAGCAGGTAGCAGGCGCTGCAAGGGCTTCAAAACGCCGCAATAGGCGTCACACAGCTTGCTCTAGCGCTGCACTAGGGCTACACAGTACATTCTCTGGATGGCTTTTCGCGAACAGCGGCCATAACTGGCTAAAGCCTGATGCGGGACTAAGAAGTTGCACCCTTTCCGCTCACTGCGGACGGGCAAGCACCAAATTCAAACCAAAGGAGCAATCACAATGAAAGTGATGAAGTGGAGCGTAATCGCCCTGGCCGTAGCGGCGGGCACCTCCCAGATGGCATTGGCCAGCCAGCAATCGGAGTCCAAGGGGTTCGTTGAAGACGCGAGCTTGGACCTGTTGCTGCGCAATACCTACTACAACCGCGATTACAAGGACGGCGCTGACGACGTACGCAGCTGGGGCCAAGGCTTCATCACCACGTTCGAATCCGGCTTCACTCAAGGCACCATCGGCGTCGGCGTAGATGCCTACGGCATCCTGGGCGTACGCCTGGATGGCGGTCGTGGTTACAACTATGGCGCCATGTTCGAGCGCGACTCCAATGGCGACCCCGAGCGCGACCTGTCGCAAGCCGGCGCAGCCATCAAGTTCCAGGTATCCAATACCGTCCTCAAATACGGCAATCAGATGCCGATGATGCCCGTGCTCGCGTACGACGACTCGCGCCTGCTGCCCGAGTCGTTTACCGGCACGCTGATCACCAGCAACGAAATCGAAGGCCTGGAACTGAACGCCGGCCGCTTCACTGCCGACAGCTCCATGCCTTCGTCGAGCCGCGACGACGTCGGTCTGAAGAGCATCGATGTCATCGGCGGCAGCTACGCTTTCAATGAAAACCTGAGCGCATCGCTGTATTACGCTGACAACGAAGACGTCGCCAAGAAGAAGTATGCGAACCTCAATTATGTACTGCCGTTCGGTGGTGATCAGTCGCTCGCATTTGATTTCAACATCTACGACAACAAGTACGACAAAGAAACTTTTGGTGAAACCGAAGACACCACTATCTGGAGCCTGTCTGCCAAGTATTCGACCGGCGCACATGCCTTCATCCTGGCGCACCAGCGTGTAACCGGGGACGGCGACTATCGCTATGACATCGGCGATGGCGGCAGCTCCATCTGGGTCGCCAACTCCTACTATTCGGACTTCAACTCCAAGGACGAGCGTTCCTGGCAGGCTAGCTATGAACTGGACTTCGGCGGCTACGGCATTCCGGGTCTGTTCTGGAAAACCGCTTATGTCTATGGCGACAACGTAGATACCGGCACTGGCGAAGGTAAAGAGCGCGAGTTCTTCAACCAGGTCCAGTATGTCGTTCAGAGCGGCCCGGCCAAGGACCTGTCGCTGAAGCTGCGCAATTCGATCTATCGCTCCAACAGCGACATGCGCGACTACTACAGCCCGGACTTGAACGAGATCCGCGCCTTCATCGAATACCCGCTGAGCATCCTGTAACCCAGGCGCGCAGTTCATTCGATGCAAAGGAGCCCGGCGAAAGCCGGGCTCTTCGTTTCCGTCACCCAAGCGACCGTACCTGTCCTGTACGCCGCACTACGCGCGCCGTACAATGCTGAGCCTAATTCCAGCCTCTGCAAGGACATAACGGCCACATGCGCACCAGTCAGTTCCTGCTCTCGACCCTCAAAGAAACCCCTTCCGATGCGGTGGTGATCAGTCACCAGCTGATGCTGCGTGCCGGAATGATCCGCAAGCTGGCGTCCGGCCTCTACACCTGGATGCCGATGGGGCTGCGAGCGCTACGCAAGGCCGAGGCCATCGTTCGCGAGGAAATGAACAAGGCAGGCGCGCTGGAAGTCCTGATGCCCGCCATCCAGCCGGCCGAACTTTGGCAGGAATCCGGTCGCTGGGAGCAATACGGACCGGAGCTGCTGCGCCTGAAGGATCGCCATGACCGCGAGTTCTGTGTCGGCCCGACCCATGAGGAAGTCATCACCGATCTGGCGCGCAATGAGCTGAACAGCTACAAGCAGCTGCCGATCAACTTCTATCAGATCCAGACCAAGTTCCGCGACGAGATCCGCCCGCGCTTCGGGCTCATGCGTGGGCGCGAGTTCCTGATGAAGGATGCCTACTCCTTTCATCTGAATCAGGAGTCGCTGCAGGAAACCTACGATCGGATGCATCAGGCCTACTGCAACATCTTCACCCGCCTAGGCTTGAACTTCCGTCCGGTGCAGGCCGACACCGGCTCCATCGGCGGCACTGGCTCCCACGAATTTCATGTACTGGCCGAATCCGGCGAGGACGATATCGCCTTCAGCGATTCCTCCGACTACGCGGCCAACATCGAGAAGGCCGAAGCCATCCCGCGCGAAACCGAACGCGCAGCCCCTGGCGAAGAGTTGCGCCTGATCGATACACCGGATGCCAAGACCATCATCGAGCTGGTCGAGCAGTTCGGCGTGGCCATCGAGAAAACCGTCAAGACGCTTGTAGTTCACGGCGTCGAGAAAGGCCAGCTGGTCGCCCTGATCGTGCGCGGCGACCATGAACTGAACGAGATCAAGGCCGCCAATCTGGCGCAGGTCGCCAGTCCGCTGGTATTCGCCTCAGAAGCCGAGATCCGCGCCGCCATCGGCGCCGGCCCCGGTTCACTGGGCCCGCTGAACCTGCCGATTCCCTGTGTGATCGACCGCTCCGTCGCACTGATGAGCGACTTCTCTGCTGGCGCCAACATCGATGACAAGCACTATCTCGGCCTGAACTGGGAGCGCGACCTGCCGTTGCCGCAGATCGCCGACCTTCGCAACGTGGTCGCTGGCGACCCGAGCCCGGACGGCAAGGGCAACCTGGTAATCAAGCGCGGCATCGAAGTCGGTCATATCTTCCAGCTCGGCACCAAGTACAGCGAAGCGATGAACTGCCAGGTCATGGGCGAGAACGGCAAGCCGGCGACCCTGATCATGGGCTGCTACGGCATCGGGGTCTCCCGCGTGGTCGCTGCGGCTATCGAGCAGAACTACGACGAGCGCGGCATTCTCTGGCCGGACGCCCTGGCACCGTTCCAGATTGCGCTGGTACCGATGAAATACGAGACCGAGGCGGTCCGCGAAGCTACCGACAAGCTCTACGCCGAGCTGACCGCAGCCGGCTACGAAGTTCTGCTCGACGATCGTGACAAAAAGACCAGCCCTGGCGTCAAATTCGCCGACATGGAGCTGATCGGCATCCCGCACCGCATCGTCATCAGCGATCGTGGATTGGCGGACGGCGCGCTGGAATACAAGCATCGCCGCGATGCCCAACCACAGCAGGTAGCCGTTTCAGATATCCTCTCCTTCATCAATTCGCGTGCTCATCGCTGACCGGAAACCATGCTCAACCGACATCTTGTCGCTTCAACCAGCGCCGCGCTCTGCGCGGCGCTTCTGCTTGGCGGCTGCGCCAATCACCTGCCTCAGCGCAGCGAGCATGAAGCGCGCACCGAACGCAAACTGCTCGACCACAGCCTGCGCATCGAGCTCGGCGAACCACAGGTACTCGAACTGCCCCAGCGGCGTGTTCGCGTGCAGGAACAGAAAACCTTCGAAGTCACCGATTTCGAGGTCACACGCCGTTACGATCGCTATACGCCCTATCAGCCGTGGCGCGAGCTGTACGAAATCCCGATGGGGGTCGTCGCGGTAGTCGCCGGGATCGGCGCCAACGTGCTCAACGTAGTGATGCTCGGGAACATCCCCGAACGCGCCACACGAGACTGGATCAGCTACGGTTTCGCCGGTCTCAATCCGTTCATGAACGTCGAGTCCAACGGACGCTCGCAGCAGAATCTCGCCAGCCTCGATGAGCAGCGACGGGATGCTCGGCTCGAGTACACCAGCCTGCCCTGGGCCGAACGGCCGGTTCGGGTCGTCGCCGGTCCGCAGACCCACGAACTGACCACCGACCGTTACGGCGTACTTCGCCTGAACCTGCTCGACGGATCGTTCGCTGACCAGGATGTCACTCAGGTGGGCAAGCTGCAGCTATCGGTAGAGGATCCGCAGGACGGTACGCGAGCTGACGCCACGCTACTGGTCAGCCACAAGCTGCGCGGCAAGCTGCAGGAGGCGCACGACCTCATATTCGATGACCTCGAGGGTGACGATGTGGCGCAGTGGGTGCATCGAGTCAGACGGCTGTCCGAGCTCGGCATGGAAGAGGAAGCCAGCGAGCTGGAGCAGAGCCTGATCGAGCTGACGCGCAACGACCCTGAGCTGCAGAAGCAGTTTCTGGACAGCCTGATCGAAGGCAGCGACGGAAACTAAACCCGATGATCCCGCGGATGCTCGTTCTGCCGTTGCTTCTGGCGCTGGCGTTGTCGGCAAACGCCAACATCCGCCAGGCGCCTGAACCCGAGCTACGCGATCTTATGCAGCGTACCGTTGCGGAGGCTGACAGCTTTCAGGATCGCTTCGACGCGGAAGTCTGGCTGGTGGACATGTCCGGCCGCCTCAAGCGCTACCTTCCAGACGCTGGGGAGCGCCTGACGCTGCTCAGGCTGGTACACCGCGAAGCGAGCAAAGCCGGCCTGCAACCGGAGCTGGTCCTGGCGCTGATCCACGCCGAGAGCCATTTCGACCGCTTCGCCATATCCAGCGTCGGCGCACAGGGCATGATGCAAGTAATGCCGTTCTGGAAGGCGGAACTCGGACGACCGCAGGACAACCTGACCGACAACGCCACCAATCTGCGCTACGGCTGCACCATCCTGAGCTATTACCTTCGCAAGGAAAACGGCGACATCAACCGAGCGCTGGCCCGCTACAACGGCAGCCTTGGCAAGAATCGCTATCCAGCCAAGGTGATCGGCTTCTGGCAGGACTTCTGGTACGTCAAACCGTAAGCGACTCGCAGCCGGAACCACTGGCGCGGATTATTCGCCGCGCAGCTGCTTGAGGTGCTCGAGTATGCCCTCGGCGGTCTGCTCGCCAACCAATTGCTTGCGAACCCTGCCTTCGTCATCCACCAGATAGCTCACCGGCAACACTGCGCTGCGGGACAGCTGCAATCGCTCGGCCGGATCGTCGCTCAGCACCTTGAAGCGAATGCCAAGGGTTTGTGCCGCCTGTGCAAGCTCCTCCCCTCGCAGCTCGTCGAAATTGACACCGAGCACCTCCAGCTGCCGCTCCTGCTCGGCCAGGGTATTGAGTTCAGGAATCTCCGTACGACAAGGGCCGCACCACTCGGCCCAGTAATTGATCAGCAGCCACTTGCCCTGCAGATCGGCAGCGGTCACTTCCCTGCCGTACTGATCCGGCCCCCAACTGCTGTCACAGGCGGCGAGCAGCACGCAGGCGAAGATGAAAAGCGATGAACGTAGTTTGACCATGAGCGATGCCTCGTCGGAATGAGCGGAAGGATACCGCGTACTCCCCGGCCGAGCACGATCAGGCAGCCGGTTGCGGGCATCGAACGGTGACGCCAAATAAGCGCCGCGTTTTCACTGTTCTGCGAGTCCCGTCACGCCGCCCATCGCTCAAGTGCACAGTTTTCGCCGGACCGGACTGCCTATAATTCCGCACCTCACCGACTAACCAGTAGCGAAGCCATGTCTCAACACAATGACAAACTGATCGGTAGTGTGCCGTCGCGCATCGTCGAGCAAGCAGCCATTTCGCTGACCACTTATGACGGTCGCATCGCTGAGTTCAATGTTGCCAGCTGGCTCCAGCTGCAGGGAAAGGCGGGACTGATGGTCTCGCTGGTTGCCAAGTACCGCGACGGACAACAGCAGCGGGAAGCGGCTATCGATCATGGTCGAACCGATGGCGCCGGCAAGATCCTGCTCTCCGGTATCGCCCGGCTACCGGTAAAGCAGAAGATCGAAGATCTGCAGATTCATCTTCGACCGGCCTCGGCAGTGGTCGCCGTATCCGTTGAAGAACTGTTCGTGCATCCCGTCGAGCCCGTCACGGCTGAGCGCATTACCGCACAAGCCTGATCAGCCACTCACCTGCTTCGACGTGTCCGGCACGTTTTGCAGAGCTTCTGCTTCTTGCCCGCTCCGCCCCTCCGAACGGTCGACCAGAGATTCGGGCCACTGGGTGAAACGCAGACCGGTCAGGCGATTCAAGGCATCCAGCGCGGCGTCAGGCGCTCGC
>ENA-ORCZ01000387-ORCZ01000387.1-marine-metagenome-genome-assembly--contig:-NODE-387-length-21204-cov-4.114829_pt1 | contig 21204 bp, 22 predicted proteins | sample MGYA00237785_ERZ508519 | MGnify/ENA primary metagenome ERZ508519 (study PRJEB26189, sample SAMN06268790) | marine metagenome | isolation source: Bioluminescent Bay, La Paraguera, Puerto Rico | place...
CAAGGCGCCGGAATGCTTCATCATCGAACAGCGCCTGCGCGAGGTTATGGACATCCCGGTTTTCCATGATGACCAGCATGGCACGGCGATCATTGCGGCATCGGGGCTTATCAATGCCTGCGACCTGACGGGTCGCAAACTTGAAGACATCAAGCTTGTCATCAACGGGGCCGGTGCGGCTGCGATCGCGTGTTGCGAACTGGTCAAAAGCATGGGTGTTGCCCATGACAACGTGATCATGTGTGACTCGCGCGGGGTCATCTACAAGGGCCGTGAAGACGGCATGAACCAGTGGAAATCGGCCCATGCGGCCGATACCGATGCCCGGTCGCTTGACGATGCGATGAAGGGTGCGGATGCGTTCTTTGGCCTGTCGGTCAAGGGGGCGGTGACGTCCGCCATGGTCAAAAGCATGGCCAAACAGCCGATCATCTTTGCCATGGCCAACCCGGATCCGGAAATTTCCCCGGAAGAAGTTGCTGCTATTCGTGATGACGCAATTTGCGCCACCGGGCGTTCGGACTATCCGAACCAGATCAACAACGTTCTGGGCTTCCCGTATATCTTCCGCGGTGCGCTTGATGTTCAGGCATCCACGATCAACGAAGACATGAAGATTGCCGCAGCCCATGCGGTGGCATCGCTTGCGCGTGAAGACGTGCCCGATGAAGTGGCCGCGGCCTATTCCGGGCGTCGTTTGCAATATGGTCCGGAATATATCATCCCGGCCCCGTTTGACCCGCGCCTGATTACCGCCGTGCCCAAGGCGGTTGCCCAGGCTGCGATGGATAGCGGTGTGGCGCGTCGTCCGATCATTGATATGGAAGAATATGAAAATCAGCTGCGTGGTCGCCTTGATCCGACAGCCGCCCATTTGCAGCTGATTTCCGATTATGTCCGTGCGCACCCGAAACGCATCGCCTTTGCCGAGGGCGAGGAAGAAACCGTGATCCGCGCAGCGGTGGCGTATCGCAATTCGGGCTACGGCACGCCGATCCTGATCGGGCGCGAAGACCGCATCCATGAAAGTGCCAAGAAGCTTGGTATTGAAAGCCTTGATGGTGTCGAAATCAGCAACGCGGCCCTTTCCAAGCATAATGCGGAATATGCCGAGTTCCTCTATCAGCGCCTGCAGCGCAAAGGCTTCCTGTGGCGTGATTGCCAGCGCATGGTCAACCAGAAGCGTAACGTCTTTGCCTCTGTCATGGTGGCACAGGGTCATGCCGATGGTTTGATCACCGGGCTTACCCGGAACTTCAATCGCAGCTTCGCCGATGTTGCCGGTGTAATCGATGCCAAGCCGGGCGAAATCCCGATGGGGCTTTCGATTGCGATTGCCAAGGGCCGGACGGTGTTCATTGCCGATACCCGTGTGCACAACCTGCCAAATGCCGAAGAACTGGCCGAGATCGCCATTCAGGCGGCCGCCAAGGCCCGTCAGATGGGGCATGAGCCGCGTGTGGCGATGGTTTCGCACTCGACCTTCGGCAACCCCTATAGCGAGGATACCGACCGTATCCGCGAAGCCGTAGGCATCCTTGAAAGCAGCAATGTCGATTTCGAGTTCGATGGCGACATGGCAGTTGACGTTGCCCTCGATACCGAGCTTTTGAAGCTTTATCCGTTCTGCCGCCTGTCCGGCCCGGCCAACGTTCTGGTGATGCCAGCACTGCATGCGGCAACCACGGCCTCCAAACTGCTTGATAAGCTTGGCGGTGGCACCGTGGTCGGTCCGGTGATGATCGGTCTGGAAAAACCGGCCCAGATCGCCCAGATGGGGGCAACCGTGAACGATCTGGTGAACCTTGCGGCCCTCGCCGCACACGAGGCAGAGCACGGCTAAGCCGTGCCAAAATCAAACATCAGAAAGGCGGAGCTGATTTTTCAGGCTCCGCCTTTTTTCTGTTCGGGGCTGGAGGGGCTGGGGCTTATTCGACCGGCTGACCCAGAATGGCGATGGCGGCCCCCAAGGCGGCCAGCAGGGCAAAGAACGCGGCCTTGCTCGGATTGCCGCCGCGGACGGAAATGATGGCCGCCAAGGCTGCTTGCAGACCGTAATAGATGGCAAAGGCGCGCGATGCAAAACTGACAATCGCGAAGATGTCCGCCGACCAGGTCAGGGCGATACCGATAATCCCCAGCGCCAGATAGGCCTGTGGTTCGGTAATGCGGTTTCGCGACAGTTGGGCAAACAGTCCACCCGATCCGCTGGTATCGGCAATTGCGGCACTGAATTGTGATGCCATGGCAGCCGCCACCAGCATGAAGGGCAGGATCGGGGCGACGATCCCCATCATGTCGATAATGCCCGTTTCCGAGGACGACATCTGATCAGGGGAGAAAACATAGGAAATCAGAAGGATGTAAATCAGATAGATCAGGGTCGAAAGCCATTGGGCAAGGCGCATGGATCGAATACGGGTTTTGGCATCATAGCTTGATCCCAGATAGCGCGATGTTTCGAACCCCTGAACCGTGATCAAAAGACCAAAGGTCATGGTAATGGCTGACCATCCGGTGACGTTCTGGGGATTGAAAATCAGTTTCTCGTCAATGGCCTGCTTGCTGAAATGGGCCATCAGCCCGACCAGAAGCCCGGTAATGATTGCCAATTTCAAACCGACCGAGACATATTCAAGCCGCTCAAGGCTTTTGAATCCGCGTGACCAGCCAACTATGACAATGATGCCAAAGACGCCACTGGTCATCAGTTTGGCATCAAGGGTGGAATCAAATGGCGTCAGGCTCAGCGAAAAGGCGCCGAGCAGATTGAGGTAATAGGTCACCGAAATGATGTAGGCAAAGGCAAGCGCCCAAGAAGAAAGGGTTTCAACACGCTTTGCGAGTTTGCCATAGGTGCCGTCAATGATGGCTTCTTCGCCGGCTTGGATGTTGTTTCGGATCACCGCGCCATACAGATAAGCCACGCCGCAAAGTGCCAGCATCACAAGCGGCGCATAGCCGCCATATCCCAGATTAAGCACCGGACCGAGCAGCAAGAAACCACTGCCGATGATCGAGGCTAACGGCGTCACGACAGCGCGCCAGGTGGTGGAACGAGAAACGCGGGGCATGGACAGCACAATCGCAATGCCGACAGTTGCGATGGCAATGATCAAATCGAATATCACGTTTCTTGCTCGGGCTTTCGGGTGGTGGCGTCCTGATTTTCAAGGACTGTAAGCTGGTTGGTGTCGATTAGCATATCAAATGGTGTCTGTATCGTTGCCATCAGGGATCCCACGAATAAAATCAGCCTGCAGTCTTCACCGGGATGAATGGTAACCTGTTTGGCATAGATATTCCGTTGTCGACGTTATTGTAGGCAGGATGTGACAGATGACCTGATTTTTGCCACATCACAGAGGCAATAGTCCGCAATTCAAGCCAAAACCCAGAAAACAGGAATCGCTCATGGGCCAGTTGACCCGGTTTTTCGCCGTTATCATGTTTTTGCCGCTGCTTGCCGCCTGCGAAGATGAACAGGTCAGCGGACCGACAGCCGATGAAATCACCACGGCGGTGATCGAACGGTTTCGCGATGATCCCTATGCCAAGGTCGGCCATGTTGAAAACGTGACCAAAACCAACAGCATTTCCGAAGACGATGACGAAGTGCTTGTCATGGTGCGCTATGAGCTGGTGTTTGATCGCACGGTTGCCGATTTTGCCGATGACGTGACCGAAAAGGGCAAGGCGGCCGGAACGATGGATGATGTCGGCAGCACGGTGCGCGATGCGCTTGATCTGGTGAAAACCAAGATGCTGACGCTCAAGGAAGGCGAATACAAGGTAGGCGACCGTCGGGTGGTCGAGGATGAAATCCGGTTGCTGAAATCTGAAAAGGGCTGGATTTATCGCGGACGGCCATAACCGGGTCTGCTGATATCCGAAGAAAAAAGGGACCCGATCGGATCCCTTTTTATTTGGTTTTCTGGCTTGGTGCCTGATTTGTCTCTTTTGACCTTTGGGATTATTCCTCAAGGGCGGCGAGCACCTTTGGCGGCGGAGGGACGTCGCCTGCCGCAAAATCAAGACCATCAAGCTCGTTCAGCCCGTTCACACCCATGATCGCATGCAGGCTGTCGACATATTCCTCGCCGCGCTCGGAATATTTGGTCAGGGTCTCGGCCAGTTCCCAGCCACTGATAAACTTGCCTTCGGCACGAAGGGTTGCGCGACGTTCACGCAATTCCTGATAGGCCGGGTGCGAGTTGATGTTGCGTGCATAGGCGCGCACACTGTCCATCAGGCTGCCAAAGGCCTTGATGACATGGGTTTTGCCATCTTCGCGGTCCTTCGGTACGATACCTTCATCGTCGCCCCAGGCCCATTGACCAAACAGGGCGTTGCCTTTGCGCACAAAGCGTGACGTGCCCCAACCACTTTCCTCTGCCGACTGGGCAAGGATCAGGGAGGTCGGGATCACATCAATGCGTTCAAGCAGGGCGTTGATGCCGCCATCGGTCACGCGATAGCGCTTCATCAGCTGGTTGACCCATTGCTGATCGGCCTGGCTGACCGGGGTGCCCGAAATGCCCTTGGCCTGAATGGCCATCAGACGTTCACGGCGCGCGGTGATTTCTTCGTTCACGCGCATGGCCAGCGGCAGCATGATTTTCAGGAAAAGCTGTTTGCGCTCTTCAACCGATGCCAGTTCGCCAAGGCCTTCGGGCACGCGCTTGATATAGACGCGCGGAACTTCGCCCACCTCATTGAGGTGATAGCCGATGCTTTTGAAATACTGGCTAAGTGCGATGACTTCCGGGCCGCGGCGATAAACCGTTTTCTTCTTTTTGATAACGGCTTCATCTGCCGTGACTTCGACGGTTTCTGTCTCGAAACCTTCCGGAGTTGGAGAAAGATCAATTCCGGCGAAAAGCCCAATATACAGGAAAACAACCGCTCCGAATATCGAAGCGAGCGCAACATTCCTGCAACTGTTTGTTTTTGCGCTAGTCATTGTTGAATCTCCAGGATCAGTCGAACTGTCCATCCCAAGTGGAGGTTATCTATGCCTGCCGCGCGCGATGATCGCAACGGGCAATATCTCCGAGAGTTGAAAACGCCAAGAAAACCTTTTCGTTCAGCGCATAATTTTTACGCCCGGCGCGGGTTAAAGTTCACGCCGGGCGTCTGAATTTGTTAACGACTCGTAAATCCGTGCGCGGTCAGTTCACCGGATGGTCGAACGCCATCTTGTCGGTGAGGTGTCCGATAACCAAGTCAGGCTCAGTCAGCCATGACCGGTTCGACGGCCTGAACTTCGGGCACGTAATAACGCAGCATGTTTTCGATGCCCATCTTGAGGGTCGCGGTGCTGCTCGGGCAGCCGGCGCATGCACCGTGCATTTCAAGGAAGACCACGCCATCTTCGAAACGGTGGAAGACGATGTCACCGCCGTCCTGTGCCACGGCCGGGCGCACGCGGGTATCAAGCAGTTCCTTGATCTGGCTGACCAGTTCATCATCGCCTTCGGCAGCAGAGCTGGTACCGGTGGCGGCGTTGGAATCCTGATCGAGAACCGGCTGACCGGACGTGTAATGTTCCATGATCCCGCCAAGAATCTGCGGTTTCAGGGTTTGCCAGTCCTTGGAGTCATCCTTGGTGATGGTGATGAAATCACCGCCAAGGAAAACACCGGCAATGCCATCAATTTCAAACAGCTTGCGGGCAAGCGGCGATTTGATGGCTTCGTCACCCTTGACGAAGTTGGCCGTGCCAAGACGGCCCATGACTTCTTCACCCGGAAGGAATTTGAGTGTCGCCGGATTCGGGGTTGGTTCGGTCTGAATGAACATTTTCGGCTTGTCCTCTCACTCTGATTGTCGGGACTTATGCTGCCCACTCAACAATCTCTATTTCATTTGGTTAGGCCCTAAATGGGGCAAAAACCACAAAAGATCAAGTCGCAGCGCGCAACTCAGGTATTCCGGATGGCGTGTTTCGTGATCAGATTGACGTCAACGTTGCAGAATGCTGCTGATTTCGCGCATCTGGGTACGGGCCCGCAAAAGATAGAAACCAAGCCCCGCCAGATGGTTAGGGAAGACGATGCCATCGGCCGAGCCGTTCACAACCACCATCGGGTCAAGTGCGGCGGCCGCCTGCAGGGATCCGATCATTTCTGCCCAGACCGATGCGATCTGGCGTTCATTGATGATCTGTTCGAAGTCGGTGCCAAGATCGCGCAAGATCAGGCTATAGGCATAAAGGCGACCCTTGGTGGCATAGAAAACGTCATCGGCCGTGCGATCAAAGATCGACGGATTTTCCACCTTATCATCAATCAGGGCAGAGGCCGAGCCAAGGTCATTGGCAATGCGGTTGAGTGTTTCCTGAAGGTTGTCGGCACGGCGTTCAAATACGGCATTTCCGTTGGTCAGACGGGTATTGTAGTTTTGCAGGGACCGGATTGCCTGACGGTATTGCTGTTCGGACGTGACACCGGGCAGCAGCGAAACGCTGGGATCAAACACCCATTTGTCGCCACGGAATTTCAAAAGGCCGGCGGCATCATCCAGATCCGGGTCAACCTGGCTTGACCCACGGGCGCGCCCGATCTGATCGGAAAGCTCGATCGCAAAGCGCGACAGGGCATAGACAATCCCGGTCTGGAAGTTCGGCATGTTATCAAGGGCTGCACTTGGCAGGAAGAACGGGTCGTTGGCGGTCCAGCGGTTCTGGTTGACCTCGCGATCAATCAGGGCTGCGGCGGTGTTGACCGCATGACTGCCGCCCTTGTAATTGCCGATAAAGTCGGGGTTGTCGTCAATACGATGCACAATCGCCATGCCTGCCGGATAATAGATCACGGCAATCAGAACGATCACACCAAGGCTGCGCACCCAGAACTTGCCCGAACCGAAAATAGCTTTCAGTCGGGAACCAAATCCTGCAACGCCGCCTTTTTTATAGAGATAATCGTCTTCAATCATGACTTGTCCTGTGAATTGATCCGGCAATTGAACCTAGGCGCTGTACACCCAAACGGCAAGTCCATGATTTTACGCAGTGATGGTGATGAACGTCTCAAAGGTCGCCAGTCCAAGCAGTGTTTCAAGATCCTTCTCGGCCAAGGCAACACACCCTTCGGTGCCGGTATAATCGGGTTTGGCGATATGCATGAAGATCGCCGATCCCTTTCCGGGCACGGGCGGGTCATCATTATGGCCCAGAACAACGATGATGTTATAGAGATCATCCTTGCGAAACAGCTTTTCATGGCTGGCATCAAACGGCAGGCGGACCGGGCAGTTATAGTCGGGATGACCCGGATCATCACACCAGCCGTCGGAAAAGGAAATGGTGGTGACCGGAAGCTTGGTGCGCGGGCTGGGCCTGCGATCGGCACGATACATCGCATAGCGCAGCTGCCAGCGACCGGCCGGCGTTTTGCCATCGCCTTCTGTTTTCTGGTCGGCATCAATCACGCCATTGACCCCAAGGGCACAGCGAAATGTGTGTTCACCGACGCTCAGCACACCGTCTGGCGAAGCAAACAGTTCAAGCGGTCGAGACGGCGAAGGTGCAGCAGCGTCGCTTTGCATTCTATTGATGGACCTTATCGTATTCGATCATGTGCTGGCATAGTGCTGGCACGCAGCTTCAACATGCTGACGCGCCAATGGTGAGAAACAACAAAGGTAAATTTGTGGCATTTGCGCCAATTCGCCAGTCAGCTCACAAATCGTTGATACGGCGATTTTGGCCGCCTGGTCTTCCGGATAGCCAAATATCCCGGTGGATATGGCAGGAAACGCCACAGAGGCGAGATTGTTCTCGACCGCCAGCAAGATTGATTGGCGATAACAGCTGGCCAGCAGATCGGCCTCACCATTGTTCCCGTCGTGCCAGACCGGACCGACGGTGTGGATGACGTAGTTGGCCTTCAAATTAAATCCCGGTGTGATTCGGGCTTCACCCGTCCGGCAGGGGGCAAGCGGGCGACAGGCGTTGGCCAATTCTGGTCCGGCAGCTTTGTGGATGGCACCGCACACACCGCCACCGGGCAAAAGGGCCTCGTTGGCGGCATTGACGATGGCGTTGACATCAAGTGTGGTGATGTCACCGACGGTAATTGTGATGGAATGGGTTTTGTCGGGCGCGTTTTTGCGGGTCACGAATAGTATCCTGAAACGTGAATTCTTCCCTCAATACCAACCTGTAAGGGTGGCGCCCCTGCACCAAAGTAGTGTTGCGCGACCGATAAGTCAAAAAACAACGCTCCGCCAGATCTGACGGAGCGTTGCATTTAAATCCGGTGCCTGTCCGAAGACGGGGTTGGTACCGGGCTTATTTGCCGAGGCGGGTCACACCTTCTTCGATCAGTTTGGCGGCCTTTTCGGCGCCTTCCCAACCGGTGACCTTAACCCATTTGCCTTTTTCGAGGTCTTTGTAACGCTCGAAGAAGTGCTGGATCTGGTCGCGCAGGATCTGCGGCAAATCTTCGTGGGATTTGATGTCGGTGTAATACGGGTCGATCTTGTCATGCGGAACGCAGATCAGTTTTTCGTCCTGACCGGCTTCGTCTTCCATGATCAGAACGCCGATCGGACGCGCACGGATGACAGAACCTGCAACGACCGGCTCACGGAACATGACCATGGCATCGACCGGGTCACCATCTTCGCCCAGCGTGTTGGGGATGAAGCCATAGTTGACCGGGTAATACATCGAGGTGTGCAGGAAACGATCGACAAAAACAGCACCGGAGTCTTTATCGACTTCATACTTGACCGGTCCGCCCTGCGGAATTTCGATGACGACATTTACGTCCCACGGAACATCCTTGCCAACGGCAATCTTGCTGAGATCCATCTGGGAAAATCCCTTTCGCTTTTTGAACGCATGCCCCGATCACCAGGGCGGCTGATATGAGCTTCGAAGATGCTATATATGCACCCGAAGGAAAACGATGCCGCCCTTTTATCGCGAAACGCTGTCGCTTCCAAGGGGGCAGGAAATGATACTTTTGATCAGAAAACCCTAGGCGGTTTTGGCAACCGGCAGCAAAGAGCTTCTGACCGCTACGAAGCGATCTTTATCTGCCTCAAGACTTTTGAAATAACCCGGATTCTTTGATTTATTGATGTGGCGATCAGGCATGGAACGTCCGTGGAAGAGATGTAGCACAGGGGAAGTATATTCGACATTCTTGCGTCGGAGACCGGATCGAACCATACGGACGATGAAATCGGAATCTTCCAGCCCGTGCCCCTCGTAGGCTTCGTCAAAGCCACCGACCTTGATGATATCATCCTTGAAGGCGGCAATATTGCATCCTTGGGCTTTTTTCCAGCAATCGGCATGTTGCCACAGTCTTTTCGGGTTTTGTGGCATCGGGATGAACTGAAACGGGCGGTTGGCAAAACCGAATAAGGCTACCAGAAACAGAACTGAACGCGGCCAGTTGTGGAACCGAAGCTGGTTCGTCATTACAAGTTTGGTGAAGCGCTTTTTGAGGAACACGCGTTTACCGGTGACGAAGCAACCGGCTTCTGCTGCCTTGCGATGACTGGAAACAAAATCGGGCATGAGGCAGCAATCCCCGTCGGTGAAGACAATAATGTCGCCTTCAGACATTGCGATTGCGCCATTGCGTACACGTGACAACCGGTATCCCCGATCTTCCTGCCAGAAATGCTTGATCGGTACGGGGGATTTTTGCTGTATCTTGGCGATGGCTTGTGCGGTTTCCGGCCCGGAACCGTCATCAGCAACAATCACCTCGAAGTTTTCGTCCCTCTGGTCAATGAGTGATTGCAAGACCATTTCTAGCGCTTCCGGCCAGTTATAGGTCGAAACGATGACTGAAACCTTATGCACCAAAATCCCCCCAAATGTTGTGTGGAGCCCGTTATCCGAATCCCCAAATCAGTGTGCGCAGACAGTATTTCCGACTGCGCGCATGATCAATACAGAATTGACACATTCACGTGGCTGTAAAGATCGCAGATTGTTGTTTTTACCGGTTTTACCGGGTTTTTCGCAGGTTCTTCTGATAATAGGCCCAGGCATGTTCGATGGTCTGGCGCGGTGATGGATAGTCCGGTCGCCAACCAAGCATCTCTTGCGCCTTTGCGGGATTTGCAACCAGTTTGGCCGGATCGCCAGGACGACGAGAATCATTTACCACTTTGAAGTCGCGACCGGTGATTTCTTGGCAAATCTCGATTATTTCGTTTACGGAACAACCTTCGCCCGTGCCGATATTGACGGCTTCAAAGGCGGCTTGCGTCGATGAGAGGACATAAGCCAATGCCTTTACATGCGCATTGGCAAGATCATCGACATGAATATAGTCGCGAATGCAGGTCCCATCCGGTGTGTCGTAGTCGGTGCCAAATATCTTGATGTGATCGCGTTGGCCCGCAGCCGTTTGCAAGACCAACGGGATCAGATGGGTTTCGGGATCATGTCTTTCGCCCGTGCGGCCTTTCGGGTCGGCACCGGCAGCATTGAAATAGCGCAGTGTGATGGCGTGAAAACCGTAAATATCGGCATAGTCCCGAAGCATGGTTTCGACCATGGCCTTTGAGCGGCCATAGGGGTTTTCTGCACGAACGTCGAGTGTTTCCGAAAGCAACCCGTCATCGCGGTTGCCATAGACGGCGGCGGTTGACGAAAACACGATGTGTTTGCAGCCATTGCGGCGCATCGCTTCAAGCAGGTTCAACGCCCCGGCGGTATTGACTTCGTAAAAGCTGGCCGGTTCCTGCATCGACAGGCCAGCCTCAATCAGAGCGGCCATGTGAATGACCGCAACAGGTTTGAAGTCTTCAAACGCCTTGTTCAGTGCAGCACCGTCGCGAATATCAGCCTGCACAAACGGAATATCTGATGAAACTGCATCGCGATGGCCGTTCGACAGGTTATCAAACACGATCGGCTGGTAACCATTTTCACGAAGCTTGATGCAAATATGCGAGCCTATATATCCCGCGCCGCCTGTTATCAGAATATTCTGCATGATTATGAATTACTTCTTATTCCTGAGCCGCGGCAAAAGATGTGCTCACATCACCTTTTTGCGCGCAAGCGATGCGGTTTTCGGGTTGATCAGTTCGCGGATCCAGTTGGCGGCCTCGATGACGATTGGATCTTTTTGCCGGGCCGGGCGGATCAGCAGGCGATACCACCAGTTCGAAATGAAATCCGGGAAATTAAGTGGCACCAGTTCGCCGCGGTCGACGTAGTTCCGCGCGACCACATCGGTGCTGGCGACGATGCCTTGACCCGCGCGTGCCGCTTCAAGCGCCCAGATATGGTGACTGAAGGTCCAGCAATCAGCCAGCGAAAAGCTGGCATCACTGAACCATTGTTCGATCTGGGAAAACTGTTCGCTGTCGCTGTCAATCAACAGGATGTCGCGGGGTCCCAGTTCGGCGACATCTACGCTGCTTGCGTCAAAGCCGCGCTTGGCCAGCCATTCGGGGGCAGCAAAGGCGGTATAGACCTCGGGCGTTAGAAGCTCGGTGACCCAGTCTTCGGGGCCGGGCAGGTCCTTTGGCGCTATTTGAAGGGCGAGGTCGATTTCAAGCGGATCAAGGCCATCATCAAATTCGATCTTGCGAAACTGTACCGGGATATCGGCGGGTAACCGGTCACGCAGGTTATCAAGCTCATAAAGCAATACGGTCAGGGCAGGGGTCGCCAGCGCACCGATGCGGATCGCCTTGCCCTTGTCGGGGCCGACTTCGCCAGTGATATCGGCAATGCCATCAAGCGCCTCTGTCAGGCGAGGCAAGAGAAGTTCGGCCGATTTGGTCAGCGTCAGTCCGCGGCCCTTGCGGGTAAACAGTACCACGCCAAGGTTTTCTTCAAGCTGGCGAAGTTGATGGCTGATTGCACTTTGCGTCACATGCAGTTCTTCGGCCGCCCCCTTCACACTCTGGTGGCGGGCGGTGGCTTCAAAGGCGACAAGGGCGCGCAACGGGGGCAGTTTTCTGCGCATCGGGTTTCCATCCGGACGGTATTTAACTGTTTTCTATTGTCTATCAGGCCTGATGAGAAATTGGGCCAAAAAAATCTCAACAATGGCTGAAAAAGCTTCATTCGTATTTTTCCAAACAAGCAGGCAATATCATCGTCATACAGGGTTTCCGGCCAAGTTATTTTGACGCTCCCTTGCGCCACCCAGCAAGCCAGTCGCCTCCCGACTGCCGGAAACCCCAGTATCCTCTCAAGAATTCGGGATTGATGATGGCTGCGATGCAACTAAGCGGTAATTTCCGCGGCGTCCTTTGGATGACGGCTGCCATGGCGTCGGGCGTTTTTGTCGATGTCTGTGCCAAGCTTGTTTCGCACGATGTGCCGACGGGGCAAATTCTTGCGATGCGGGCGCTGACTACGGTCGCGGTGTTTTTGATCATCATCATGTTCATGGGCACGCGCCAGATCCGCACACGCCGCCCGATGGCCCATATTGCGCGTGGTGTTCTGTGGTACGGATCGCTGTTCTTTGTGTTCTTTGCCCTGCGCCAGATGAGCATTGCCGAGGTCAACGCCTATCTGTTTATCGAGGCATTGCTCACCGTGATGATGGCGGTGGTGATCTTGGGCGAGAAACTGACGCCGCGCAAAATCATCGCAACCCTTCTGGGCCTTATTGGCGTGTGGGTAATGTGTGTTCCGCGCATGGAGGGTTTTGGCGTGCCGCTGGGTGTCGGGGCGGCATTGATCGGGGCGTTTTGCTTTTCGGCGCAAACCCTGTTTGCCAAGGTGCTGACCCGGACCGAGACCAATTTTTCCATGCTGTTCTGGCCACAGATCATCGCGGTTGTCATCTGGGTACCGATTGCAATCATCACCTGGCATCCGGCGTCACTGGCTGATTGGCTTTATTCATCGGGTGCCGGTTTCTTTGCCATGCTGACCAATTACATGGTTTTGCGTGCGGTTCGGGTGGCTGATGCCAGTGTGGTATCGCCAGCGGCCTATACGGCCCTGCCGTTTTCGGTGGCGATGGATCTGATCTTCTTTGACATGCTGGCGGTGCCGGTCATTTTCATCGGCGCGGGGATTGTGGTGTTGGCTGTGATGTTGCTGGACTACAAGGGTGGCGCCAAAGCCATCGAGGATGTTGTGGAAGAAGAACTCTCGGAACTGGACGAATTTGCCGGGAATGGCGAAATCGGGGATGAAGACGCATCCCCGAAACCGGCCAAGGCATAAGCCCCGCAAAACCTAATGATCAGCGATCATGTTGGGCGCGCGAATCATCGGGTGCCTGATCGCGGTCGTTAAGGCCGTAATCACGGATCACGCCAGCCACCCGTAGCCGATAATCTTCAAAAATTTTATGACGGCCTTTGACCTGAGCACTGCGATGTTCGCCCAGGTTGCGCCAGGCGGCAATCGCGTCCTCATCGCGCCAGAAAGACAGCGATAAAACCTTGCCCGGTGTGGTCAGGCTTTGAAACCGTTCGATCGAAATAAAACCATCCATGGTTTCAAGCACGGGTTTGAGATCACCGGCAATCGCAAGGTAATCGTCATAGTGCCCTTCGCGTGGTGTGACCTCGAAAATGACGGCAATCATGGTTTGATCAGCTCCGTATGCGGGGTGGAGGCAATTTTCAGAAACTGGCGTTCTTCGCGCAGGATAAATTTCTCACGCTGGGAGAATTCATAGTTTTCCCGGCCCAGCGGATCGTCCTTTAAGCGCGCGCGATAGGCTTCATAGGATGCCAGATCGGGCAAGTGATAGATACCATAGGCGGTCGAGACCGATCCTTCGTGCGGGGCGAAATAGCCGACAAGGTCTGCCCCGCAACGCGGGATGGCCTGACCCCAGTTGCGGGCATATTCCATGAAGGCGTCTTTTTTGTACGGGTCGATTTCATAGCGGATGAAACAGGTGATCATGACAGCGTCCTTTCAGGAGAAACATCTTGTTGGGTGACGCGACCCATTATCCCGATTGCGGCGCATCAATGCTTCGATTAGCATCGAACTATGAAAGAAGGACCAGATATTGCCCGCGTGGCTGCATTGCTTGGTGATCCGGCGCGCGCAAACATGCTGACCGCATTGATGAGTGGCCGTGCCCTGACCGCGACTGAGCTGGCGCAGGAAGCCGGAGTGACACCGCAAACTGCAAGCTCGCATCTGGCGAAGCTTGAGGCCGGTCAGATCGTAACCCCACGCAAACAGGGGCGGCATCGCTATTTCACGCTGAGCGGGCCTGATATTGTCGAGGCACTGGAAGTCCTGATGGGGATCGCCAATCGGGTCGGGCATAACCGGGTGCGGACCGGCCCCAAGGACCCGCAACTGCGCAAGGCACGCGTTTGTTATGACCATCTGGCGGGCGATATGGGGGTGGCGCTGTTTGAGGGGTTGATAAACCGTCGCCGGATTGAAAGCGACATCAATGGTGTGGCCCTGACCCCGGCCGGGATTGATTTTGCCAGTGAATTTGGCATTGATCTGGATGGTTTGCGGGCCAAGCGCCGACCGCTGTGTCGAGAATGCCTTGATTGGAGTGCCCGGCAATCGCATCTGGCCGGGTCTTTCGGGGCGGCCTTGCTCGACCGGTTCTATGATTTGGGTTGGGCCCGACGGATGCCGGAGTCGCGGATTGTGCGGTTCAGTGATGCGGGCGAAAAATCATTCCGTGATTTGATCAATCCCTAAGGCCAGCTATCAATCACCGAGCAGGGCGGCAACAAAGGCAGGGACCAGTTCGGTGGCAGGGCCATAGCGGCTGTGATCAAACAGTGTAGCACCCGAACTGGGTTCGAGATTGAGCTCAACCGTCTCAGCCCCGGCTTCCTCGTGGGCGACCTGAACGAACCCGGCAGCCGGATAGACATTGCCGGATGTCCCGATCGAGATGAAAAGCCCGCAATCGCCAAGGGCAGCGTAAATGCGTTCCATTTCAAGCGGCATTTCGCCAAACCAAACCACATGCGGGCGCAGTCCACCGTCATTGCCGCCACTTGGGCACGGGGTTTCCTTGGCAAGGTCGCCGGGCCAATCGGTCAGCAGATCACAGTGATTGCAGCGGATTTTCAGAAGTTCACCATGCATGTGGATCAGGTTTTTGGATCCGGCCCGGCCATGCAGGTCATCAATGTTCTGGGTTACCAGAAGCACATCACCGGGCCATTCGGCCTCTAGCCTTGCCAGAGCCCGATGGGCGGCATTGGGTTGAACATCCGGGTCGTGCAAGCCAGCGCGGCGGTCGTTGTAGAAATGATGCACCAGATCGGGATTACTCACGAAGGCCTCGGGCGTTGCGACCTCGGATATATCGTATCTCGCCCAGATGCCATCGGGATCGCGAAAGGTATGCAGTCCGCTTTCCTTGGAAATGCCAGCCCCCGTCAGGATGACAATCGGAGACTTTTCATCGCGCAGAATGTCTATGATATCGGGGCGAAGCGGCATAGGCTTTGGTCCTTTGACCTGGTTGGATGCCCGCCTTCGCGGGTATGACGGTCTTGCCGTTTAGATTGGCCAATAGATTACGTCATTCCCGCGCATGCGGGAATCTGTTGCAGCATGTATAAATAAAACGGCCTCGCCAAGTATGTCTGGCGAGGCCGTCAAACCCGATCCGCTAAAACCGGTTTGGATGTTCAAGTCGGCTTAGGCCGAGGTATCGACATTGCCGCCAGGCGCGTCATCCTGTTTGGGCGCATCACCCGCCGGGTTTTTGGTGACACCAACCATAGCCGGGCGCAACAAGCGACCCTTGAGCATGTAACCGGCCTGCATGACCTGTGCGACATGGCCATCCGGGTATTCCGGGTGTGGCATTTCAAACACGGCCTGATGCTTGTTCGGGTCAAGCTTCTCGCCAAGCGGTTCGAGCTTTTCGACACCGTTCTTTTCAAGCGCCTTCAGAAGCGTCTGTTCGGTCATTTCAACGCCTTCGACCAGCGTTTTCATGCTTGGATCGGCGTTTGACGTGTCGCCAGCCGCATCAAGCGCGCGGCGCAAGTTGTCGCCAACATCAAGAAGTTCGCGGGCGAATTTGGTGATCGCATAGTTGCCGGCGTCTTCGACGTCTTTCTTTGCGCGGCGGCGGGTGTTTTCCACCTCGGCAGCCTGACGCAACAGGCGGTCTTTCAGTTCGGCGACTTCCGCTTCAAGCGCGGCGACGGGATCGTCGATGATGACATCTTCACTTTCTGCGTCCGTCGCCTCTGCTGCGACGTCGTCAGCTGCGGTTTCTTCTGCGGCGTTGATATCCTGCAGATCTTCCGGGTTGTTCTTTGCGGTTTCCGACATGGCTAACCTTGCTACTTTCACGTTATGCGGCCTGACACGCAGCGCCGCGATTTATCCAATCAGTCGACCGACCAGCTTGGCGGTGTAATCGACCAGCGGAATGATCCGGGCATAATTGATCCGGGTCGGTCCGACAACCCCGATTGCACCCACAATGCTGCCTTCAGCATTCTGATAGGGCGAAATCACCATCGAAAGACCCGATCCGCCGAACAGTTTGTTCTCCGACCCGATGAAAATCTGAACGCCCTGGGCATCCGTCGTCACATCGAGCAATTCAATCATCTGATCGCGGGCTTCCAGCACATTAAACAGGCGGCGAACGGTCTCAAGCTGTTCTATCGTATCGATATTTTCGAGCAGCTGGGATTGGCCCTTAACAATCAGGGACGATCCCTTGACCCCGCCAGCCCAGGTTGCCAGGCCCGCATCAATCAGATTGGCGGAAAGTTCATCAAGCTCCTGCTTGAGGCGATCACGCTCCTTCGTCATCAAAAGGCGCGCATCATCAAGCGTCTTTCCAGCCAACCGGGTATTTAGATAGTTTGCCGCTTCTGTCAATGCCGAGGCGGGCAAATCGGGCGGAACATCAAGGATTCGGTTTTCGACATTGCCATTTTGGGAGACTAGAACAGCCAGAACCTTGCCCGGCGACAGGGCCACAAATTCGATCTGTTTAAGGCGAATGCCATCTGTCTTGGGCGCGACCACCAGTCCGGCACAGCGCGACAGGCCGGATAACATGGTGGTGGCTTCGCCCAGCATCTGATCAAGCGAATAGCCTGCCTGTTCGCAGTTTTTGGTCAGTTGGTCGCGTTCGGCATTGGGAAGGTCGCCGACCTCCATCAATGCATTCACAAACAGACGCAGGCCCTTTTCACTGGGCAGGCGGCCAGCCGAGATGTGCGGCGCGACCAGCAGACCCATTTCTTCCAGATCGGACATGACATTGCGAATGGTCGCAGCCGACAGGTTTTCCGACATGCGCCGCGCGATCGAGCGCGAGCCGATGGGTTCGCCCGTTTCGACATAGGCATCGACAATCTGGCGGAACACTTCACGTGACCGCGCATTCATGTCGCCCAGCAATGTATCGTCAAAATGCGCCATCTGGTTTGCTTCGGGCCCTATTGTCGTGAAACTGAAGAGAATTTAGTCAGGCAAACGCATTGCGTCAATTGCACGCCCTATTGCTAAGCCATGCTTGTAAGTTTGGTCGAAGTTGTTGGTTTAACTGCTTTGCGCCAGGATTGCACCAGAGCAGATAAAAACATCCGGGGAAACTGCTGGACGTTTGGTGGGGCACATCTTACTTTGGGCCAAATTTTTCAGGACAGTTTCGCTTCGTGTGCGGGCAAGCAAGTCGCCACGAACGCAAGCCAAGACAACCAAGAGGTTCCTTCTCATGCGCCCTTCCGGCCGTACCCCCGATCAGCTTCGCGATGTAACGATTGAAACCGGCGTATCCAAATATGCCGAAGGTTCCTGCCTGATCAAATTCGGCGACACGCATGTGATCTGTACCGCCACGGTCGAAGACAAGGTACCGGGCTGGATGCGCAATTCCGGCAAGGGCTGGATCACCGCCGAATACGGCATGCTTCCACGTGCAACCGATTCGCGTATGCAGCGCGAAGCCGCGCGTGGTGGTCAGTCTGGCCGCACCCAGGAAATCCAGCGCTTGATTGGTCGTTCGATCCGCGCGGTTGCCGATATGAAGGCGATGGGCGAAATGCAGATGCGCCTTGATTGCGATGTCATTCAGGCCGATGGCGGTACGCGCACCGCATCGATCACCGGCGCCTATGTTGCGGCCCATCTGGCGTTTCAGGGCGTGCGTCGCCTTGGCCTGATCAAGGAAATCCCGCTGACCCAGCCGGTCGCGGCCATTTCATGCGGCATTTATGAAGGCGAAGCGGTACTGGATCTGGATTACGCCGAAGACAGCAATGCCGGGGCTGATGCCAACTTCGTGCTGGCCGGCAATGGCGGCATTGTTGAAGTGCAGGCAACCGCCGAAGACGTGCCGTTTGATCGCGCATCCTATGATCAGATGTTCGCGCTGGCGGAAAAAGGCTGCAAGGAATTGTTCGCCAAGCAGCGTGAGGCGCTTGGCCTTTAAGGCCACGTAGTTTTAATGGCGGGCATTGGGCCTGCCGTTTTTTCGAATCAGTTGGATATCGCAGTTTCAGGCAAGACCATGGCCCGTCGTTTCGCGGAAAAAAAACTCGTCATCGCTAGCCACAACAAAGGCAAGATCAAGGAAATCGCCGAACTGCTTGCACCGTTCGGGATCGAGGTTTTCTCGGCAGGTGAACTTGATCTTCCCGAACCCGAAGAAACCGAAAAAACCTTCATTGGCAATGCGCAGCTCAAATCAACCGCTGCGGCCAATGGCGCCAATCTTCCGGCCCTTGCCGATGACAGTGGTTTGGCCGTTTCTGCCCTTGATGGCGCACCGGGTATTTATTCCGCGCGCTGGGCCGGGCCGGACAAGGATTTCGACATGGCGATGGAGAAGGTCAAGAACGGTATTGGTGATCATCCGGACCGCCGGGCATCGTTTATCTGTGCCCTGTCACTGGCTTGGCCGGATGGGCATGTCGAGAATTTCGAAGGCCGGGTCGAAGGCGAAATCGTCTGGCCGAAACGCGGCGGCCAAGGTTTTGGCTATGACCCGATTTTCCAGCCCAAGGGATATGACGAAACCTTTGGCGAAATGGACCCGGCGAAGAAGCATGAAATGAGCCACCGGGCCGATGCCTTCCGCCAGTTGGTCAAGGCCTGCTTCGAAGACTGATTTCAGGTTTAACCACTTGCATTGAACTTATGCACGCATCGCGGATGTCATGATCGGCGGTGCGTGTTAGTTTATCGGCCAACATTCCCGCGTTTGAAAAGAGTCCCGCGTGTCCGCAGCCTCAAGTGAAACCGTGCCGTTTGGCATTTATATCCACTGGCCATTCTGTCTGTCGAAATGCCCTTATTGCGATTTCAACAGCCATGTCGCGAACAGCGTCGATCATGTGCGCTGGCGCAAGGCCCTCCGGTCGGAGCTGGCGTTTGGTGCGGCCCGCCATCCGGGGCGGACGGTGGGCTCGGTGTTCTTTGGCGGCGGCACGCCATCCCTGATGGATCCGGAAACCGCCGGGGCCTTGATTGACGACATCAAATCCTTCTGGCCGGTGACGGATGATCTTGAAATCACGTTGGAGGCCAATCCGGGCACGGTCGAGATTGACCGGTTCTCGGCCTTTGCCGCCAATGGCATTAACCGAGTGTCGATTGGCATTCAGGCACTCAATGACCGCGATCTTAAATTCCTTGGTCGCTTGCACAGTGCCGAGGAAGCCATGCGGGCTTTGGATGTCGCGACTTCGGTGTTTGATCGATTTTCCTTTGATCTGATCTATGCAAGGCCGGAACACGATCCCGAGGCATGGCGCAAGGAGTTGCGTGAGGGGCTTGAGATCGCCAATGGCCATATCTCGCTCTATCAGCTGACCATTGAGCCGGGCACACAGTTTTATACCCTGCACCAGCGCGGTGATCTGGTCGTCCCGGGCGAAGACCTTGCGACCGAACTTTATGAGATCACCCAGGAAGAAACCGAGCGCGCGGGCTATCGTTGTTACGAGGTTTCCAACCACACCAAACCGGGTCAGGAAAGCCGCCATAACCTCGTCTACTGGCGCTATGGCGATTATCTTGGCATCGGTCCGGGTGCACATGGCCGCGAGGCGGTGGTGGGCGAGGGTGGCCGTACCACGCCGATGGCCGTCCGCCGTCACCGTGCGCCTGATATCTGGCTGGATCGGGTCGAACAGCATGGACATGGCACGCAGGAAGAAACCACGCTTGAGGCTGATGAACGCCTGCTTGAAATGGTGATGATGGGCTTACGCCTTAACGAAACCATCCCGGCGGCGCGGTTTGAGCGCGTCATTGGCAAGGGACCGCGGGACGTGCTTGAACTGGATCGCCTCGAAACCCTGATCGAGTCTGGTGATCTGATCTGTGATTCTGCGGGGCTGCGTGCCACCGATCAGGGCAGGAACCGTTTGAACGGTGTTCTGGCCTATTTATTCGACCACGCGGTGTAAGGCCGAAACCCACTAAATGCCAAGAAAAACCGCACGATTGGCGGGGGTCCGCAATTGGGTGCAGGAAGTTTCACCAAACCATCAAAAAGTTGGTTGACACTTAAGCCTGACCGCGTATATTCCGCCCCGTTCCGGCGGAAAACCCCGGACAATACCTAAGCCCCTATGCCCAGGTGGCGGAATTGGTAGACGCGCTGGCTTCAGGTGCCAGTGGCCTTAAGGTCGTGGAAGTTCGAGTCTTCTCCTGGGCACCATACCCCAGCACATTTTTGATGTGTTGGGGTATTGTCGTTTTGGGCATTCTGACTTTTTCAATTATTGATTTCGTGGTGTTTTCTTTCGGGTTATTAATTGAGAAGGATATCACCTTAAACTTGGAGGGGTTCATTGGGGCACTGCAATTTACGTAATCGTAGATGCACAAGCGTTAGTGGGGAAAACTGGAGTTGGGTACGATTTTGGCAGCGCTTACCAAGACGCGCCGCGCTTGCCCTGTATTCTATTCCGAGATACGCACTTGAGAAATACTATGGCTGCGGTCCATTCCATATCACCCCAGCCAAGTATAAACAGTATTGCCTTGACATTGTTGCTTATTTGAACAGCCGCCCCAACCGTGGCAGCATAATAGATATCGGCTGCGGTTTTGGAGACGTTCTCCTGAAGGCCAAATTCAAACATCGCGTCGGTCTCGATCACAAACAATGCGTGCTGGATGCTCTGCGATTCTGCGCCCGCATCACGGGCCGGTCTCGAACCCTTGAGACGCGCCTCTACAAGTTTGGCGAAGGGCTGCCGATCGACGGTCACTTTGACTACATCGTGATCTGCAACTGGATCCACAATATCGCTCCAGAT
>ENA-ORCZ01000389-ORCZ01000389.1-marine-metagenome-genome-assembly--contig:-NODE-389-length-21091-cov-4.002760_pt1 | contig 21091 bp, 17 predicted proteins | sample MGYA00237785_ERZ508519 | MGnify/ENA primary metagenome ERZ508519 (study PRJEB26189, sample SAMN06268790) | marine metagenome | isolation source: Bioluminescent Bay, La Paraguera, Puerto Rico | place...
GTGTGACCGGAGCGCATCAGAACGCCGCCTTCCTTGGCCACCAGCGGGAAGATATGGCCGGGACGCACGAAATCTTCTGCCGCCACATTCGAATTGGCGAGCGCGCGCACCGTGGAGCAGCGCTCCTCGGCCGATATGCCCGTGCTCAGGCCCTGGCGGTAGTCGACCGAGATGGTGAAGGCTGTGGCGAGTGGCGCGTCGTTCTCCGCCACCATGGGATCGAGGCGCAGGCGCCGCGCATTGGCGACCGTCATCGGGGCGCAGATGATGCCGGAGGTGTGGCGGACCATGAAGGCCATCTGTTCGGGCGTGACCTTAGAGGCGGCAACGATCAGGTCGCCTTCGTTCTCGCGGTCGTCATCGTCGGTCACGACCACCATTTCACCGCGCTCGAATGCGCGGATTGCTTCTGCGACACGGGCCTGGGACACGGGATGCTCCTTGGTTGTAGACAGTCCGAGAAAATCGTTTGGGGTGACGGCGCCATTGGTGGCGATGGCGATCTTGCGCGCCATGTCGCGCGAGACCCACACATTGGGGTCGTTGCACATCGCGGTGACGGAGGCAGGCGACAGGTTGGCGCGGCGCGCGAACGCGCTGCGGCTTTCCCCGGTCTGCAAGAGCCATAGATCCAATCTCATGGGGTCGATATAGCCCCGTTCGATTTCAGCCTCAAGACAAGGAAGGAGAATTTTTCAGTAATACTGAAATTCAGTCGCTTTTGACAAACTCGGCGACGCGGGAGACGAAGGCCGGGGTCATCCAGCGCTCCTCTAGGCCGTACTTGGCGCAGAGCCCGGTCAGGTCCTCGGCGAGGTAGGAGGTAAAATACGGCTCGTGGAAAAGCTGCGGAAAGACCGACAGCAGGCCGTCATAATCCGGCACGTCGCCGGTCTGCAGACTGTCGACGAAAAGGAAGGATCCGCCCGGTTTCAGGACGCGCGCGACTTCGGCAATGACCTTGCGCCGGATCTTCGGCGGCAGTTCGTGGAAGAGAAAGACGCAGGAAACGATGTCGAGCGAGGCGTCGGCAAAGGGCAGGTTTTCGGCCATGGCGGTCGCAAAGTGTGCCCGGCGCGAGGGCATCCGCTCCCGCGCGACATTGAGATAGGGCTCGGAGAGATCGATGCCGGTTCCGGTCAGTCGCGGAAAGGCCGCGAGAGCCGGGCGCAGCAGGCCGCCGGTGCCACAGGCGATGTCGAGGTAGGCGATCTTGCGCTGATCCTTCTGCCGCAGGATACGGGCGAAGGGCACCAGCGCCCGTCGGCGCATGGCCGAGGTTGCACCGGAAAACAGCACGTCCACCTGGAAATCGTACAGCCGGGCGCTTTCCTCCGAAAGCCAGCCGTCCGTCTGGAAGTGAAAGTTCTGGCGATAGTAGCGCGGCAGGGCGCCTGCAAAACCGTCCGGCTCGGTGTTCACCTCCTGATGCGCGCCTTTCGCCCGGCGGCGGGCGACTTCCGGCACGTCCTTGAAGAAGGCACGGCTGGTGGCGATCAGTTCGCGCGGGCTCATCGTGCCGTCGGACGGCATCGGATAAAGCCCGTCCTCGACCGACTTCAGGTCTTCAGCGAACAGCCGGACAATATCGGACAACATCCGACGTTGGCCGGGAACCGGACCATCCGGAACGATCTCGGGTGTATCCGGCAGCTCCTTCTTCAGCTCCCGGTTCATCCGGCGCATGGCTTCCGAATGAAGCGAATAGAGAGCCACACGGCTGCCCTGGTACAGCGCGTAGCGGGTGCGGCGGGCAAGGCTCCGGAGCGGCGGCAGGTTACGCGAGCCGTTGGAAGGTCCGAATTCCTCGTCCGCTGCGCTCATGGCTCACACTCCTGTCACTGCCTCGTCAGTACTGCCACTGCTTCAATATGGGGCGAATAGTGGAACTGGTCCACCGGTGTGACGCTTTGCAGCTTGTAACCGCCGTCGATCAGGATACGCAGGTCCCTGGCAAGCGTTGCCGGATTGCAGGAGACGGCGACAACCGTTTTGACCTTGGAGGCGGCCAGCTGTTCGGCCTGGGCCTGGGCACCTGCCCGTGGCGGGTCAAAGACCACGGCCTCGTATGGCTCCAGTTCCTCGCGCACCAGCGGACGGCGGGAGAGGTCGCGGCGCTCGAACGTGACCTTCTTCAGGCCTTGAGGTTTGCGCAGGGCCTTGTCGAAGGCCGCAAGCGCCGCCGCATCGCCTTCCACCGCATGCACATTCGCCTGCCGCCCGAGGCGCAGCGCGAAGGTGCCGACGCCGGAAAAGAGGTCTGCCACCGTCTTGGCCTTGCCGACGCCTTTCAGGACGAGCTCGGAAAGAGCCTCTTCGGCGGCAACGGTCGCCTGCGTGAAGCCTCCGGGCGCCGCGACGATGCCGACGCCGTCCATGTCGAGAAGCGGCGGGCGTACTTCCAGGATGACTTCGCCATTGACCGACAGTCGCGCCAGATCCTGTTCGACCACTTTCTGGGAGAGGGTCGGGATCTTGCGGTCGTAGTTCTTGTCAGCATTGTCGATGGCGACGTCGAGACCGGCGGTCGTTGCCAGCACGGTCAGGCGCAGTTCGCCTTTCTTGGGCATCACTTCAGCGGCCAGCGCCTTAAGTCCCGGCAGGGCCTTGACGATGCCCGGATCAAGCACCGGGCACTCCCTGACATCGACCAGCCGGTGGCTGGCCTTCTCGTGATAACCGAGCAGGGTGTGGCGTCCGGCCCGGGTTGCGGTCAGAACCGCGCGGCGACGGCCACCTGCTGTTGCCGCAATGCTCTCCGAAACCTCGGCGACGATGCCCCGGTCGCTGAGCGCCTTTTCGACAAGGCCGCGTTTCCAGGCCAGATAAGGCTGTTCGGCCAGATGCTGCACCGAGCAGCCGCCACAGGCCTCGTAATGACGGCAGACCGGCTCGATCCGATCGGGCGACGCTTCCAGAATGACGGGGTTCTTGGCCCGGCCGTCAACGACGCTGGCCCGGACCTTTTCGCCGGGCAGGGCGCCGGCCACGTAAACCGTCCCGGTCTCCGTTTCGGCAACGCCGTCGCCGCGGTGACCGAGCGTGGTGATTTCGATCTCTCTCTCGCTCATGGGCGAGCGATAGCGCCACGCGGTTGATTGAGCAAGCCTTGATCATCGAAGTCGTTGTTCCTCACCCTCCCTCATCCAGAGGAAGCACGTCAGCGCTGTCTCCAAGGATGGGGCGCGAACTCAGGAATATGACGCCCATCCTTCGAGACAGGCCTCCGGCCTTCCTCGGGATGCGGTGGAGAGAAAGATGATCGGCCGCATTTCTGCAAATGGCGCTTAAGCCTTCTTGCCGTAGAGCAGCCATTCCGCATTGCCGTCGCCACCCTTGACGGGAGAAGGGACGAGATCGCCGGCCTCCCAGTCCGGAACCGAACCGAGCCAGGTCTTTACCTCATTCGCGGTCTCTTCGGCTATCTGCGGATCGACCAGCCCGCCCTTGCCGATCCTTTCCCTGCCCGCCTCGAACTGCGGTTTGACCAGAAAGACGCCTTCAGCCCCCGGAGCGGCAAGCGCGAGGGCTGGCGGCAATGCGAGCTTCAGCGAGATGAAGCTGACATCGGAAACGAGCAATGACGGCCAGTCGCCGTCCAGATGCTCGAGGGAGAGGTCGCGGGCATTCAGGCCGTCCTGCGCCCGGACCTTCGGGTGATCCTTCAGGCTGTCGTGCAGTTGCTCGTGACCGACATCGATGGCGTGCACGCGCCCGGCGCCCCTTTCCAGAAGCAGCTGCGTAAAGCCGCCTGTGGAGGCGCCGATATCGAGGCAGATCCGGTCCGCCGGGTCGATCCCGAAACGGTCAAGCCCTTCTATCAGCTTCAGCGCTGCGCGGCTGACATAGCCGGAGGCAGGATCCTCCACCAAGATGGCAGCGCCAGCTTCTGTCTTCTGGGAAGGCTTCGTGCAGACCACCCCGTTCACGGAGACGGTGCCACGCAGGATCGCATCGCGGGCGCGGGCGCGGCTCGGGAAATGCCCCGTGTCGACAAGATGCTGGTCGAGACGCTGTTTCGCCATGGAGGAAGAAATCAGAAGCAGCCGGCGATGGCGGAGATGAGCCGGTCGACATAGACGCGCTCACCGGCATAGAACCAGAGCAGCGCCGACAGCGCAACGAGCCCCGTCGCGCCGGCGCCCAGTCCTATGTAGAGCGATTTGCCCATGATCCCCGGTTCACTTCGTCTGGCGATCAGGAAGAGGCGGGGCCATTGGCGATCAGCTTGCGGAGCTTGCCGAGCGCGGTTTCCTCGTCTTCCTGGTAGGCGATGGTGCCGACGAACTTGTTGTCGGCGTCCATCAGGTAAATGGCCGCGGAATGGTCCATCGTATAGTCGCCGTCGTCAAGAGGCACCTTCTTGGCATAGACCCGGTAGGCCTTCAGCATCGCATCGATCTGCTCGCGGCTGCCGGAGAGCGGCACGATGCGCTTGTCGAAGGCCCAGACGTAGTCGCGCATGACTTCCGGCGTATCCCGTTCCGGGTCGACGGTGACGAAGGCGTAATTCAGCTTGTCAGCGTCCGGACCGAGTTCGGCCATCCAGCCCTGCAGTTCGGCAAGGGTGGTCGGGCAGACGTCGGGACAGAAGGTGAAGCCGAAGAAGAGGACGGTCGGCTTGCCGGCAAAGGTCTTGTCGGTCACCGTTTCGCCCGACCCGTCGACCAGTTCGAACGGGCCGCCAATGGCCGCCAGCGGTTCGATCAGGGCACCGGAATTGCTGTTTCCGGCGGTCTGCTTGTAGACGAGCACGCCAGAAGCGACAGCAAGAACGGCAACCGCAGCCCAGGCGACATAGCGGATAAGTTTGATACCTGACATGAGGATCTCCTTCAGGAAAGCCTTCCGCGTTGGCATCAACGCGGAAGGTTCCGGCATGTTTTTTCGGTCAGTTCTTGCTCTTGTCCATGTTGCTATGGTCCATCTGGCCGTGATCCATCTCACCGCCGCCGGGAGCTTTGGCACCCATCTTGTCCACCGCAAGTTCCACGGCGACGTCACCGGCCTTCTCGAAGGTTAGGACCACCGGGATCCGCGTGCCTTCGACGAAGGCTTCGTTCAATCCCATGAACATGATGTGATAGCCGCCCGGCTTCAGGGCAACGGTTTCGCCGGCGGGGATCTCCACGCCGTCTTCCATCGGGCGCATGGTCATGACGCCGTCATTGACCGCCATTTCGTGGATTTCGACCTTGGCGGCCGCATCCGAGCTGGCTGCAAGCAGCCGGTCGGACTCCTCACCGGTATTCACGATTTCTACAAAGCCGCCGCCCGCCTTGGCATTCGGCGGCGTTGCCCGGGTCCACGGATGGTTGAGGGTCAGGTCGCCCGCCTTGTATTCGTGCGCGAACGCGGACAGGGAGAGAAGCGTGATCGCCGCGGCCGCGGCAACGGATGTCCAGAGTTTCATTTTGAGTGTCCTTGAGGTCTGAGTGATTTTAAAGATCGTCAGCTCAAGGCAAGGGGTGGAGCCCTGATGGCGGCAGTCCGTGATGGCCTCGACAGGATCAAAGGTTGCCCGGACAGCTTCAGGAACGCAGCCGCCGCGATGCGGTGTGGATCGGGCGAAAGCAGATCCGCAGCGACAGTTGGGGCGGCCGCGCAGCCATGGGCGCAGACAGGCCCGCACTGGCAAGCCAGAGGATCGTGCGATCCCGGTAGTGTCTGCTCCTGTTCGGACGGCTGGCAGAGGCTTGCAAGTCCCGCCGCAAGGCCGGCATCGGGTGTCAGCGCGCCGGCCAGGATCAAGAGGCCGAGACGGACCACGAAGGCAAGGCTCACCAGCGCCACCAGCGGATGACGCTCCTGGCGCAGCAACTGCATTCGGGTAAGGCGCGGCTTCATGCTGTGGCTATAGGCCGATTGGTGTCGTCTGTCGAGGGACGAAAGGGCGCAGGGGGAAGCACAAGCAGCCCGGCTCCTAAGAAGGCTGCGGAGGCTTTGCAGGTTTTGCGTTCGCGTCGTCTTCAACCTCTTGCCGAGGCTCCTCGTCGGCGTGATCGTGCGTGCCTTCGAACTTGTAGATATCGTCCTCGTAGGCCGGGAATTCCTCCGGCGGGATGACGTATTCCTCCGTCGATGCGTCCAGCGGCTCGGCGGAGATCACCGTGCCGACCTGGGCGGTGGAGGCATATTCGAAGTCGGTCTTTTCTGCAGCGCTCGGGGCCTGGCGCGTGATGACACGGGCCAGGATGAAGGCGACCATGGATACATTTGCGCCGATGATCATGATGTAGAGGCCGGACGGGCCGGTGGAACTCATGATCAGCGACGCGATTAGCGGACCGGCGATCGAGCCGATACCGAAAGAAAGCAGCATGCCGGATGACGTGGCGACGAAATCCTCCGCCGCCGAATGGTCGAAGGCATGGGCAACCGTGATGGCATAGAGAGGTTGAACGGCCATGCCCATCATGAATGCGCTCAGCATGATCAGGGAGACGGCTTCGATTTCCACCGACACGATGACCGTCGCGACGGCGGCCGTCGCAATGCCGAGGCCGGCAATCACCAGGCGCCTGTCGATCATGTCGGAAAGCCGGCCGACGGGCCATTGCGCGATGAGGCCTCCACCGACGATCGCCGCCGCGTAAAAGGCGGCCTGTTTGGTGGAAAGGCCCACCTGGGAACCATAGAGCGGCGCCAGGGTCAGGAGCGCACCTTGCGAAGCGCCGACAAAGAGAACACCGACAAAGGCTGCGGGTGAATTTCTGTAGAGCTTCGCCGGCTGGAACCGCACAAGCGTTATCGGGGCGGGCTGGGTGGAAGTCGTCAGCGAAACCGGCATCACCGCCAGGCTGACCATCACCGAAGCGATGGCGAAGGGCACGAAGTCGGCGATGTTCATCGTCGCGATCGAAATCTGGCCCATCATCAGCGCCGCGAACAGGATGACGATGTAGACCGACATCACCGTACCGCGGTTCTCGTTGGAGGCGCTCTCGTTGAGCCAGCTTTCGACGATCATGTAGAAGCCGGCAAGGCAGAAGCCGGAGACCATACGGATCGCCATCCAGGCCCAGGGGTCGACGACGACCGGATGCAGGATCGCGGCGGCGGACATCATGGAAACGAGGGCGGCAAAGGCGCGAATATGTCCGGCGCGCATGATCACCAGCGGCGCGCCAAGGCAGCCGATCACCATGCCGAAGAAATAGGCCGACGAAACAAGACCAATCTCGAAGTCGGTGAAGTAGTACCGGTCGGCGACCAGCGGCAGCAGCGTGGTCTGCAGGCCGTGCCCGAAGATGAGCAGGGCCACCGACAGCAGAAGAGCGGATACGGAGAGGAGGGTCTGAGCCATGGCTGCTTCCTGACGACGGACCGGCAGTCGACCGTGAAGGTTCTCTGTCAGCCTCGTGCGTGCACTTGAACAAAAGCGCCGGATCGATCCGGCGCGCTCTTTTGCGGGCCCAGCCTTTTCAGGTCCGGCGGCTTGTGTCAATCACGATCGGGTATCGCTCCCCAGCCGAGCCTCGCAGCTCTGGTCGAGGTTTCGGGCAAACGGATGCCGGCCCGCGGGAAATCAGGCGCGTTGCGGCGTACTGATCGAGGCGGTGCCGAGCGCGGTGAAGACGGTCTTTAGAATGCCGTCACAGGTAAGGCCGGCACGTGCATACATGGCGTCGGGCTTGTCCTGGTCGATATAGGCATCCGGGAGTGCCAGCGCGCGCACCTTGAGGCCGTTGTCGAGAAGGCCTTCCTCCGCAAGCCGCGTCAGGACATGGCTGCCGAACCCGCCGATGGCGCCTTCCTCGACGGTGACCAGCACTTCGTGCTCGCGCGCGAGCCGGCGGATCATGTCCATGTCCAGCGGTTTTGCGAAGCGGGCGTCGGCCACCGTGGTGGATAGACCGGCGGCATCGAGTTCCTCGGCCGCCTTGAGGCATTCGCTCATGCGGCCGCCGAAATTCAGAAGGGCGACCTTGGTACCTTCGCGGCGGATGACGCCCTTGCCGATTTCAAGAATGCTGCCGCGCTCGGGCAGGTCCAGCCCGACGCCTTCGCCGCGCGGATAGCGGAAAGAAATCGGGCCATCGTCATAGGCAACGGCAGTCGCAACCATGTGGCGCAGCTCGACCTCGTCCGCCGCGGCCATCACCACGAAACCGGGCAGGCAGGCAAGGAAGGCCGTGTCGAAGGCACCCGCGTGGGTCGGTCCGTCGGCACCGACGAGACCGGCGCGGTCGATCGGGAAGCGCACCGGCAGGCCCTGGATCGCCACGTCGTGGATCACCTGGTCGTAGGCGCGCTGCAGGAAGGTCGAGTAAATGGCGGCAAAGGGCTTCAACCCTTCCGTCGCAAGGCCCGCGGCAAAGGTCACCGCATGCTGTTCGGCGATGCCCACATCGAAGGTCCGGTTCGGAAAGGCTTCGCCGAAGAGATCAAGGCCCGTGCCGTCAGGCATCGCCGCGGTGATGGCGACCACCTTCTCGTCCGTTTCCGCTTCCTTGATCAGCGAGGTCGCGAAGACATTGGTGTAGCTCGGCGCATTGGCCTTGGGCTTGGCCTGCTTGCCGGTGACGACATCGAACTTGGCAACGCCGTGATACTTGTCCTTGGCGCCTTCCGCCGGTCCGTAGCCCTTGCCCTTCTGGGTGACGGCATGGATCAGTACGGGGCCATGATGGTTGTCGCGAACGTTCTTCAGGACGGGCAGCAGGTGCTCGAGATTGTGACCGTCGACGGGGCCGACATAATAGAAGCCGAGCTCCTCGAACAAGGTGCCGCCAGTCCAGAAGCCGCGGGCATACTCCTCCGCCCGCGCCGCTTTCTCGAAAACCGGCTTGGGCAGGTTCTTGACAAGGTTCTTCGCCGCGTCGCGCAGGGTCTGGTAGGTCGGTCCGGAAACCAGCTTGGCAAGATAGGCCGACATGGCGCCAACCGGCGGGGCGATGGACATGTCGTTGTCGTTCAGGATGACGATCAGGCGCGAGCCGAGGTGGCCGGCATTGTTCATTGCCTCATAGGCCATGCCTGCTGACATCGCACCATCGCCGATCACCGCGATGATATTGTTGTTTCCGCCCTTCAGGTCGCGCGCCGCAGCCATGCCGAGGCCGGCGGAAATGGAAGTGGAAGAATGGGCAGCGCCGAATGGATCGTAGGCGCTTTCGGCGCGTTTGGTGAAACCGGAAAGACCGTTGCCCTGGCGAAGCGTCCTGATGCGGTCGCGGCGCTCGGTCAGGATCTTGTGCGGATAGCACTGGTGCCCGACATCCCAGATCAGCCTGTCGTCCGGTGTGTTGAACACATAGTGCAGGGCGACCGTAAGTTCGACGACCCCCAGCCCGGCACCCAGGTGACCACCGGTAATCGACACGGCATCGATGGTCTCGGCACGCAGTTCGTCGGCCAGTTGCCGCAGATCGGCCTCTGCAAGCAGGCGAAGGTCTGCCGGCGAAGTCACCTTGTCGAGGATGGGCGTATCGGGTTTGGAAGTCACTCTGGAGACGGCTCCATGGTTTGAAACAGGCGGGCAGGCATACACCAACCGGATATAGGGCGCAAATGCGGTCAGCGGAATGCGCCAAATTGGCCTCGCGTATTGCGAGGGTGGAGCGCTCGCGAACCGGTCGCCTGCCTAAATTAGGAGTTGGTCATGCATAATTCGTGCAACTTTTTGCGAAAAAGGCCTGCATCACCCGTTTGGGTGATGCATCTCGTCCAGATCTGGCCTAAGGAATTGGACGTGGTCGATGGGGCCACGTGCACAGTGATCAACTCGGGGTCGCTAGTCGCGGCCCCTACTTTTGTGTCTCGCGCACTGTCGGCGCGCGCTGTTCTTTCTCCTAATCCGTGTCGTATCGTCTGAATGCCCCACAGCCCATGCGGCGACGTTCAGAACAGCTTCGCCAGCCGATGAACCAGCCTGGCGAGCTGGAGTTGCGTGTGCGCCCCTGTCTTGTCGTAGATGCGCCGCAGGTGCGTCTTGGCCGTATTGCGGGTGATGCCGAGGCTGTCGATCGTGGCACTCAAGGAGCCTGAGACGGTCAGGTGCCGGGCAAGATGAGCCTCCGTCTGGGAGAGGTCGTAACGGGCTTGCAGGTATCGTTCGACGGCTTCGGAAATGTCGGCTGATTCCCAGACACGCAGCAGATACCAGGGCGGCTCTGCTGCGGGCAGGTCTCCCGGTGGGGTTAGAGCCGCAATTGATATTCGTTTCAGAAAGCCGTCCGGCCCCGAAAAAAAGACCGACCGGACCTGAGTAACCGCGGGGCCTTCTTCCGGCGGAACGTCCGTCGAGAGTTCCGTGGCTCCGTCAGGCTGAAAGGACGCTCGAATGTCAGCCAGGCAGGCCTCTAGTTGCCTGTTCCTGAAGACCAGGCTCCCGCGGCGCGCAATGGCGGCATCCATGCCCGCCAGGACGCCGGCCCCCGAGTGGGTTTGCGCCAGGATGCGGTGTTGTGCATCGATCAGAAGCGCCGGCCCCTCCAGCGCGGACAGGAATGCCTGATTGATCTGATTTTGCGCTTGTTCTTCCCGAAGACGGAAATGGATCGCCAGTCCCGGGGACAGCACCTCAACGATCTTGCCGAAGGTTTCAATGGCGAGCGTAACGTCGATCGTCGCCGGTGTACGCGTGACGAAAAGGCAGGCGAACAGGACGGTCGAGGCCTCGTTCCGCCAAATCGGCGATATCAGCCCCGGCGAAGCCTGCAGAACGGGATCGGTGTCATGCGGGGCCGCGCGGACAGAAGGGGAAATGGTGGAAGGTTGTCCGGCCGGGCTCCGGCTGGACCGGCCGCCGGCAAGGGTCGTCTTGCAATAGGGATAAAAGAGTGAAGCATCAGACAGGAGGAATTGGAAAGCGTTGCGTCCACCTTCCATTTCGATCTGCCTCAGAACGGAACCGAACTCGTTTGCGGACTGAAGGCCGCCGAATTGGGGAAGTGGCTGACTGTTCTGGTCAAATTCCGCAAGAAAAGAGCGGCAGGACAGCTTGTTGTCGATGAACTCCAGAACATTTGGCCAGCCAGCGGGTCTCGAGGAGCACTCAAGAACGTGAATAAGTAGATTTACTTGGTCAGTCTCACTGAGAGCGGGCATGGCATGCTGGATCTACTGATTATTTACATATGAGCCTCGTTTCCTTTCAAATATTTCTACCGATTTTTTTCGATTTTTGCAATGCAGAGCCAGGCCGGCGACTATTCGACAAGCCTTCGAATGGTGTTGGGTAAAGTGGTTTTCCGGAAGCATGGCGCCTGAGGCCGCTTTCAGATGGCGGTACAACCTGAGCCGCTGACGTTGTGACACTCAAAGCCGCCCAAGATAGCGCTCCAATGATGGAACGGAGTCCTGTTCCGGGTGAACGGGTTCCGAATATTTGTTGTTTGCAATGAGCCGAAGCGAGATGCCGGCCGCTTTTACTGCGGGTCGAGCGCTTCCGTTCCGCCGGCCTCGCCATTCTGGCCGAGCTGGATCTTTTCCACTTTCGCTTCAGCGGATTTCAGGAGCGCATCGCAGTGTTTGCGCAGGGCATCGCCTCTTTCATACATGTCGATGCTGCGTTCCAGGGGGACGTTCCCCTGTTCCAGTTCCCTGACGATGGTGTCGAGCTGCTTGAGTGCCTCTTCGAAGGAAAGGCCGGAAATGTCTTTGGCAGCTTCGCTCATCAGTGGGCTTCCGTCTTGCTGAGGGTCTGGATGTGGGGTTCTGGAACTGAGGGCAAACTTGCGGGCCTCGCGCTGAAGGTCAAGGTTTGATTTCCGTCTTCGACCGTTCTTCCCCTTGCTTTTGTCCGCCGCCGAATGAAACGAGACGCAACATCACCCCGTCATGAGTGTCATCACATGCGCGGCCACCGAACGGGCCAGGCCCTCAAGATCATAGCCGCCCTCGAGCACCGAGATAAGATGACCGTTGCTGTGCCGGTCGGCGACATCCATCAGTGCCCGGGTCGCCCAGGCGAAGTCGGCTTCGACCAGATTGAGACCGCCGAGCGGATCGCGCATATGGGCGTCAAAGCCGGCTGAGATGATCACCAGCTCCGGCGCGAATGCGTCAAGTCGCGGCAGCACGACAACGTCGAAAGCCTCCTTGAAGCCGGTCCCGTCCTCGCCCGGGGCAAGCGGTGCATTGACGATGGTGTTGGCCGAGCCCGTTTCCGAGGCCGCTCCTGATCCGGGGTAAAGCGGCATCTGGTGGGTCGAGCAGTACATGACCGTCGGGTCATCCCAGAAGATGTCCTGTGTGCCGTTGCCGTGATGCACGTCGAAATCGATGATTGCCACGCGGCCGAGTCCGTATTTCGCCTGGGCGTAGCGCGCAGCGACGGCCGCGTTGTTGAAGAAGCAGAAGCCCATGGCACGGTCTTTTTCCGCGTGGTGGCCCGGCGGGCGTGAAGCGGAAAAAGCGTTGTCGACTTTTTTCGTCAGAACTTCGTCCACTGCACGGCAGGCTCCGCCGACCCCGCGGAGTGCCGCTTCCCAGGTGCCGGGCGACATGGTGGTGTCGGCGTCGACCCGCGCCACGCCTTCCTTGGGCGCCAGCCGGTGGATCTGGTCGACATAGCTCATCGGATGTGCGCGCGCGATGTCCTCAACGGTTCCCATCGGCGCCAGATCCCGCGCGACAGACTGGAACTTCTCGTGTTCCAGGATCCTGTCGATGGCGCGGATCCGGTCGGGACGCTCCGGATGCCCCACCGGTGTCAGATGGTCGAGATAACAAGGATGATTGAGGATCAGCGTAGACAAGGGCGTTTCCGGGCGGGCGTTTCTTTTCTGGTTTCGGCACGCATCTGAGCCGTTGCCCGGCGGACTGTCAATCGCCGCGGGCGAATTAACACCCGTTGCAGAATGCCCTTTAGGGAACGCGCTCCGGGTTGCCCTCCGCAGCGACTGGGACGCAGGCGTTCAGGTCAGCAGAAAGAAAGGTGGGCGGCATTTCCGGAAAAGAGCCGATGAAGGATACGAAGCGATTTTTTGGCTCCCCGGGACTTTTCAAAAAGGGCCGGCGTTATCGCCGGCCCCCGGAACTGTAAAAAAGGGGATCGTGCAAAAAAAAGGGGCCGGCGATAACGCCGGCCCTTGGTGAGGTGCGAGCACCGCAATGCCCGAGGGGAGGTCCGCTGCATCTCAAATCTGATTCTCAATCTACGTGATTCCAGTAAGGGAATGCGAGATTTTTATCGTAATTCATTTACGTCACGGTGTTGATAAGTTTGCAGTACACCTCGTTTCGGAGCAAGTCTTGTAGTAATTGCTTAGCCAGATCCCGGTTTCGCGTGGGCGGCATATTTGTCCGTTAAAGTGGAAACTTGACCTGCTGGTCTATTAACTTCAGGTGTTCGAAGTTCAACTTTCGCGGCAGCGGCGGCTCTGGAATTGCTGATTTTTAAGGCTTTTTATTTTTGTGATGAAGAAAACACCAAATGCCAGAGAGACTCGCTGTCTCCGGCTGATGATTCCAGTCGCGCTCTCGGGTCACCCGCGCGGGGCGGCGGCCCGGCGCAACCGATCGTTGATGGCTTCGCCCAATCCAAAGTTGGGGATAAACTGAACCCGGATCGTGCGAACGCCCTTTGAGTCCAGAAGACGCATGGCATGGAAGAGGTTAGCGGCCGCCTCGGTCAGGTTTCCCGTCGGGCTCAGGTTGACTTCGGCAAGGGCCGACCCGGCCCCGGCAAGCGGCACCGGTCCGAAGGACAGCAGCCCTTCGCCGGATGCGGCCTCGGACGCGTTGAGCAGCATCGACGCATTGGGAGCGTAGTGGGACAAGAGCATTCCCGGCGCGGCGGGCGCGTCGGGGCTTGCGTCCGAGGCGTTTCCCGCCAGTGGTGCACCCAGAACCCGCTCGATGTCCTCCCGGGCGATGCCGCCGGGCCTCAGAAGCCGTGCTTCGGCGTCAAGCAGGCCGACGATGGTGGATTCGATCCCGACCTGACAAGGGCCGGCATCGATCACGTAACTCAAGGCTTCCCCGAGATCCGCGACCACGTCCTCGGCCCTTGTCGGGCTGATCCGGCCCGACCTGTTGGCGCTCGGCGCGGCGAGAGGGCGTCCGGTCCTTTCCGACAGAAACCGCATTACGGACCCGTCGGGCACTCTGAGGGCAACGCTGTCCAGTCCCGCCGTGGCGAGATCGGAAATCGGTGAACCCTTCTGCTTCGGCACGACCATCGTCAGCGGTCCCGGCCAGAAGGCGGCCGCGAGTTTCAGGGCACGCTCATCGAAGACGCCATGGGCGCGCGCAGCCTCAATCGAGGGAAGGTGAGAAATCAGCGGATTGAAATGCGGCCGGCCCTTGGCCTCGAAGATCCTGGCGCAGGCGAGGCTGTTGGTGGCGTCTGCCGCAAGGCCGTAGACAGTCTCTGTCGGCACCGCCACCAGTTCTCCGGCTTCCAGCGCGGAACAAGCGGCACTGGCCTGCGGCGCCTCCTGCCAGTCCGGGCTGTCGATGTCGAGCGTCCAACGCTTCATGTTGCCAGTCTCAATAAAGCCGTTCACTTCGAAACACCGGGCGGGCATGCTGGCCAAAAAGACTATGACCTGCCGCTGCGATACGGGTTGACGTTAACGTCAACTGGTCTATTGTCCAGCAAACTGCTGCCGATAGCGCCTTTTGCGGACAAGCTCCGCCGCCGTCAAGCTCAGAACAGTGAAAACAGCCATTCGCCGGCCACATGAGTGCCGGAAGGTTTTGGGAGGACCTGAATGTACCGCGCCCCTGTCGATGAGATCGCCTTCACCCTGAAACAGGTCTGCGGGTTGAGCGACCTGCAGAAGACTTCCCGGCACGCGGATCTGGGCGACGATCTTGTCGACGCCATCCTGACGGAGGCAGGAAGGTTTGCGGCCGAAGAGATTGCGCCGCTGAATTCGGTGGCCGACAGGCACGGCACGCCGCTTGAAAACGGCAAGGTGTTGACCCCACCGGGCTGGCGCGAAGCCTATCACGCCTGGATCGAGGGCGGCTGGAACGGCCTGACGGCCGATCCGGAAGCCGGCGGCCAGGGACTGCCGCAGATGCTCTCCGCCGCCGCGCTGGAAATGTGGAACTCCGGCTCGATGGCCTTTGCCATCGGGCCGACGCTGACCATCGGCGCCATCGAGGCCATGGAAAAGCACGCCTCCGAGGAGTTGAAGGCCAAATATCTGGAAAAGCTGGTCAGCGGTGAATGGATGGGCACCATGAACCTGACGGAACCGCAGGCCGGTTCGGACCTGAATGCCCTCAAGGCGAAGGCCGAGCGCAAGGGCGACGGCACCTATCGCATCTTCGGCCAGAAGATTTTCATCACCTATGGCGATCACGACCTGACCGACAACATCATCCACATGGTGCTGGCCCGCCTGCCGGACGCCCCGGCGGGAACGCGTGGCATTTCCCTCTTCCTGGTGCCGAAATTCCTGGTCAATGACGACGGGTCGCTGGGGGCGCGCAACGACGTTAAGGTCGCCGGGGTCGAGCACAAGATGGGCATCCACGGTTCTCCCACCTGCACCATGGTCTATGGCGACGAGGGCGGGGCCGTCGGCTGGCTGGTCGGCGAGGAGAACCGCGGCCTTGCCTGCATGTTCACAATGATGAACAACGCTCGTCTGGCCGTCGGCATCCAGGGGCTGGGCGTGGCCGAACGTGCCTACCAGCACGCGCTCGGCTATGCGCTGGAGCGCAGGCAGGGCAAGGCGCCGGGAGATACGAGCGAAGGCATGAGCCCGATCGCACGCCACCCGGACATCAAGCGCATGCTGCTTGGCATGAAGACCCGCACCCAGGTCGCGCGCGCCATCTGCTACGCCTGCGCCCATGCCATCGACATGGCGAAGGTGGCGGAAGAGGAGGCAGATCGCACGTTCTGGAGCGAGCGCGCCAGCCTTCTGACGCCGATCGCCAAGGCGCTGTCCACCGACTTCGGTGTCGAGGTCGCGTCGCTTGGTGTTCAGATCCACGGCGGCATGGGCTTCATCGAGGAAACAGGCGCTGCCCAGCACCTGCGCGATTCCCGCATTGCCCCGATCTATGAAGGCACCAACGGTATCCAGTCCATCGACCTCGTCATGCGCAAGCTGCCGCTTTCCGGCGGCGAGCACATCAGGGGTTTCATCGCAGAGCTGCAGGCGGTTGCGGACGAGGTTGCCGCGTCCAACCGGCCTGAATTCGGTGCAACGGCCGAGCGGCTGAGCGCAAGCATACAGGATCTCGAAGAGGCGACCGGCTACATGCTGAGTGCCCAGGCCGATGGCCGTGTCGCCGATGCGCTGGCGGGTGCGACGCCCTACCTGCGCGTTGCCGGCCTGACCCTTGGCGGCGTCTTGCTGGCGAAGGGCGCGCTGCGGTCCGCGAGCGAGCCGGCGCACAAGCTGGCCGAGCGCACACTTCTTGCCCGGAACTTCTGCGAAACCACGCTCGGCGAAACCGCGGGCCTCAAGTTGGACATTCTGTTGTCCGCGGCCTCCATACAGGCATTCAACCCCGAAGCCATGGCCTCCTGACCCGTCCCTGGAGATAGAGATGATCCGCAAATCCTTTCAGGACGGCGTCCAGATCCTGCGTCTTGACCGGCCGGAGAAGAAGAATGCCCTCACCGGGCAGATGTACAGCGACCTTGCCGAGGCGTTGGAGACAGGAAATTCGGATGCCGCCATCCGCTGCCATCTCATCTGCGGCCAGCCGGAAGTCTTCACCGCCGGCAACGATATTGGCGACTTCCTGCAATATGCCGGCAAGGTCGCCATCGACGAGACGCCGGTGGTCCGGTTCCTTCGGGCTCTTGTGCGCAACGAGAAGCCGCTTGTGGCCGCCATCGACGGCATTGCGATCGGCGTCGGCACGACGCTGCTGATGCACTGCGACATGGTCTTTGCCAGTCCGCGCGCCCTGATCCGCTCGCCTTTCGTCGATCTCGGTCTGGTGCCGGAAGCCGGCTCCAGTCTGCTCGGACCCCAGATCATGGGCCCGGTGCGGGCCTTCGAGCTGCTGTGCCTCGGCAATGCGTTTTCGGCGGAAAAGGCCGTGCAGGCCGGGCTGGTCAACGAGATGGTGGAAGGCGATGTCGATGCCGCGGCGCTGGCCTGTGCCAGGGAAATCGCCTCCAAGCCGCCGGAAGCCATGGCGCTTTCCAGAAAACTGCTGCGAGGCGACACGAGCCGGCTGTCGGAGCGGGTGGAGGAGGAAATCAGGATTTTCGCCAGCCGTCTCGGCGCGCCCGAAACCATTGCCGCTTTCCAGGCCTTCATGACGAAGAAAAAGGCCTGAGTCTAAAATTCGGATGTCTTCCCCGCGAAAGCGGGGACCCAGGACGCCTCGTAGGTTTGTTTCGCCAACAACGGCCCGGGTGACCTGGGTCCCGGCTCGCGCTTCGCTTGGCCGGGATGACAGCATTGGAAATTGCAAAGCCGTCGTCGCGGCACGACAATTCGGAGGAAAACCCATGTCCCTGAAGGGCAAAACCCTGTTCATCACCGGCGCCTCGCGCGGCATCGGCAAGGCGATTGCGCTGCGGGCGGCGCGCGACGGTGCCAATGTCGCGGTCGCGGCAAAGACCGCGGAGCCGCATCCGAAGCTGGAAGGCACGATCTATTCCGCCGCCGAGGAAATCGAGGCTGCAGGCGGCAACGCGCTGCCGGTGCTGCTCGACGTGCGCGACGATGAAGCTGTCAAGGAAGCCATCGACAAGACGGCGGCCCATTTCGGTGGACTGGACATCCTGGTCAACAACGCCAGCGCGATTCAACTGACCCCGCTTGCCCAGACGGACATGAAACGCTTCGATCTGATGCACCAGATCAACACCCGCGGCACGCTCGCGTGTTCCAAACATGCCATCGAGCACCTGAAGAAGGCCGACAATCCGCATATCCTGATGCTGTCGCCGCCGCTCGACATGAAGGAGAAGTGGTTCGCGCCCTTCACGCCCTATTCCATCGCCAAATACGGCATGAGCCTGACGGTGCTCGGCCTTGCCGGCGAGCTGCGCTCCAAGGGCATCGCGGTCAACGCCCTGTGGCCGCGCACGACCATAGCAACGGCGGCAATCAGGAACATCATCGGCGGTGACAAGATGATGCAGCAAAGCCGCACGCCGGAGATCCTGGCCGATGCTGCCTACGAAATCTTCACGACGCCGTCGAAGGAATTCACCGGCCAGTTCGTCATCGACGACACGTTTCTGGCAAGCCGTGGCGTCACCGATTTCGACAAGTACCGGGTCGATCCCAGCCTCGCGCTGGCACCGGATTTCTTCGTGCCGGACGACAGCGAAGCCCCTTGTGATCTCGGTCCGGTAAAGGGTTGATGAAGACTTGCGGGAACAAGTGAAGGGGCTGCCGAATTAAGATCGGCAGCCCTTTCGGCTTAGCGGATCGTCTTCAGGGCGGTCGCCCATTTGCCCAGTTCGGTGAGCATCCCTGTCGTGCCCTCGCTGATCTTGTCATTGGGCGCGAAAACCTTGTCCTCGCCGATGAATTCGGAAAAGAACGGCACCGGCACCACTTGCGGCAGCGGCATGACGCTGACATTTGCCAGGAGCTCGCGTAGCGTCTGGGCAGCGCGCAAGCCGCCTGAAATGCCGCCATAGCTGATGATGCCGGCCGGCTTGTAGTTCCATTCCCGGTAGAGCGCCTGGATGGCGTTCACCAGCGAGGCCGGGGCGAAATAATCGTATTCCGGGGTCACGAACAGGAATGCATCGGCGTCGCCAATGATGCTGCTCCAGCGCTTTGTGTGTTCATGCGTGTATTTCTGGGCTGCCGGATGAGCGGCTTCGTCCAGAAGCGGCAGATTGATCTCGGCAAGGTCGACGCTTTCCACGTCAAAGCCGCCATGGGCTTCGGCTGCGCTGACCGCCCATTTCGCGACGGTCGGACCGACACGGCCGGGACGGGTCGAACCGGTGATGACCTTCAATTTAAGTGACATGAGTCTTCCTTGAGAATCTTGATATCGCGGGGAGTATCCAAATGATACTTCGGTATATGATGGATACCGGCCTCAACATATGTCAGACTGCACCGGCAACAAGACGGCACTTTTTCGAAACCGAGGTATCCTGGATGAAACCACTGGCAAGGCCGCTGGCGGATGAACTGCCGCCGCCGCTTCCCCATAACGAGGATCCGCGCTGCGTTCCGGTCCGCCGGCTCCTGCAGACCGTTGGCAGCAAGTGGTGCAGCCTTGTGGTTGCGCATCTGGAGGCCGGGCCCCGCCGCTTTTCCGACCTCAAGCGCGCGATCGGGGGCGTTACGCAGAAATCCCTGACCGCAACCTTGCGTGAGCTGGAAAGGGACGGCCTCGTCAGCCGCCTCGTCACACCCAGCATTCCGCCGCGTGTCGACTATGCGTTGACCCCGCTCGGCCGGACCCTGCTGGTCCCGCTGAAAGCTCTGACCAGCTGGGCGATCGAGAACGAGGCAGCCGTTGCAGCAGCACGCGAACGGTTTGAGCGGGAGAATGGATCCGGGTGACGACAGGGTTGCATTTCGCGCAGCTCTCATGCGAGGTTGTCGTCGCCGATGAGGGCGGCAGCCGGATCCGCGGAAAGCGAAAGCACCCTGACTTTGCCTATACATGCCGGTTTTTCACCTGCGCCCGACACCAGCGGATCGCCCGGGCATTTCCACCAGGAGAAAAGCCATGTCCGATGGACCTGCATCTTCCCTTGACGCCTACAAGAAATCCGCCCGCCGCCTGAAGAAGGCACACGCTGCCGGGAATGCGGAAGCGCTTGCGCGTGTTGCCGCTCAAGTCGATCCCGAAAAACCGCTAAAACACGCGGACTTCCTGCATGTGATTGCTCGCGAGGCGGGCCATGACAGCTGGCCGAAGCTGAAATTCGCCCTGGAAAGCACCGCCATGACGCGCGCCGAGAAAGCCGAGCGCCTGAAGGTGGCGCTCTATCACGGCCAGCACTGGGTTACCGAGAAGCTGCTGCGCGAAGATCCCGGGCTGAAGGAGGGCGACCTTGCTCTGCAGGTCGCGCTGTACGACCTGCCGGGAGTGCGCGCCGCCATTGCGGCGGACAGGTCCGCGGCCACCCGCGTCATCGGCGTCAGATCACCGCTCCTGCATCTGGCCTTTTCGAAGGAAATCCATCGCAGCGCCGACAAGCGCGAGGCGATGCTGGCGATCGCAGAACTCCTTGTCGCCAACGGGGCGGATGTGAATGACGGGTACCCCTACGAGCCGGGGGACGAGCATCTCCTGTCCGCGCTCTACGGCGCACTCTGCCATGCGGACAATTACGACCTCGGGCTCTGGCTGCTGGAGCGCGGCGCGGATCCCAACGACAACGAAAGCCTCTATCACGCGACAGAACTCGGCCATACGCGTGCTCTGGAGTTGCTGCTTCAACATGGAGCGCGGCCCGACGGCACCAATGCCCTGCCGCGTGCGCTCGATTTTAACGACGAAGAGAAGGTGCGTCTGCTGCTTGAGGCGGGGGGCAGCCCGAACGTCACGGTGCCCGATCAATCGGGCGGTCAGCCGATACACACCATTTCCTCGCTTCATCAGGCCGCCCGGCGCATGTGTTCGGCCAGGATCGCCGACATTCTGCTTCAGCACGGGGCCGATCCCGCGAAGATCTGGTGCGGACATAGCGCCCATGCCCTGGCGCTTATTTTCGGAAACCTGCCGGTTGCCGAATTGCTGGCGGCGAGAGGCCATGCCTATCCACTCGATGCGAATGAAAAGGTTCTGGCAGCCTGCGCGCAGGGGCAGGCAGTGCCGGGACGGCTCGATACCGCAAGTTTGGGCAAGGAAGACAAGAGGCTGCTGACGCGGCTCACTTTCTTTCCGGGCAGGCTGGATCACATGAAGGCGCTGGTTGCTGCCGGGCTTGACCCCAGGACCACCGACGAAATGGGCCTGTCACCCCTGCAACTTGCCGGCTGGAACGGTCTGGTCGAGGAGACGGCCTATTTCCTGGCGATCGCACCTAACCTCACCCACAAGAACCGCTATGGCGGCGATGCGCTCGACACAGTTGTGCACGGGTCGGAGTTTGCCCCGAAACGCGCCGAGGCCGATCACATTGCCTGTGCCAGGATGCTGCTTGAAGCCGGCAGCGTGCTGGATCCGAGATACATCGCCGGATGCGGCAACGAGGAGATGGCCCAGTTCCTGGAGGAGTGGCTGGGGG
>ENA-ORCZ01000390-ORCZ01000390.1-marine-metagenome-genome-assembly--contig:-NODE-390-length-21033-cov-3.086896_pt1 | contig 21033 bp, 19 predicted proteins | sample MGYA00237785_ERZ508519 | MGnify/ENA primary metagenome ERZ508519 (study PRJEB26189, sample SAMN06268790) | marine metagenome | isolation source: Bioluminescent Bay, La Paraguera, Puerto Rico | place...
GGCTCGTAGGGAGCGGAGATGCCGGTGAACTCGGGGATCTCGCCGGCGCGCGCCTTCTTGTAGAGGCCCTTTGGGTCGCGCTGTTCGCAGGTTTCCACGTCGGCCTGGATGTAGATCTCGTGGAAGCGCCCGGGGGCGGAGGCGCGGGCGCGGTCGCGGTCGACCCGGTAGGGGGAGATGAAGGCGGTGATGCAGATGATGCCCGAGTCGGCGAAGAGCGCGGCGGCCTCGCCGACGCGGCGGATGTTCTCGGTGCGGTCCTCGGGCGAGAAGCCGAGGTTGGCGTTGAGGCCGCGGCGCACGTTGTCGCCGTCCAGCACGTAGACCTGGTAGCCCTTGGCGAAGAGCCGCTGCTCGACCTCCATGGCCAGCGTCGACTTGCCGGCGCCCGAGAGGCCGGTGAACCAGAGGACGCCGCCGTGGTGGCCGTTGCGCGCGGCGCGGCTGTCGGCGGTCAGGCGGTGTTCCACCGAGATGACGTTGGTCGACTTCACCTCGACGGCCTGACGCTGGTCGGGCAGGCCCTCCATGGAGATGACGCCGCCGCCCACGGTGTCGTAGTCCTCGATCAGCACGAAGCGCCCGGTCTTGGGCAGGTCGCCGTAGTCGTCGAGGCCCAGCACGCTGCGCGAGCGCAGGGTGACCTCGGCCACGGCGTTGCGCTCGACCGTGTCGCCGGCCGAGTTCTCCAGGGTCTGGGTGTCGACGATGCGCTCGATCGACTGCACCGTGACCTCGGCCTCCTGGGTCAGGAGCTTCAGCTTGTAGCGGCTGCCCACGGTCAGCGGCTTGTGGCCCAGCCAGAAGAGCCGGGCGTTGAACAGGGTGGAGAGCTTGGGCGGGTTGTCGACGTGGCTGGCGATCTCGCCGCGCTCCAGGAAGAGCTGCTCGTCCAGGGTGATGCCCACCGACTGGCCGGCGCCCACGCTCTCGGGCCGCCGGTCCTCGGGCCAGGCCTCAATGGCGCGCACCCGCGCGGTCTTGTTGGAGGGCGAGAACAGGAGGGTGTCGCCCACCGAAAGGCTGCCGCTCTCGATGCGCCCGGCCAGGATGCGCCGGGCGTCGAACTTGTAGATGTCCTGGATCGGCAGGCGCAGCGGCTGGGCGCCCACGCCCGGGTGGCCGTGGAAGCCGTCCAGGGCGGAGAGCACCGTCGGGCCGTCGTACCAGGGCGTGCGCTCGGAGCGCCGGGCCATGTTGTCGCCGTCGCGCGCGGAGATCGGCACGATGACCATGGGCTCGGCGCCGATCGAGCGCAGGTAGTCGGTGATCTCCTGGGAGACCTCCTCGAAGCGCGCCTGGTCGAAGTCCACCAGGTCCATCTTGTTGACCACCACCGCGACCTGGCGGATGCCCAGCAGGTGCAGCAGGTAGGCATGGCGGCGCGACTGCTCGCGCACGCCCTCGGCGGCGTCGACCACGACGACGGCGGCATCGGCGCTGGCCGCGCCGGAGACCATGTTCTTGAGGAACTCGCGGTGGCCCGGGGCGTCGATGATGACGTAGTCGCGCAGCGCCGTCTTGAACCAGATCTGCGTGGTGTCGATGGTCACCGCCTGGTCGCGCTCGGCCTGGAAGGCGTCCAGCACGAAGGACCACTCGATGGCCATGCCGCGGCGCGCCGAGATGGCCTCCAGTTCCTCCACCTTGCCCGGTGGCAGAGAGTCGGTGTCGTAGAGCAGCCGGCCGATCAGGGTCGACTTGCCGTGGTCGACATGGCCGACGATCACGATACGGTGCAGCGCGCGCTCGCCCGCGCTCTCGGCTTCAGTCAAGGCCTCGCCTTTCAGCTGCTCGGCGGTCAAGGAAGAGGTGCCGTCGTCTCTCATGGGTCGCCTCCCGCTCACATGTAACCCGTGGCGCGCAGCCGCTCGAAGGCGTCCTCGCGCTCGTGGTCCATGGCGCGCCCGGCGCGCTCCGAGGTGTTGGTGGTCTGCAGCTCGGCGATGATGTCCTCGATCGAGGACGCCTCGGACTCCACCGGGAAGGTGATGTCCTCGTCGCCCAGCGAGCGGTAGCGCTTGCCCTCGCGCGAGAGGTAGAGCGGCACGATGGGGATGCCCTCGCGCTGGGTGTAGAGCCAGATGTCCAGCTCGGTCCAGTGCAAGAGGGGATGGATGCGGATGTGGGTGCCCGGCGGGAAGTCGGTCTTGTACTGGTCCCAGAACTCCGGGGGCTGGTCGCGGAAGTCCCAGGCCCCGCTCTCGCCGCGCGGCGAGAAAACCCGCTCCTTGGCGCGGGTCGCCTGCTCGTCGCGGCGGATGCCGGCGATCACCGCCTTCAGCTCATGCTTGGCGATGGCCTGGCGCAGGCCCTCGGTCTTGCGCGCCGCCGAGCGCGCCGCCGGCGGCAGCGAGGGGTCGATCTCCTCGATCGGCGGGCAGACCTCGCGCAGGAAGTCGAGCTGCCACTCCGCCGCGTAGCGGTCGCGGAACTCGTACATCTCCTTGAACTTCTTGCCCGTGTCCACGTGCATCACCGGAAAGGGCACATGGCCGAAGAAGGCCTTGCGCGCCAGCCAGATCATCACGTTGGAATCCTTGCCCAGAGACCACAGCATGGCCAGCGGCTCGATCCGCGCGTAAGCCTCGCGCAGGATGTAAATCGACTGCGCCTCAAGAGCGTCCAAGTGATCCATGAGAATAAGGGTCCTCAATCAATGAGAATGCTGCACCTGCGAAGGGGCTTAGCGTCTTTGCCTGAGTGAATCAAGGAACATACCAGTGGCAGGTCAAGCCTCACAGGAATGCCCCAGCGGGACGCCCCAACGCGGCCCCTTCTTGCCGCGGCAGGGGCATCATCAAACATTTCACCATTAGGAAATGCAAATTATTTTTATATACACATGATATTTGTTAATTGAGTTACGAGCGGACGCCGGGGACGCCCCGCGCCTCTTGAGGCTTCAGCCGGTCCGCTGAGCCCTCAGACGCCGTGATAAGCGCGGTACCACTCCACGAAACGGGGAATGCCCTCGTCGATGGCGGTCTTCGGCTCGAAGCCCAGGTCGCGCCGCGCGGGCTCGATATCGGCATAGGTTTCTTTCACGTCGCCAGGCTGCATCTCGTCGAACTCGCGGATCGCCTCGCGCCCGCAGGCCTGTTCGATCAGTTCGACAAAACGCATCAAGGGCTCGGAGCGATGGTTGCCGAGGTTGTAAACCCGGTGGGGCGCCGCCTCGCCATCGCGCTGGGGCGGGCGCTCCATGACAGCCAGCACACCGGCGACGATGTCGTCGATATAGGTGAAGTCGCGCCGCATGTCGCCGTGATTGAAGATGCGGATCGGCTGCCCCTCGAAGATTGCCTTGGTGAAGATGTAGGCCGACATGTCGGGCCGCCCCCAGGGACCATAGACCGTGAAGAAGCGCAGGCCGGTGCTCGGCAGGTCATAGAGGTGGGCATAGCAATAGCCCATCAGTTCGTTGCTGCGTTTGGTCGCCGCATAGAGCGAGACCGGCTTGTCAACGCGCTGATCCACCGAGAACGGCAGTTCCTTGTTCCCACCGTAGACCGAGGAGGACGAGGCATAGACGAAGTGCCGCAGCTTGGGCAGGCGGCGGGCCAGCTCCATCATACAGAGATGTCCCATGAGGTTGGTCTCGACATAGGCGAAGGGGTTTTCCAGCGAGTAGCGCACGCCGGCCTGGGCCGCCAGGTGGATGATCTCCGTAACGTCGGGGAATTCCGCGGCCAGCGACAGAATGGCCTCACGGTTCTGGATATCGAGCCGCCGGAAGGTAAAGCCGTTCCGGCCTGAGAGCTTGTCGAGCCGCGCCTGCTTCAGGGCCGGATCATAATAGTCATTCAGGTTGTCGATGCCGATCACGCTCTGGCCGCGATCCATCAGCTGCAAGGCCACGTGGTAGCCAATGAACCCGGCCGTTCCCGTCACGATGACCGTCATACTATCACTCCCCTGCAAATCAGACGCTTCACGCTAAGTCTCCCTCGCTCGGCCCGCACTCGCGCGCCCGCGGCTCGGCCAAAGGCCGGCAGCCCCCGCTTCTTAAGCGGATTTTCCTGGCCTGTCGCCCGTGAAAGCTCAAAAAAATCGCCAAAAGCCCAAAAGATCGTGTGCCCTGCCGCACCGCCTCCGGCCAAGCCCAGCCAGACCACCCCCAATGCGGGTGCAAACCCCAGATACATCCTCTTGGGCGGGCACCCTCACAACTCCTACCCAAGGGCCTTCATACCGCCAATTCAGTCGTTGTAAACCATCCAAATCAATGAAGTGACTGAAAGAATCACAAAACCGTTCATGGCATGAACACTTGACAGTGCTATTTCCCAGGCGCTAGACAGGCCGGCAGATCGCCGTGCGGCCGCGCGGACGTCACAGATCGGAGCCAACCTTGATTCCGCAGTCAGGGTCACAGATCGAACAGGATCACGAGGCCGAGTCGACCCGGCTGTTGCTCGATGTCATTGAGACGCGCGACCACGTCACCCAGCGCGGTCTGGCCAGCGAATTGGGCATCGCGCTGGGGCTCACCAACATCTATCTGAAACGCTGCATCAGCAAGGGCCTGATCAAGGTCCGAAAGGTCCCGGCCCGGCGCTACGCCTACTACCTGACCGCCAAGGGTTTCTCGGAGAAAGCCCGGCTCACGGCCAAGTTCCTGTCGCGTTCGCTCAGTTTCTTCCGCCTGGCGCGGGAAGACTGCTCCGAACTCTTCACCGTCAGCAAGACCCGGGGCATCGCGCGGGTCGCCCTGATCGGCGCCGGCGACCTCTGCGAGATCGCCACCCTGGCGGCGCTGGATTCCGGAGTCGAGGTGGTCGCTATCTTCGACGAGGAAACCAATCGCCAGCAGTTCGCCGGGGTGCCGGTGGTGCGCGATCTCGCCGCGCTCTCCGCCGCCGATGCCGTCGTCATCACCGACATGAGGGCCCCCCAGGCCGCCTACGAGCGCATGGTCGCGACCCTCTGCGCCGAAAAGGTGCTGTTTCCCAGCCTGCTGCGGCTCTCGACCGCCCGGCGGCTGAAGGCTGCGGCCAGGGCTGCGGCACGGTGAGGTCCGTTCCCCGATGAAGCGCTGGTACGTCGCCCACACCAAGACCCATGGCGAGGAGCAGGCCCGCCTGAACCTCGAGAAGCAGGGCTTCCAGACCTACCTGCCGCGCTACCGCCGCGAGCGGCGCCATTCCCGCCGCCGCGAGGTGGTGAAAGCGCCGCTGTTCCCGGGCTACGTCTTCGTCCGCCTCGACCCGGAGGCCGGGCCGTGGCGCTCGATAAACGGCACCTTTGGCGTCAAGTACTTGATTTGCCATGGAGAACGCCCGGCCGCCGTACCTGAGGGCGTGGTCGAGGAGATTGCCGGCCGCGAGAACGCGGAGGGCCTGATCGACCTGGAGCCACGCCGCTTTCGCAAGGGCGAGGCCATGCGGGTGGTCTCCGGCGCGCTCGCCGACTGCCTCGGCTTCTTCGAGCGCATGGCCGACCGGGACCGCGTCGTCCTGCTGCTGGAGCTGTTGGGCCGCAAGGTTCGGGTCGAAGCGCCGCTCAACTCGATTGCCGTCGGCGCCTGACCCCTCGGCCCAAAGCGGCCTCAGCCGAGTTTCTTCAGAAACGGGCGAAAGCCTGAAGGTCTTGATTTAAGGACGCAATCCCCAGGATCGGCCGGGAAGTTAATTCCCAATTCATACTATTTGTTAACAAATTTGGCGCATAACCGATGCTGCCATGACATCAGAAGAGCACAAATTTTCGAACGGCGATTGCTTCAACCTGGACGGGAAATCCGTCCTGGTGACGGGCGGCACCGGTTCGTTCGGCAAGCGCTTCATCCAGACCGCCCTCGAGCGATACAAGCCGCGGCGGCTGGTCGTCTTCTCGCGCGACGAGTTGAAGCAGTACGAAATGGGGCTGACCTTCCCCACGTCGGAATATCCGGCGATCCGCTATTTCATCGGCGACGTGCGCGATGCGAACCGGCTGCAGCTGGCCCTGCGTGAGGTCGACGTCGTCGTCCACGCGGCGGCGCTGAAGCAGGTCCCCGCCGCGGAGTACAACCCCTTCGAGTGCATTCAGACCAACGTCATCGGCGCCGAGAACGTGGTCCGCGCCTCGCTGGCCTGCGGCGTGAAGCGGGTCATCGCGCTGTCCACCGACAAGGCCGCCAGCCCGGTCAACCTCTACGGCGCCAGCAAGCTGGCCTCCGACAAGATCTTCGTCGCGGCCAACAACCTGAGCGGCTCCATCGGGACGCGCTTCTCGGTCGTTCGCTACGGCAACGTGCTGGGCTCGCGCGGCAGCGTCATTCCCTTCTTCCGCAAGCTGATCGAGGAGGGCGCCGAGAGCCTGCCGATCACCGACGCGGAGATGACGCGCTTCTGGATCACCCTGCAGCAGGGTGTCGATTTCGTGCTGTCCTGCCTGGCGATGATGAAGGGCGGCGAGATCTTCGTGCCGAAGATCCCCAGCATGAAGATCACCGAACTGGCCAGCTATATGGCCCCGGAACTGCCGCAGCGCATCGTCGGCATCCGCCCCGGCGAGAAGATTCACGAGACCCTGATCACCGAGGACGATGCACGCACCACCTACGAGCTGCCGGACCGCTACATGATCCTGCCGGAGTTCTGGGAGCGCATGCACAAGTCCTTCCCCAATTCGGGCGCCAAGCCCGTCAGCAACGGCTTCCGTTTCGCCAGCAACATCAACGAAGACTGGCTGGATGCCCCGCGCCTGCAGGATATGATCTCCGAAAGCGAAAAGTGAGGCCGCTGGAGCCGCCCGCCAACAGTGTGAACAGGCCATGAGCCCTTTCCTTCCCTACGGTCGCCAGCTTATCGAAGACGACGACATCGAAGCGGTGGCGGAGGTCCTGCGCGGCGACTGGCTGACCACCGGCCCGGCCGTGGCCGCCTTCGAAGCCGCGCTCTGCGAGGCCACCGGCGCGCGACATGCGATTGCCTGTTCCAACGGCACCGCGGCCCTGCACCTGGCCGCCCTGGCGCTCGACCTCGCGCCGGGCGATCGCGTGGTCGTCCCCAGTGTCACTTTCCTGGCCACCGCCAACGCGGTGCGCCTGGCCGGCGCCGAGGTCGTCTTCGCCGACTGCGACCCGGAGAACGGCCTGATGGAGGCCGCTCATCTCAGCGAAGCCCTGGGACGGGCGCAAGAAGCAGGCAGCGGGCCGGTGAAGGCGGTTTTTCCGGTCCACCTGACCGGCCAGTGCGCCGACCTGCCGGCGATCTGGTCCCTTGCGGCGGATCACGCCCTCACCGTGGTCGACGACGCGGCTCACGCGATCGGCAGCCGCTACCGCGCGGCCGACGGCAGCCTGAGACCGATCGGCGACGGCGGCGTCTCGGCCATGACGACCTTTTCATTCCATCCGGTAAAGACCGTCGCCATGGGCGAAGGTGGCGCCGTGACCACGAACGACGACCGCCTCGCCGAGCACCTCTGCCGCCTGCGCTCGCACGGCATGTCGCGCGAGGCTGCCGAGATGCAGAACCCCGCCCTGGCCTTTGACGCGGAAGGCGCGGTCAATCCCTGGTACTACGAGATGGCCGAGATCGGCCTCAACTATCGGGTCACCGATCTCCAGTGCGCCCTGGGTCTCAGCCAGATGAGGAAGCTCGGACGGTTCATCGCGCGCCGCCGCGCGCTGGCCGCCCGCTACGATCGCCTGCTCGCAGACTTTGCGCCGCTGCTGCGCCCCATCGCCCACTCGCCTGCCGGAGAAGCGGCCTGGCACATCTATCCAGTACTGATCGACTTCAAAGCCGCCGGAGTCAGCCGGGCCGACCTGATGAACCGGCTGCGCGACAGGGGCATCGGCAGCCAGGTGCACTACATCCCGGTGCACATGCAGCCCTACTACCGCCGGCGCTACGGCGCCCTCGCCCTGCCGGGGGCCGAGAGCTACTACGCACGCACACTGTCCTTGCCGCTCTTCGCCGGCATGGCCGACGACGACGTCGACCGCGTGCTGGACGCACTGCACGACATCCTGCCCCGCGGCGCGGACCTGGGCAGCGGTTCCGCAACAGGCGGCGAAGCGCCGCGTTCAGCCCAAGGAGGCGCCTGACATGGTACAATTCGGCTCACGGCGCGTCAGCGATGGCGCGGCCTGCTTCATCACCTATGAGGCCGGGCCCACCCATTCCGGACTGGATTCGGCCAAGCGGCTCGCCAGCCTCGCCGCCGAGGCCAAGGCGGACGCCATCAAGTTCCAGGTCATTGATCCCGACCGCCTGGTGGCCGACCGCCGGCAACTCTTCACCTACGACGTGCTGCTCGACCGTGACAGCGGCGAGACCGAGACCGTCTCCGAGCCGCTGTACGACATTCTCTGCCGCCGTGCCCTGGCCAAGGACGAGTGGCGCGCCCTGAAGCAACACTGCGACGGCCTGGGCCTCGCCTTCTTCGCCACCATCGGTTTCGAGGACGAGATCGAACTGCTGGAGGAGCTGAACTGCGATTCCATCAAGATCGCCTCGGCCGATGTGAACCATACGCCCCTGCTGCGCCGCGCCGCCAAGAGCGGCATGTGCCTGCAGCTCGACACCGGCAATGCCACCATCGGCGAGATCGAAGGGGCGATTGACGTCATCCGTGCCGAGGGCAACGAGAACATCATCATCCATCACTGCCCCTCGGGCTATCCGGCTCACCTGGAGAGCATCAACCTCAACGTCATCCCGACGCTGAAGCGGATGTTCCCCTACCCCGTCGCCTATTCCGACCATTCGCCGGGCTGGGACATGGACCTGGCGGCAATTGCCCTGGGCGCAAACCTGATCGAGAAGACCATCACCGAGGACCGCACGACGCGCAGCGTTGAGCACGTGATGTCGATCGAGCCGCAGGACATGAAACGCTTCATCGCTGTCATCCGCGACCTGGAGGTCGCCATGGGCAGCCCGCGACGCATCATGAACCCGGTCGAGGTGGAGAAACGCAACGCCAATCGCCGCAGCATCCATCTGCGCCAGGACCTGGCCGCCGGCAGCGTGCTGACCACCGAGCACCTCGACTACCGCCGCCCCGGCTATGGCATCCCGCCTTCCGAGGCCGACCGCATCATCGGCAAGACGCTGCGCACCGCCAAGACCGCCGGCGCCCGTCTCGAGTGGCCGGACCTGGACCTTTAAGGAGCCGCGGACGTGTCCACCCTCGGCATCATCGACTATGGCATGGGCAATCTGCGCTCGGTGCAGAACGCGCTGGAAGAGATCGGCCAGCCAGCGGCGCTGGTGAGCGACCCGGTGCAGATTACCGGCTTTGACAAGATCATCATCCCCGGTGTCGGCGCCTTCGGCGAAGCGGTGGAGAACCTGCGTGCCGGCGGCATGGACTCGGCCCTCAGGGAGCATGTCGCCGCCGGCAAGCCGCTGCTCGGCATCTGCCTGGGCATGCAGCTCATCTGCCGCAAGTCCTACGAAGACGGCGAGCACGAGGGGCTCGGCTGGATCGATGCCGAAGTGCGCCACTTCCCCCCGGCCGGGGGCCTCAAGGTCCCGCACATGGGTTGGAACGCCGTGGACTACGACGCCCCGCATCCGCTGCTGAACAAGGTGGCGAGCGGCGCTGACGTCTATTTCGTCCACAGCTACTACGTCGACTGCGCCGCGGCCGCGGATTCGCTCGGCACCACAGAACATGGCCTCCGCTTCACCTCGGTGGTCGGGCACGACAACGTCTACGGGATGCAGTTCCACCCGGAAAAAAGCCAGCATGTGGGCATGCAGCTGCTGCGCAACTTCGCGGCGCTGAACTAGGGGAACGCCGGAGATGCTGAAGAAACGCCTCATTGCGGTTCTCATCCTGCGCGACGGCCAGGTGGTGCAGTCGATCCGTTTCAAGCACACCAACGTCATCCACTATGACCCGGTGCACGCCATGGAGGCGTTCAACAAGTGGTCGGTCGACGAGATCGTGCTGCTGAATGTCTCACGCGGCTCGGAGAGTCGTGAAGCCTTCGCACAGGCGGTCGAGCAGGTCTCGCGTCACTGCTTCGTGCCGCTGTCGGTCGGTGGCTGGATCACCGATGCCGCCTATGCCCGCCACCTGTTGAGCAAGGGGGCCGACAAGCTGGTCCTCAACACCGCCTTCGCCGAAGACCCCGAGCTGGTGCAGACCCTGTCGCGGCGCTTCGGCAAGCAGTGCATCGTCGCCTCCATCGATGTGAAGCGCGACGAGGCCGGCACCGCCAAGGTCACCGTCGACCGGGGCGCCCGCCTGCTGGACGAAGAGCCGGTAGCCTGGGCCCGTCGCGCACAGGAGCTCGGCGCCGGCGAGATCTTCTTCAACTCCGTCGACCATGACGGGGCCCGCAAGGGCTACGACATCGCCAGCATCAAGGCCATCGCGGGCTCCGTCGACATCCCGGTCATCGCCTTCGGCGGCGTGTTTACCTGGTCGCACCTGCTGGCCGGAATCGAAGCCGGCGCCGATGCCGTGGCAGCGGCCAATATCTTTCACTACACCGAGCAGGCGACCCGCAAGGCCAAGTCCTTCCTCGCCGCCGCCGGCGTTCCGGTGCGCAGCGAGGGCCAGAGCCTCGCCCAGCCCGCCCGGGCCGCCCCCAAATTCGCCAGTTAGCTGCGAGAAAGTTGGTACGATGGATTACTGCGTCAGATGCCTCTACCCGGCCAATGCCAAGCCGACCATCATCCTGGATGACGAGGGTGTGTGCAGCGGCTGCCGCTACCACGAGAGCCGCAAGGCCAACGATGTCGACTGGGACGAGCGCCGCGAGATCTTCGAGCAGATCCTCGATGAGGCGCGGACCATGGCCAAGCAGCGTGGCAACCACCACGACTGCATCGTGCCGGTCAGCGGCGGCAAGGACTCGCACTTCCAGGTGTGGATTCTGAAGAAGAAGTACGGCATGAACCCGTTGCTCGTGACCTTCAACCACACCTACAACGCGCCCGCGGGCGTGCGCAACCTGGAGAATCTGGTCGAGAAGTCGGGGTGCGATCTGGAACGCTTCACCGCCGGCCCCGACGCGGTCCGCCGCATCTCCAAGTACATGCTGGAGACCGTGGGTGATATCACCTGGCACTATCATGCCGGCATTCGCACCTATCCCTTTCAGGTCGCGGTGGACCGCAACATTCCGTTGATCGTCTGGGGCGAGCACGGCTTTGCCGAATTGACCGGTATCGTCACCCTGGAGGACTTCGTCGAGTTCACCAAGTGGACGCGCAAGGAGCACGACATGCGCGGCTACGAGCCGGAGGATCTGGTCGGCAAGGGCGGCATTACCCACGGCGACGTGGCGCCCTACGTTTATCCCAGCGATGAGGACATCGCGCGCTGCGATATCCGCGGCATCTACATGAGCAACTTCTTCTACTGGGACGCCAAGACCCAGGGCGAGAAGATGATCGCCGAGTGGGACTTCGCCCCGGTGACCTACGAGCGCGAGCGCACCTTCAATCTCTACGCCAAGATCGAAGATCATGCCAACGACGTGCATGACTACCTGAAGTACCTGAAGTTCGGTTATGGCCGCGCAACTGATGATGCCTCCATGGAAATCCGCCACGGCCGCATGAGCCGTGAGGAGGGCATCGACATGGTGCGCCGCTACGACGCCAACGAGCCGAGCACGCTGGACAACTACTGCGACTTCCTTGGCATCTCCAAGCAATACTTCTACGACCTGGTCGAGCCGATGCGCGACCCGCAGATCTGGGAGAAGAGCAATGGCGGCTGGGTGGCGAAGGACAGCGTCATTCACCATGCCATCTGTGAGCGCGAGGAGCGCGCCCGGGTCGAGCAGTCGAACGACCGCACCCTGGCGGCGCACAACCGCCACCTCTACTTCAATCCGCAAACCCCGCCGCTACCGACCGGCAACAGCGTGCTCGACCAGCGCCCGCTGCGCTTCAAGACGCTGTAAGAAGGAATCCCCGACGATGGCCATGACCAAGCAAGTCGATCTTTGGCGCTCCGACTTCGGCGCCGACTATGCCGAGCGCGGCAACAACCGGATCACTGCCGAGGGGCAGCGCCTGCTGATGCGCGACTGGGGCAAGATGCTGAACCATGCCGTGACCCCGGCCCCGCAGTCCGTCCTGGAGGTCGGCTGCAATATCGGCCGCAACCTTATGGCTCTGAAGCACTTCGTGTCGGAAGTGAATGGCATCGAGCCGAACCCCAAAGCCTGCGAAATCGCGCGCAGCTTCCCGGAGCTGGGCGACGCAAGGATTGACCAGGGCGACGGCTTCTCCCTGCCTTACGAGGACGCCAGCATCGATCTGGTCTTCACTTCCGGCGTTCTGATCCACGTGGCACCGGACGACCTGGGCGCCATGGTCGACGAGATCGTGCGGGTTTCCCGCCGCTACGTCCTCTGCATCGAGTACTTCTCGCACGAGCCGGAGGCCGTGAAGTATCACGGGATGGAAGGCTTTCTCTTCAAGCGCGACTTCGGCAAGTTCTACCTTGAGCGTCACCCCGGCTTGCGGGTACTGGATTACGGCTTCCTGTGGCAGGTGCTCGACTCCAGCGACGACAGCAACTGGTGGCTCTTCGCCAAGGACTGACGCACCCAAGGACTGAGAGAAGCCCCAAGGACCTAGGAAAAAGATGAGCGCGGCGCGAAAGCAGGAGAGAATTCTCGGCCTCATTCCGGCCAAGGGCGGATCGACCCGGCTGGCGAAGAAAAACATCCGCCAGCTCGCCGGGCGCTCCCTGCTGGCCTGGACGGCCGACGCCGCGCGCGCGAGCGGCATTATCGACCGCCTCATCGTCTCCACCGAGGACGAGGAAGTCGCGCGCGAGGCGCGCACTTTGGGCATCGAGGTCCCTTTCATGCGCCCGTTGGAGCTGGCGCGCGATCCCGCTGGCGTGGTGCAGGTCGCCTTGCACGCCCTGGAAACCCTGGAGGCCGCGGGGAAAACCTACGACACCCTGGTGACGCTGCTGCCGACCTGTCCGCTGCGCCACGCCGAGGATATCCGTGGGGCCTACGACCTCTTTACCCAGCGCGAGCGCCCGTTTCTGCTCAGCGTCTCCGAGTTCGACCACACCCCCTTCGCCGCGCTGGGCCCTACGGAAGACGGCCGGCTGGAGCCCTACATGCCCCAGTACTTCGGCCGGAAGTCGCAGGAGATGCCCAAGGCCTACCGCCCCAACGGAGCGGTGCACGTGCTGGACGTGCAGGCCTTTCGGGCCGCCAAGACGGACATCGCCCAGCCCATGGTCGGCTACGTCATGCCGCGCGAGCGCTCCTTCGACATCGACACCGAGGAAGACCTGCGCGCCGCCGAGGTCCACCTCACGCTGCAGGACGCTGCCCGGGCGGCCCCGGCCGCGCAGTAATCCGGGCGTGGTGATGCCCATGCGCGCCGTCTTCCGCTTCGATGCCTCGCCCGAACTGGGCGCCGGCCACGCCCACCGCTGCCTCACCCTTGCGCGAGCGCTGAGCGGCCTAGGCTGGTCCTGCCACGCCCTCACCAACCGGGAAGCCGCGGCGACCGTGCCGGCTTTGCGCGAGAACCCCGACCTGAGCCTGACCGACAGCGAGGATTTCGTTCCGCAGGCCACAGACTGGCTGATCGTCGACCACTACGGGCTGGACGCGGACTGGGAAGCCGGTTGTCGGCGCTGGGCCAGCGCCATCCTGGCGATCGACGATCTGGCGGACCGCCCGCACGACTGCGATCTGTTGCTCGACCAAACCTTCGGGCGCCGCGGTGACGACTACGCGGGCCTGCTGCCCGCACACTGCCGCGTGCTGGCTGGCAGCGGCTACGCCCTGCTGCGCCCGGCCTTCGCAGCCGCCCGGCCGGCCAGCCTGGCCCGCCGTGCCGGGGCCGGGGGCCTGCGGCGCATCGTGGTCAGTTTCGGGGCGACCGATCCGCAGAACTACACCTCGGCAGCCCTCGACGGCATCGCCGGCGGCGACCCAGCCCTGACAGTCGATGTGGTGTTGAGCAGCGCCGCCCCACATCTGGCCGCAGTCCGCCGCAAGCTGGCCGACCTGCCGCAGCAAGCGAGGCTCCACGTCGACATTGCGGACATGGAGGACCTTCTCTCCGCCGCCGACCTCGCCGTCGGCGCGGCCGGCACCTCGACCTGGGAGCGCTGCTGCCTGGGCCTGCCGAGCCTGCTGGCGGTGATCGCCGACAACCAGCGCCTGGTCGCCGAGTCGGTCGTCGCAGCAGGGGCCGCCCGGATGCTGCCAGGCCCGAAGGACGCCCTGCCCGCGCAGATTGCCGAGGCGCTGGGCGTCCTTGCCGAGGATAGCCAGGCCCTGCAGGACATGAGCGGCCGGGCCACCGCAATCTGTGACGGACGCGGCTGCGACCGGCTGGGTCTCGCCCTCGCCACCCCGGGGCGCGCAAAGGATGGCCGAAGCGTGGCCCTGCGCCTCGCGACTCCTGATGACGAGGAGGCCTTGCTGGCGTGGCAGAGTCACCCGACGACGCGCCGCTTCTCCCGCAACCCCGCGGTTCCAACGGCAGCCGAGCACCATGCCTGGTTCACCGCGCGGCTGGCCGATCCGGACTGCCTGCTGACCATCATTACCCTGGAGGGCAAGGCCGCCGGCATGCTGCGCCTCGACCCGCCGGCGGCGCCTGAATCCGCTTCAGGCCCTTCGACACGCGAAATCTCGATCCTGGTCGATCCGGCGCGCCGCGGCCTCGGGATCGCGCTGGAAGCCTTGGACTTCGCCAGGCGCTGGCAGGCCGCGACTGTCATTGCCGCCACCATCCTGCCGGGGAACGATGCCTCGGCGGCGCTTTTCCGGGCCGCCGGCTACCACCCGGGCGCTGACGGCCGGCTCTACAGTTCTCCGCCCCAAACTGTCCCGGGCCGCGGTCGCGAAAACCGCATTCTGAAGGGAGCCGCAGCGACATGATCGAGATCGCGGGACGCCAGATCGGGCCCGGAGCGCCGCCCTACATCATCGCGGAAATGTCCGGCAACCATAACGGTGAGCTGGAGCGCGCCCTGGCGCTGGTGGAAGCCGCCGCAGCGGCCGGGGCGGATGCGGTGAAGCTGCAGACCTACACCGCCGACACCATGACCATCGACCATCCCGGCGAGGAGTTCCGCATCGAAGGTGGCCTCTGGGACGGCAAGACGCTCTACGAGCTCTACGAATGGGCCCATACACCCTGGGAGTGGCACGAGGCGATCTTCAAGCGGGGCAGGGAACTGGGTCTGGCCGTCTTCAGCAGCCCCTTCGACGCCACGGCGGTCGACTTCCTGGAAGGTCTGGACGCGCCGGCCTACAAGATCGCCTCCTTCGAGGCCATCGACCTGCCCTTGATCGAGAAAGTGGCCGCCACCGGCAAGCCGATGATCATCTCCACCGGCATGGCCAATCTGGAGGAGATCGGCGAGGCCATGGCGACGGCCCGCGCCCACGGCTCCGGCGAGATCGTGCTGCTGCACTGCATCAGCGGCTATCCCACACCCGCCGAGGAAGCCAACCTGCAGACCCTGCCGGACCTGGCCGCGCGCTTCGGCGCCATCGGCGGCCTGTCCGATCACACCCTCGGCCCGGAAGTGCCGGTCGCCGCCGTGGCGCTGGGCGCGCACGTCATCGAGAAGCACTTCACCTTGCGCCGCGCCGACGGCGGACCCGATTCGGCCTTCTCCCTGGAGCCCGAGGAGCTGAAGCAGCTCTGCGACAGCTGCCGCACCACCTGGCAGGCCCTGGGCAAGGTAGACTACGGCCGCAAGCCCAGTGAAGAGGCGAACTCGACCTTCCGCCGCTCGCTCTACGTGGTCGAGGACATCGCGGCCGGCGAGCCCTTCACCGCGCAGAATCTGCGGGCCATCCGCCCCGGCTTCGGCCTGCCGCCCAAGCATCTGAAGGCGCTGCTGGGCAAACCGGCGGCACGGGATGTCGCCCGCGGCACCGCGATGGCCTGGGATCTCGTCGGCTAGAGCCCTTTCCGTCCCCTCCTTCGGGCTTGCATGCCCGCAATCAAAGCCTCAAATTCGCGCCGCGTTGATGTAGACTGACGCAACCGCCCAATTGCAAACCGCCCGCGCCGAATCGCCTGCCCTGATGTCGCTGCAAGAAACGACAAGAAACCCCGAGCAAAGAAAGCTGCGCCAGCCCGCGCCGGCCGGCCGCAGCTACGAGAGCCTGCGGCGCCACTTCGACTGCGAGCGTGCCATTGCGGAGCGCCTGCGCAACGCGAACCGCGAGACGCGCAAGCAGATCTACGCAACGATGTACGACGAGCTCTTCGCCGAGGTCCCCGATCACTCGCGCCTCACCCGCCGCGCGGACGAGAGCCTTACCGCCCACAGCATCGACCGCAAGACGCGCCTGCTGCGGCCCTTCATGCGCCGCGACGCCACGCTGCTGGAGTTCGGCTCCGGCGACTGCCGCTTCGCGCTGGCGATGACCGGGCATTTTGGCCGCGTCGAGGCAGTCGACATCGCCGACCAGGTCGCTCCGGGCACGGCGACCCCGGAGAACTTCCGCCTCACGGTCTATGACGGCTACACGCTGGATCTGCCCCAAGAGAGCATCGATATCGCCTTCAGCGACCAGCTGATCGAACACCTGCATCCTGAGGACACTGCCGACCATCTGCGGCTGGTGCACCGCCTGCTAAGACCGGGCGGCTGCTACCTGATCCGTACGCCGCACCGCCTGACCGGACCGCACGACGTCTCGCGCTTCTTTTCCCAGGAAGCGCAGTGCTTCCACCTGAAGGAGTGGACCTATGGGGAGCTCGCGGGAGAACTGAAGCGACTGGGCTACACCTCCATCAGGACCTACTGGTTCGGCAAGGGGATCCTGCTGCGCCTGCCCCGCGCGGCCTTCGCCGTCCTCGAGGCCCTCGGCCGCGCAGTGCCGCCGCGGCTGCGCCACCGGTTGCTGCCCCTCCTGCTGCCAGGCATCGTCATCGCGGCGGGCAAGCGCCCGTGAGCCTGCTGGTTTCCGACTTCAGCGACGTCGAGCTGCCGCAACTGCCCGAGGTGCCGGGCATGACCTCGCCGGCCGAATGCCGCTATCTCTACTGGCTCACCGCCACGCAGCTCGCCGGCACCGGCCGCCTGGTGGAGGTTGGCACCTGGCTGGGCCGCAGCACCCTGCACATCGCCGCCGGCCTCAGCCGCTCCGGCCATGATCAGCAGCTCTGCTGTTTCGACGGCTATACCTGGGGGCCCAGCGACGGCAAGGCGGCGGACCTGCCGCTGCGCCCCGGCGACAGCTTCCAGAAGTACTTCGAGGCCAATGTCAGCCCCTTCGCCGAGCTGATCCGGGTCCACCGCACGCGCATCGCCGACATCTCATGGTCCGGCGATCCGGTCGAGCTGCTGTTCCTGGACGCGCCGAAGAAGCACAGTGACATCACACGCTGCCTGGAGGTCTTTGGGCCATCACTGGCCGCCGGCCAGTCCTACATCGCCATTCAGGACTACCTCTACTTCCCGGCCTACGCCCTGGCGGTCTGCATGGACCTGCTGCGGGACCACCTGGAACTGGCCCACGTCGTGCTCGACGGCTCCACCGTGGCCTTCCGGGTCATCCGGCCCTTCGACCTGAAGGCCGCGCGTCCCACCGAATGGTCCATCCGCCGCTGGACGCCGGCCCAGGTGGAGGCGGCCTGGGACCGCATTCTCGATCCGCTGCCGGGGCCTGCCCGCGAGCGGCTGGAGCCGGGGCGTGCCCTGCACCTCTACGACTGCGGCGCCAAGGCCGAGGCCGTCCGCGCGATGAAAGCCCTGCCGATGACGGCCTTCCAGGAAAGAAAGATTGCCGGCCTGGCGAGATCGCACCACTACCTGGGCTATCCGGAGCTATTCACCGCCGCCGGTTTTCCCGGCAGCGCCAAGCAGAATCTATTGTCGCACGCCAAGCGCGTACGGGACTGGGCGCGCGGCCTGCGCGGCGCGGACTGAATCGGAAAGCTTCCATGTCGACCCCGGTAAGGCAGCGCGCAAAGATCCTCTTCGTGATGCCGAACTTCGCCGGCGGCGGCGCGGAGCGCGTCGCCGTCACGCTGCTGGGGCAGCTCGACCGGCGCGCCTTCAGCCCCCACCTCGCGGTATTCGACAACCAAGGCCCCTTCCGCAAGCTGCTGCCCGAAGATGTGACTCTGCACGACCTGGGACAGAAGCGACTGCGGAAGGCCCTGCCCAAGCTGATCGGGCTCATCCGGCGGGAACGGCCGGCCGCGGTCGTCGCCAGCCAGGGCTACCTCAACATTGCGCTGCTCGCCGTCCGCCCCATCCTGCCGCGTGCGACGAGGCTGGCTCTCCGGGAGTCCAGCACCCCCTCGCTCAGCCTGCCCAACCGGCCCTATCCGGGCTTCATGCGCTGGGCCTATCGTCGCTACTACCGGCGAGCTGACCTGGTGCTGTGCCAGCATCGCCAGACGGAACAGGAGATGTCCGACCTCTTCGGCGTCGCAGAGGAACGGATCGGCCGCCTGCCGAACCCCGTCGACGTTGACGCCCTGCGCCGCCTGGCCACACCGCCGCTGCGTCGGGCCGGCCCCGGACAGCGCTACGTCGCGGCCGGCCGCCTCTCACCCGAAAAAGGATTCGACCGGCTGATCGCGCTCTTCGCCGGGCTGCCCGCCGAGAGCCACCTGACCCTCTATGGCCAGGGCCGCCAGGAGGGCTCCCTAGCCGGAGAGATCCGGCGGCTCGGCCTGGAGGGCCGAGTCACCCTCGCCGGTTTCACCGAGCACCTGCCGGCGGCACTCGCCGGGGCGGATGCCTGCGTGATCTCCTCGCACTGGGAGGGGCTGCCGAATGTCGCGCTGGAGTCGCTGGCGGTCGGCACCCCGGTGATCGCGACCCCGGAATCCGGCGGCATCGCCGAGCTGGCAGAGGCAGCGCCCGAAGGGGCTGTCACCCTCGCCGCCTGGGGAGAAGCCTTCGCCGCGGCCCTTCGCGCCTGCCCGCCGCGCACTCTGGAGGCCCCCGCGCCGAGCCTGCTGCCGGAGCGCTATACCCTGAAAGAGGTTGCCGCGCTGTTCAACGCCGGCCTCCACGGGCTCGCCGCCGGGCGCGATGTCCTGTATGAAGGACAGCCGTGAAGATCGCTTACGTCACCATGCAGTTCCCTGTCGCCTCGGAGACCTTTGCCGCGGTCGAGATCCGCGCCCTGCGCAAGCTGGGCGCCAAGGTCAGCGTGCTGGCCTTCCGGCGCGCGCCGGCCAGGGCCCAGACAATGCTGGCGGAACGCGGCCTCGTCGACCTGCCGATCGACCAGGGCGGCGCCGGCGCCACGCTGAGGGGCCTGCTGCTGCTTTTTCTGAGGCCCGGCGACAGCCTGCCCCTGCTGATTGCGATCCTCAGCCATTGCTGGCGACAACCGGAACATCTCGCGAAGGCCCTGGCGCTGCTGCCGCGCAGCCTGGACCTGCTGCAGCGCGTCGAAGCCGAGCGGCCCGACGTGGTTCACATCTTCTGGGGTCATTACCCCAGCCTGCTGGGGCTGCTGGTGAAGCGGCGCCTGCCGCAGGTGGCGGTCACCCAGTTCCTCGGCGCCTATGACCTTGAGAAGGGGTTCCCCCTCAGCCGCCTCCTGGCCGGTCAGGCCGACCGGCTGCTGACCCATGCCCGGGCCAATCTGCCGGCCCTCGCCGCCCGCGGGGTCGACCCGGCGAGAGTCGAGGTCAGCTACCGCGGCATCGAGATCCCGGCGGCAGTCCCGGCGCCGCGGAAGACCGCCGGCCTTATGGTCGTCGCCGAGCGGCTGGTGCCGCAGAAACGCACCGCGGAGGCACTGCGTCTCTTCGCGGCGGTTGCGGCGGAACTGCCGGAGGCACAATTGCGGGTACTCGGCGCCGGGCCCGAAGCAGAGAGGCTGAGATCGCTCGCAGTAGAACTCGGCCTCGAAAACCGGATCGCCTTCTGCGGCCACGTCCCGCATGGGGAAGTCTTCGGCCACCTGGCCGAGGCGGAGGTCGCCCTCACCCTGTCACAGAGCCCTTCGGAACGTCTGCCCAATGCCCTCAAGGAAGCCATGCTGCACCGCTGCCTCTGTCTCGCGGCCCCCTCCCCGGGAATTGACGAGCTGATCGCCGACGGCAAGACGGGACTACTGGCGGCCCCTGACGACCTGGCCGGCGCGGCCCGCCGCCTCGCCGTGCTGCTGCGCGATCCGGCGGCGGCAGGGGAAATGCGCGACAAGGCCCAGGCTTATATCCTCGAGAACTTCGACGTTGAGCGAACGATGTCGGCGCGCCTGCGGCTCTGGTCGCATCTCGTTGCGCAGCGGCGGCAGGGAGCGGCGGCATGAGCAAGCCCCCTCTCGTCTCCGTCATCACCGCGGCCTACAACGCGGAGCCCTTCATTGCCGAGACCATCGCTTCGGTGCAGGCACAGAATCTGGCCGATTGGGAGATGCTGATCGCTGACGATGCGTCCAGCGACCGCACGGCGGAAATCGTCGAACGCTTCGCGGCGCAGGACCCGCGGGTGCGCCTCCTCCGCCTGGAACAAAACGGCGGCGTCGCACGTGCGCGCAACGCCGCCCTGGCGGCCGCGAAGGGCCGCTACATCGCCTTTCTTGACAGCGACGACCTCTGGCTGCCGCAGAAGCTGGAACGCCAGGTCGCCTTCATGCAGCAGCACGAGGCTGCCGTCTCCTACACCTCCTTCCGCCGCATCGACGAGGAAGGCGGCAGCCCAGGCCGGCTGGTGAAGGTACCGGCCAGACTGACCTATCGGCAGTTGCTGAAGAACACCGCCATCGCCACCCTGACCGGCATGGTCGATACCGCCAAGACCGGCCCGATCCGCATGACCGAGGCGCGGCGCGACGACTACATCCTCTGGCTGTCGCTGCTGAAGCGCGGCTTCGTCGCGCACGGCCTGCAGGTGGACCTGGCGCGCTATCGCGTGGTGCGCGGCTCGCTGTCCAGCAAGCCGAAGCGCTCCGCTGCCTGGGTGTGGGATGTCTATCGCAAGATCGAGGGCCTGGGCCGGCTGCGCGCGGCCTGGTGCATGGCGCACTACGGTGCCCGCGCCGTCTTGAAGCGGCTGGTGTACTGAGGCCATGGCCGGCGTGCTGGTGACCGGTGCCAATGGCTTCGTGGGCGCCGCGATCTGCGCCCACTTGCTGGCCCGCGG
>ENA-ORCZ01000392-ORCZ01000392.1-marine-metagenome-genome-assembly--contig:-NODE-392-length-20974-cov-4.146050_pt1 | contig 20974 bp, 18 predicted proteins | sample MGYA00237785_ERZ508519 | MGnify/ENA primary metagenome ERZ508519 (study PRJEB26189, sample SAMN06268790) | marine metagenome | isolation source: Bioluminescent Bay, La Paraguera, Puerto Rico | place...
GAAGCCCGGATCAAAGTCGCGACGTGCGGCTGGTTTGGGACCATCAAGGATATAGGCGCGCATTTGTGGCAAATCATCGACGCCGTTGTCTTCGTCACGCAGCCATTTGTTCCACCATTTGATCGCTTCGCCGGTGAAATCTGCACGTGGCTTTGGCCATGCGAAATGCGGGTATTTGTGCACCCATGGGCCAATCAGGGCCTTGGAGCGATCAGGCATTCCTTCAATCGCGCGCATTGGCGTATTGCGATAACCATCGGCCCATCCGGCCAGCACCATCGACGGGATTTTGACGGCATCAAAATCCTCGCAGATTGAGGCATGCTTCCAGAAGTCATCACGGGTCTGGTGTTGGAGCCATTCTTCAAGAAAGAACGGTTCATCTTTCAGGCGATGCAACCACATTGCCCGCCAGTCATCGCCGACCAGTGCCGGGTCAGGTGTGCGTGATTGATAAGCCAGCATGGTTGCCGCCCATGACAATTGCACAGCCAACTGACAGCCGTTTTTATAGTGAATATCATCGTTATAGCGATCCACGGTGGAGGCGATGGAAATCACGGCCTTAAGGGCCGGGGGATTGAGGGCTGCGACCTGCAGGCAGTTAAAACCGCCCCAGGAAATTCCCATCATGCCGACCGATCCGTTGCACCATGGCTGATCGGCGATCCAGGCAATCAGTTCGCAGGCATTGGCCAGTTCAAGTTCGGTATACTCGCCGTCAATCACACCATCAGATTCACCTGATCCGCGAATATCAACGCGCACACCGGCAATCCCGGCCTTGGCAAATTCGGGATAGGTCGACTCATCACGCGCGCAGGTGCCGTCACCCTTGCGATAGGGCAGAAATTCGAACACGGCCGGAACCGGATCATTTTCGGCATTTTCAGGCATCCACATGCGTGCCGCCAGTCGGGTGCCGTCGGCGATGGTGATAAAGGTGTTTTCAATAACGGTGTAGTTTCTTTCGGACATAGTGGGGCGTCGTCCTTTTGGTGGCGAGTTGTTGGGTGTGGGGCTTATTCAAAAAGGCGACCCGGATCATGGGCCGCCTTTTTGTGTTTTCGCACGGTTTTTAGTGACCGGCACTTTCCATTTTGCGCGTGGCCAGAACTTTTTCCAACCATCCCAGTTCCATTTCCGGCACCGACTTCAAAAGAAGGTCGGTGTAATCGTCAAATGGCGGGTTCAGGACCTCGGACCGCGGGCCGAAATCAACCAGCTTGCCCTGCAGCATCACCGCAACAGAATCGGCAATTGCACGAACAATTGCGATGTCATGGGTGATGAACAGGTAGGACACCTGACGTTCCTTTTGCAGACGCAGCAAAAGATCAAGGATGCCTTCGGCCACCAGCGGATCAAGGGCCGAGGTTGGCTCGTCACACAGGATCAGTTCCGGCTGCGCGGCCAGGGCACGTGCGATAGCCACACGTTGCTTCTGTCCGCCCGAAAGTTCGGCTGGATAGCGGTCATAGAAAGCTTGGCCCATCTCGATCTCATCGAGAAGTTTGATGACTTCCTTCTTACGCTCCGCACCACGCTTGCCGAAATAGAACTGCAAAGGGCGACCGATGATCTGCCCGACCGTCTGGCGCGGGTTCATCGCGGTATCAGCCATTTGATAGATCAACTGGATTCGGCGCAAATGATCGCGTGATCGATCCTTCTGGGCGTTGGACAGTTCCTCGTCACCGAATGTGACACTGCCCTTGAATGGGGGCAGCAACCCGGTGATGACACGGGCGAGTGTGGACTTACCCGATCCGGATTCCCCCACCACAGCAAGTGTCTGACCACGTGGCACATGCAGTGATACATCATGAAGAACCTGCACCCCGTTGCCATAGGCAGCCGAGATATTTTCAACTTTCAGCAACGCATCGGTTTGATCGCGGGCTTCGGTCTGTTTGGTCTGACGCACATTGACCAGCGCCTTGGTGTATTCCTGACGCGGGTTTTCAATGATTTGCTGAACCGGGCCGTATTCGACGGTTTCACCATTGCGCAGCACCATGATGTCATCCGAAATCTGGGCAACAACGGCCAGATCGTGGGTGATGTAAAGTGCGGCAGTACCGGTTTTTTCAATCGCATTCTTGATGGCGGCCAGAACGTCAATCTGGGTCGTGACATCAAGGGCGGTGGTCGGTTCGTCAAAGACGATCAGTTCCGGTTTGGAACACAGCGCCATGGCGGTCATCGCACGTTGCAATTGTCCGCCTGATACCTGATGCGGGAACCGGTTGCCGAAATTCTTTGGGTCCGGAAGACCGAGAATTTCAAACAGGTCATCGGCGCGTTTGCGGGCCTCTTCGCGCGACATAATGCCGTGTTCGACCGTGGCTTCAATCACCTGATCGCCCAACTTGTGCGCCGGGTTGAAAGATGCCGCTGCCGATTGTGCAACGTAACAGACACGTGCCCCGCGGATCTTGCGAATGCCCTTTTTATCAAGTGGCAGGATGTCCTCGCCATCCAGCAGGACTTCACCGCCGGTGATGCGCACACCACCCCGGCCATAGGCGAGGGCGGCAAGGCCGATGGTTGATTTGCCCGCACCGGATTCCCCGATCAGACCAAGCACCTTGCCCTTTTGCAGATCAAAGGTAACACCATGGACGATTTCGATATCCTGCGGGGCTTCACCCGGCGGGAAGATGGTCGCGCCAATGCGCAGATCGCGTACCGATAATAAATCAGACATCGCCGCGGCCTCCTTTCAGGCTTGAAGTACGTTTCAGCAACCAGTCGACAACCATGTTCACACAGACTGCCAACGCGGCAATCGCGCCACCCGGAATTAGGGCGGCCTGAATGCCAAAGATGATGCCGTCCTTGTTGTCTTTCACCATGCCACCCCAGTCAGCAGCTGGCGGCTGAATGCCAAGGCCGAGGAAGGACAGGGTCGACAGGAACAGGATCGAAAACGCGAAACGAAGCCCGAATTCCGCCAGAAGCGGCGAAAGCGTATTAGGCAGAATTTCGCGGAAGATGATCCACATCCGGCCTTCACCGCGCAGTTTGGCGGCCTCGACAAATTCCATCACCGCGACATCAAGGGCGACCGCACGGCCCAGACGATAGACACGCGTTGAGTCGAGAATGGCCATCACGGCAATCAGGATGAAGATGTTTTGCGGCAGGACCGCCAGCACCACGAGGGCGAAAATCAGGGTCGGGATCGACATCATCAGATCGTTCAGACGCGACAATCCCTGATCAATCGGGCCGCCGGAAACAGCGGCCGTAAAGCTCAGGAAAATGCCGATGGAAAACGACAGGATCGATGCCGCAAGCGAGACAAACAGGGTTGTCTGTGCACCGTAAATCAGGCGTGAGAGAAGATCACGGCCAAGGTTATCGGTACCCAGAAGATAAAGGTCACTGGCCGGTTCCCAAACGCCCGCAACAATTTCGCGTTCCCCATAGGGCGCGATGAGCGGGGCAAAGACAGCACAGCCAAAAGCAAACAGAATGCCCAGAATTCCGATCCAGGCGGTCAGCGGGATTTCACGTAATCTCATCGCGGATGCCTCAGTCTCGGATTGGCGACAATGGCGACGATATCGGCCACCATATTGAGCAGGATATACACCGCCGCAAAGATAAGCCCACAGGCCTGCACAACGGGCATGTCACGTACCGTCACGGCATCAACCATATACTGGCCCATGCCGGGATAGACGAAGACAACCTCGACCACGACAACACCGACCACCAGATAGGCAAGGTTCAGCGCCACCACGTTGACAATCGGGGCGATGGCATTGGGGGCCGCGTGTTTGACGATCGCCTTGAAGGCGCCAAGGCCTTTAAGCTCCGCCGTTTCCATATAGGCCGATGACATCACACTGATGATGGCTGCACGGGTCATGCGCATCATATGTGCAAGCACCACCATTACCAGTGTTGCCGTCGGCAGGGCAATGGCGGCCAGTCGTTCTGACCAGCTCATATTGTCATAGACCGTGGACGGGAAGGTCGCGACCCCCATCTGAACGGCAAAGAACACAATCAGGATATAGCCGATGAAGAATTCCGGCAGGGAGATCGCGGCAAGCGACAGAACGTTGATCACGCGATCAGGAATACGGTTGCGATAATGAACTGCCACCATGCCAAGCCCGACCGCAAGCGGGACCGAAATTGCCGCGGCGAAGAACGCAAGAAACAGCGAGTTGCCAAGGCGTTTGGTGATTTGTTCGGTTACCGGCGCACCACTGGCCCAGCTGTTACCAAAGTCGCCTTGAACAACGCCGCCAAGCCATTCAAAATAGCGCGTGGTAATCGGGCGATCCAGGCCAAGGTCGGCGCGGATATTGGCAATCGCCTGCGGTGTTGCAGACTGACCAAGATAGGTTTCGGCAAAATCGCCCGGAAGGGCTTCGACTCCGGCAAAAATCAGAATTGATACAGCCCAGAGCAACAACAAACTCAAACCCAGTCGTTCGGCAATCAGCACCGATAACGGATGGGTTTCTTTCAGTCTGTGTCGCGTGGCTCGTACGCCGGCCAAGGGATTGGCCATGAACACATACTCCCCCTTAATGGCCTGAACGGAAATTCAAGACGGGTGGGACGGCAAAGGATATTTTGCCTCCATCTGGAAATTTCGATCAGACCAAGTGTCAAACAAACAGGCGAACAACAAGACGGGGACCACGGTTACAAGAACCGTGATCCCGTAAGTCTTCAATCATCGGGATGCAATGCACCCCAACTGATTAGCTGTTGATCCACAAACGTGTCGCAACATAACCGTTCGACATGTCGTTACCGATGTCATCGACAAAGCCGGAAACGTTGGTCGTGGTTGCGTTTACGAAGTCGTTGAACATCGGCAGGATAAGACCACCGGTGTCACGGACCATAAGTGCCATGTCGCGATACATTTCCTTACGCTTGGCCTGATCAAGTTCAGCACGCGCTTCGAGAAGGATCTTGTCGAAGTCGGTGTTGAAGAAGCGGGTGTCGTTCCAGTCCGCACTCGACAGATAGGCGGTCGAATACATCTGGTCCTGGGTCGGGCGACCACCCCAGTAAGAGGTCGAGAACGGCTGAACGTTCCAGACGTTCGACCAGTAACCATCACCCGGCTCGCGTTTGATTTCGATGTCGATCCCGGCCTTTTTCGCGGTTTCCTGATACAGGACCGCGGCATCAACAGCGCCCGGGAAGGCAACGTCGGATGTGCGCAGAAGAACCGAACCGTCATGGCCGGATTTCTTGAAGTGGAAGGCCGCCTTGTCCGGATCATAGGAACGCTGTTCGATGCCTTCCGGGAACAGGGCATAGGTTTCGTTGATCGGGAAGTCATTGCCGACCTTGCCGTAACCGCCAAGGATCTTTTCGACCATGGTTTCGCGGTCCATCGCGTATTTCAGCGCCAGACGCAGGTCGTTATTGTCAAACGGCGCGGTGTTGCAATGCATGATGAAAACATAGTGGCCACGGCCCGACGTGGTCTGAATTTCGACATTCGGTGCACGTTTCAGGAGGCCAACGGTCTTCGGATCAACACGGTTGATGAAGTGAACCTGACCCGACGACAGGGCTGCCATACGTGCGGTGGCATCGTTCATCACGATCATTTCGACCGAATCAACAAAGCCACGATCAGTGCGCCAGTCATTTTCGTTCTTCACGAAGGTTGCGCGCACGCCAGCTTCGAAGTTGTCGATCTTGAACGGGCCGGTACCGATACCGGCATTAGGGTTGTCATACCCACCGCCCGGCTGGATTACGAGGTGATAGTCACTCAGCAAAAGCGGAAGGTCAGCGTTGCCTTCCGAAAGCGTCAGAACAAGATCGCCACCCTTGTTTTCGATGCCCTTGATCGAGCCCAGAACACCCAGTGCACCAGACTCAGACTTTTCGTCGGTGTGGCGGTTCAGGGTTTTGACAACATCGTCGATGGTCAGTTCGGAGCCGTCATGGAACTCGACACCCTTGCGGATTTTGAACGTCCAGACCGATGCATCCGCATTCGGTTCCCAGGACTCTGCAAGCGACGGCACGGCAAGGCCGCTGGTCGGGTGCGATTCAACCAGGGTGTCGCCCCAGTTACGGTTCATGGCAAAGGTGAATTGCGAAGAGGATTTTGCCGGATCAATAACGTCGGTCGAAGCCCCGCCCTGAAGGCCAAGTTTCAGATGCCCGCCGCGCTTGGGTTCCTGTGCCATGGCAGCCTTGCCATAAAGGCTGGTAGCAGCGGCAAGGGTGAGGCCGGCGGCCATCGAACGGCCGATGAATTCACGACGGTTCATTTCAGATGCTGTGACACGTGACGCGAAATACTTGATAGGGTCAGTCATCCCTGTTCCTTCTCTGATGCTTTTGATTTTGCTAAATTATTTTAATAGTGTGGCAGATCCTACCCGCAATTTGGTTGTGCTTGGTTGTGCAGGTTGGGGTGTCGTTCGGACACAAACGGGCATGCAGCATGAAGATATGCTGTTGTGCCATGGCACCGTTATTGCGCAGTTGATCAACTCCCCCGTTGGCCACAATAAATTCCCCTTTCGGGTATGTGCACGGCCATGGATGCCTGCCTTTCACAAGACGGATCCAGCAAATATGTCCATTCAGAACTTATGGTGTTCTGATCCGGAGGCACATGTTGTGTGGGACAGACAGTGCACAAATCGCGCACATCGTGACACGAGTTTGGGGGCTTCATCAAGCCAAGTGCGCATGAGCGTGCGATTTTTCGGCATCCGGGGATAGAGTTTCACCAGCTGAAAATCTCTGAAAAATAGAATAGAAATCCGATGGATTTTGCCAAGAAACGCCTTGCCAATTAAGGGGTTTACGGGCGGAAAAGCCGAAGGGTTGGACGAGCTGATTTTGGCCTAGGAAAAATTTTTAAAATTTTCAAGTTCGAACATCGAAAATTCGCTTAAAGGCACCGGATGTTCTGTTTGGAAACCTGAAAAATAATCATTTGGCGATTCGACTTTAGGCGCAGTTTCCCAATGTGGTCAGGTCAATTTTCGACAACGAGTACTGTCAAACGGTGTGACGAAACTTTACAGCAAATATTGCTGCATTGCTTGTTCGCACTTTCGAAAGCCCGTTTTTGATTTTGCAGACCGTCAATGTTAGGCTGTTTTCGCTGCCCTGATATTTCGTGAAAACGCGGACTTCAGGGGTGGTGCACATAACGGAGGAATGAATGTATCAGAAGATGCTCGTGCCTGTCGATTTGGCCCACGTTGAAAAATTGGATAAAGCAATTAAAACGGCGGTCGATCTAGCCAAGCATTACAAGGCCGAGATAAGCCTTCTAGGTGTCGGTACCAATACGCCGTCATCGGTGGCGCATACGCCAAAGGAATTTGAACAGAAACTTCAGGCTTTTGCCGATGATCTGGCATCAAAGCATGGTGTAAGCACCAAGGCGGTCGCGCATATTTCGCATGATCCGGCAGTGGATCTTAGCAAGGAACTAGTCGCCAAGGCCGACGAGCTTGGTGCCGACGTCATCGTCATGGCATCGCACGTGCCCGGTATTGCCGACCATATTTTTGCGTCTCATGGCGGATATGTCGCGTCACACTCGGATCTTTCTGTATTCCTCGTGCGTTAGAGGATGCGGACGAACCTTTACGGCTAGGGGTAGCTGTATATTCATTTAACCTAGGGAGTTTCAAATGGGGTCTGAAGCTGACACGGGCATTGAAAGCCCGGACGGTGCAGCGAACCCGATTGATACAGAATATGAAATCGGGCAAGACAATATCCAGGCAGAGATCGGGCCATTTGGACTGGATGTCCATAACCCGGTCTTTCTGATTTCGGGTCTTGCAATTGTTGCTTTCGTCTTTCTCACCCTGGCCTTTCAGGAAAGTGTCGGGCCGATGTTCAACGACCTGCGTGGTTGGCTGACATCGTCGCTTGACTGGTTCTTCCTGTCTGCTGCCAACGTATTTGTCGTGTTGTGTCTGTTTCTGATCGTCTCGCCGCTCGGCCGTGTGCGCCTAGGCGGTGCGGATGCAACACCGGATTATTCCTATGCGGGCTGGTTTGCCATGCTGTTTGCTGCGGGCATGGGCATCGGTCTTATGTTCTATGGTGTGTCAGAACCGATTTCGCACTTCACATCCTCGATGGGTGGAATTGCTGTCGGTGAAGATGGTCTTCGCACTGACTGGGCGCCGCTTGGTGCGGCCGCCGGTGATGCCGATGCTGCATTTGATCTTGGCATGGCTGCAACCATCTTCCACTGGGGTCTTCACCCATGGGCGATCTATGCCACTGTCGCACTGGCACTGGCACTGTTTTCCTTTAACAAGGGCCTGCCGCTGACCATTCGTTCGGTCTTCTATCCGATTTTCGGCGAACGTGTCTGGGGCTGGACGGGGCATTGCATCGATATTCTTGCCGTGTTCGCAACCTTGTTTGGTCTTGCGACCTCGCTTGGTTTCGGTGCGGAACAGGCCAATGCCGGGCTTGATTACCTGTTTGGTATTTCGGTTTCCGATACGTCGAAGGTGTTCCTGATCATCGGGATCACCGGTGTTGCACTTATTTCGGTGCTGGCGGGTCTTGATGCCGGGGTTAAACGTCTGTCGGAAATCAACATGATCCTTGCAGCACTTCTGTTGCTGTTTGTGGTTCTGGTTGGTCCGACGATGGAAATCATTACCGGTTTCTTCTCAAGCCTGTTGTCATATGCGCAATATCTTCCGGCACTATCAAACCCGGTCGGTCGTGAAGACGCCAACTTCAGCCAAGGCTGGACGTCCTTCTATTGGGCGTGGTGGATTTCCTGGTCACCGTTTGTCGGCATGTTCATCGCGCGTGTTTCGCGTGGGCGTACCGTGCGTGAATTCATCACCTGCGTTCTGATTATTCCGTCGCTGGTGTGTGTTCTGTGGATGACGGCCTTTGGCGGCACCGCTGTGCATATGGTAACCGAAGGCGTTACGGCGATTGCCGAAGCAGGTCTTCCGATCAAGCTGTTCACCATGCTTGATCAGCTTCCGCTGCAAGCCATCACGTCCTTCATCGGGATTGTTCTGGTGATCGTGTTCTTCGTGACCTCGTCTGACTCTGGCTCGCTTGTGATTGATACCATCACCGCAGGAGGCAAGGTCGACGCACCGGTCCCGCAGCGCGTCTTCTGGTGCACCTTCGAAGGTCTGGTTGCGATTGCATTGCTGCTGGGCGGTGGCCTTGGATCATTGCAGGCGATGGCGGTTTCGACCGGCTTCCCGTTTGCGATTGTCCTTCTGATGGCCTGCTATTCGATTATCCAGGGTCTGCGGACCGAACCCAAGGCCGTCGGTGCAAATTCCGAGGCAACGGTCAGCAAGGACTAGAATATCGACATATCTGTATCTCGCCGTTTGGCGGTTATGATACCTGGTCAAAGATAAAGGGGCACCAACTGGTGCCCCTTTTTCATTTCGCGCAAGCATGTTGCGTTTGGTGGTATGTGACCAATGCCGATGTGCTTATTGCGCGGCGGGTGTCAGCTCGATAACCATGTTGCCGTCATTGTCCTTGAGAACAAGACGCCCATCAACAACACCCCAACTGCTGACCAAGACGAATGCGCCGCTAAAGGCATTTTCGATCTGCATGGCGTTGTCGGCGATACACATCTTTCGTGTCATGGCGAGCTGCGCGACACCCAGTGACGATCCCGCCTGTTCGTAACTGCCGGAATACTGATTGCAACCAGCATTACCCGACACCATGCCGTCGCTGGAAAAGGTGGCGGTCGCCATGAGAGGCGGTGTCGGCGAAAGGGTGCTGTTGCCCTCTTTGACCTGCACCAGTTGCCATTCCTGGTCGGTTACACTTGCCCAGTCCGGTGTCATGTTGCCTGTGGATGCGGTGCTGCAGGCCGCAAGTGATGCCAATGCCACCAATGCCAAAGGCAAGATGATCCTGTGTTTAACCTGACGCATATCTGAATTCCTGTAATGCTTGCGCGGCCCCCGCGCGATCCTGTCATTCGCAAATTCTTGTAATGGTATCATATTTTCAAAACCGTTGGCGCCAAAGGCGCTTCTGGTCGCAACCAAAACGGCTTTGCGCGCAGGGATGGCTTGTGGCTATGTTACGGATCCTGCTGGCGCATGATCCTTGCGCCCGTTTCCCGGTTCCAAAGCCCGACTTCGAAAATCAAGGTTACCTGACGATGAAGATTTCCGTGAAAGATGCCCACGCACTTGTGTGCGAAACTTTGATGCGTTGCAATGTGCAGGCAGACAATGCGGCCTCGGTCGCAACGGCACTTGTGACGGCCGAGGCATCCGGACAAGGGGGACACGGTTTTCGTCGTGTGCCGGCCTATAGTGCGCAGGCAAAGGTCGGCAAGGTTGATGGCATGATCAGCCCGATCTTCGAAAAGCCGACACCTGGCGTTTTGCGCATTGATGCGCAGCATGGATTTGCCTATCCGGCACTGGATCTGATGATGGACCACTTGCCCGACATGGCCCGCACCCAGGGTATTGCGATTGCCGCAATCCACAGATCGCATCATGCGGGGGTGATGGGGCTTACGGTCGAACGTCTGGCGGAAAAGGGATTGGCAGCGATGATGTTTGCCAATGCCCCGGCGGCCATGGCGGCATGGGGTGGCCGACGTCCGATGTTTGGCACAAACCCGATTGCCTTTGGTGTACCGGTTGGGGGTGCCGGTGATCCGATCATCATCGACCTTGCCCTGTCAAAGGTTGCACGCGGCAAGATCATGGCCGCCAAGCAAAAGGGTGTCGCCATTCCCGATGACTGGGCGCTTGATGTGGACGGCAATCCGACCACTGATGCTGTGAAAGCCATTGATGGCACGATGATCCCGGCGGGTGGGGGCAAGGGGGCGGCACTTGCCATGATGGTGGAACTTCTTGCGGCTGGTCTTACCGGTGCACAGTTCGGTCACCAGTCTTCGTCACTTTTTGATGACAAAGGTGCACCACCTGCGCTTGGACAACTGATCATTGCCATTGATCCCAAGGCAACCGGTGGTGTCGGGGTAATGGATCAACTTGCCTATATTGCCAACGAGATTGCCGCAGAAGAAGGCGTGCGTCTGCCGGGGCGTCGCGGCAAGCAGGCAAGCGCACTTGCCGAAGCGGAGGGCCTTGAGATCGAAGACGACGTCATCGAGACCATCAGTCAAATTAAATAAAGTTCGCGATCGTTGTGTCTGTATCGGTGTCAAAAGGGTTGATGCAGAATGTTTGACTGTTCTGTAGTTTTAAAAAAGGACATTCATCAGAAAAATACCGGCCGGAAATTTTAAAAATGTTACAGAAATAATGTCGGAATTACCGGTAAGTACTCCGATGAGTTCTTGATGTATAGACAAGTTTAATTGTTGTCGGGGCAATATGCTCTCCGTAATCATCGAACTGTAACATCAGTGTCACCGTAGAGTCGCGGTTTGTGCGTAGCTTCTTCATCCAGCGAAACACATTCAGGCGACTCTTTTGATGCTGGTTGTAGATATCTCTGGACTGAACAAAAGCTTTACCCGTGACAAGCGTGCGCTTAGCGACGTCAAGCTGCAGGTGCGGGAAGGCGAGATGGTGGCGCTGATTGGCGCATCGGGTTCGGGTAAATCCACACTGATCCGTCATATTGCCGGTTTGCTGCGCGGTGATCGCGATGGCGGCAAGATCGTCGTGTTTGGCGAAACCATCCAGGAAAATGGCAAGATTTCGCGCGGTGCCCGCAAGGTGCGTTCCGAGATTGGTGTTGTTTTCCAGCAGTTCAATCTGGTTAGCCGCCTTTCGGTTCTGACCAATGTCCTGATGGGGCTTTTGGGCCGCGTTCCGGCATGGCGTGGGTCGCTTGGTCTGTTTACCAAAACCGAAAAGATGCGCGCCATGAGCGCACTTCATCGTGTTGGCATCGATGCCCATGCGTCAAAAAAGGCGCGGAACCTTTCGGGTGGTCAGCAGCAGCGCGCGGCGATCGCGCGCACCATTACCCAGGGTGCCCGACTTATTCTTGCCGACGAGCCGATCGCATCACTTGATCCGGCGTCGTCCCGCAAGGTGATGAACACGCTTGATCGTGTAAACCGCGAAGACAACGTCACCGTCATCGTATCGCTTCATCAGGTTGATTACGCAAAAGACTACTGCAAACGCACCATCGCCATGCGCGATGGTGAAGTCGTTTTTGACGGACCGTCAAGCGAACTGACGCCGCAATTCCTTCAGGAACTGTACGGCGAACATTCTTCCGAACTTTTTGCCGATGGTGCCAGAGAGGCCAGAGAGCCTGCTTCAAGACCCGTCGCAGAAAAGGATCTGGCTGTCGCAACAAGCTAGCCGGGTCATTTGTCATGACTGCCTTACCTCATCGAAACACGCCCAATTCATATCTGACAGGGGACTTCTTATGAACGTTAAGACAATTGCATCCGCAGCATTTGCAGCCACGATGCTGGCATCGGTCATCGCGCATGCCGATGTTGAATTCAAGCCGCTCGAACAGGATCCGGAGAAACTTGTATTTGGTTTCATCTCGACTGAGTCCAGCTCGAACCTCAAAGCTCAGTGGCTTCCGATGCTCGAAGACATGGAAGAAGCACTCGGTATGGAAATCGAAGCATTCTTCGCACCGGATTATGCCGGCATCATCGAAGGTATGCGTTTCGGCAAGGTTCATGTTGGCTGGTTCGGCAACAAGTCGGCAATGGAAGCAGTTGATCGCGCTGGCGGTGAAGTCTTTGTTCAGACCTCCAAAGCAGATGGCTCGAACGGTTACTATTCCCACATCATCACCCAGGCTGATAACGACAAGCTCAACACGCTTGCCGACATGCTGAAATGTGATGGTTCGCTAAACTTCGGTATCGGTGACCCGAACTCGACCTCAGGCTTCCTGGTTCCGACCTATTATGTTTTCGCCCAGAACGGCGTGAACCCGAAAGATTGCTTCAAAACCGTTCGTAATGCGAACCACGAAACCAACCTGATGGCGACTGCCAACAAACAGGTTGATGTTGCAGCGAACAACTCCGAGCAGCTTGCACGTACCCACATGAACAAGCCGGAAATCACCGATAAGGTCAAAGTGATCTGGACCTCGCCGCTGATCCCGTCTGACCCGATGGTTTACCGTAAAGACATGTCGCGCGAACTGAAGTCCGAAATTAAGGCTTTCTTCCTTGGTTACGGCCGTATGGGCGACGTTGAAGGTGCCAACAAGGTTCTTGCTGGTATCCAGGACGGCATGGGTAAGTTCATGGAAAGCTCGAACGCGCAGCTTTACCCGATCCGTCAGCTTGAACTCTATAAAAACAAGCTGAAAATCGAAAACACCGAAGAACTTTCGGCAGAAGAAAAAGCAGCCCGCATTTCTGAAATCGACCAGAAATTGGCTGAACTCGATATCCTCGTTTCTTACGAGTAATCGACCTTTCGGCAGGGAGCGCACCATAAGTGCGCTCCCTGTTTGCATTTACCATCCGGGATTAACACGATGAACAGCAGCATTTCTTCCACATCATCTGTCACAACGGAGCTTCCGCCGCGTGATTTGAAACGTTCGGCGTCCAGCTTCCTGCTTTGGGCAGTCATTCTTGGTCTTCTGGCCATGTCGTGGGAAGGTGCAGATATGCGGCCGATGGCGCTGATTGAAAACAGCAGCAACATGGTCGACTTTGCCGACGGCTTCTTCCCGCCAGACTTCCTTATGTGGAAGATGTATGTCGAAGAAATGTGGATCACCATCCAGATCGCGATCTGGGGGACGGCATTGTCCATCGTCTGTTCCATTCCGTTTGGCATTCTGAGTTCGGAAAATATCGTTCCGGTGTGGGTGTATCAACCGGTGCGCCGCCTGATGGATTCCTTCCGCGCGATCAACGAAATGGTCTTTGCCATGCTGTTCGTTGTTGCGGTTGGCCTCGGTCCGTTTGCCGGTGTTCTGGCCCTTTGGATTCACACGACGGGCGTACTGGCCAAGCTGTTTTCCGAGGCGGTCGAGGCGATTGATCCCGAACCGGTCGAAGGCATTCGTGCCACCGGGGCCAACGCGCTTCAGGAAGTCATCTTTGGCGTGATCCCGCAGGTCTTGCCGTTGTGGATTTCCTATTCGCTCTACCGGTTCGAGAGCAATGTGCGCTCTGCCACTGTGCTGGGCATTGTCGGGGCCGGCGGCATTGGCATGGTGCTTTGGGAATATATTCGCGGCTTCTATTACGCGGAAACAGCGGCCGTCATGATCATCATCATTATCTCGGTCAGCCTGCTCGATATGGTGTCCCAGCGTTTGCGTAAACTGGTGACCTGATCATGGCTTTCAACATTACGCAGGCCAAACCGGCGATGAAGGCATTGTCGGAACAGCCCACGATTGACCAAACAGCAATTGTCGTTGATTGCGAAATGGGAATCTGGACCGAAGTCGGTGCACGGACCTCGATGCGCGAAACGAAAATGGATGATTATTCCTATGTCGTGAATGACAGCGAGATCATCTATTCCGATATTGGCAAGTTCGTGAATATTGCCGCCCATACCCGGATCAACCCGGGACAGCATCCGATGGACCGGGCGTCGATGCATCACTTCCAGTATCGTTCCAGCGCCTATGAACTGGGCGAAGACGATCCGGCGTTCTTTGACTGGCGTCGTGAAAAACGCGTGCGTCTGGAACATGATGTCTGGATCGGGCATGGTGCGATTGTGCAGGGTGGTGTCACCATCGGCATTGGTTCTGTTGTCGGATCTGGTGCTGTGGTCACCAAGGATGTCGCGCCCTACACGATTGTGACGGGCATTCCCGCAGTCCCCCTCCGCCTCCGGTTTGAAGCAGACATCGTCGATGCTCTGTTGCGCATTCGCTGGTGGGATTGGTCGCACGATATGCTGCGCGAAAGGTTGCAGGATTTCCGAACGCTTCCGGTCCGTGACTTTTGCCTGAAATACGATACGGTTTAACCGATCAATATTTCCAAGTGTTATGAGATGCGCCGAAGGTTAATCTATTGACCTTCGGCGGTTCTTGCCGCGTCACCTGTTTCCAGAGTTCAACCATGACCGACCAATATCAACGCTACGCGCTTTATTATGCGCCAGAACCGCAAAGCGCGTTGGGGCAGTTTGGCAATGCCTGGCTGGGGCATGATCCTGAAACCGGAAATCTGTTGCCCCGCCGAACTGTTGCGGGCCTGACAGAGGCCGAGATTGTAGAGGCAACGACATCGCCAAGCCGCTATGGTTTTCACGGCACCCTGAAGCCGCCATTCGCACTGCCAAGCGGAATGGATTGTAGTGATTTGGAAACAGCCGTTTCGCGACTTTGCGAAGCGACTGCAGCGGTAACGTGCGGGCATCTGGTCTTAAAGGCGATTGGTCGTTTTTTGGCCCTTGTTCCGACCGAGCCGGTCGGAGATTTGGCCGACCTTGCGGTAACACTGGTGCGCGAACTCGATGACTTTCGCCAGCCCGAAGACGAAGCGGCATTGAACAAACGCCGTGCCGTCGGTCTTACGGATCGGCAGGAAGCGTATCTTGTGCGCTGGGGCTACCCCTACGTCATGGAAGAATTTCGCTTCCACCTGACATTGACCAACAAGCTGTCAGACGATCAGATCGATCCCTTCAAGGCGGCATTGTCAGGCTCGGCCGCACCGTTATGTAAGGAACCATTTATCGTTCGCGAAGTCTGCCTGTTTGGTGATCCGGGGGACCAGAAGCCGTTCAAACTGGTGAAACGTTTCCCGCTTGCCGGATAAAAATGCTGCGCTTTTAATGTGCAGCATTTTTAGGTGATTCAGACTGCCTCAGGCGCGGTTTGCAATCGGTTGTGGCATCTCGATTGCGTGGATGAAGCGCGCGATGCCGGTTTCGAGATCAGCATCATTATCAACATGAACCACATGGTCGCCATCAATTTGATAGGTGGATGCGCGCGCAAGCCGACGTTCGATATCAAGGGCATCTTCGCGCCCACGGCCTTCAAGCCGTTTACGCAATGCCTCACTGCTGGCACGGATGCTGATCACCCGTACGTTGTTTTGTCCGACAAGGGCACAGGCATCTGAAATGACGCTGCGCGATACATTGACGATGACGGTTTTGCCCGCCTCGACCTCGCCAAGAACATGGCGCGGAATGCCGTAACCCAGATCATGGGCCATCCAGCTCAGCAGGAACGCCCCCTGACGTGCCATTTGTCCGAAATCTTCGGGCCGGACGGGGATGTGTGTCTCACCAACCGATCCGGCCGGGCGGGTGATGCAGCGCCTTGGAAAGCAGAACTGCTTGTTATCAGACAATCTTTCGCGCGCTGCATCCAGAAGGGTGTCCTTGCCAACGCCACTTGGGCCGACGACAAGGACCAAAAGTCCATACGCTGATCTGCAACTATGTGTAGGCACCCCGGTCATGACACCCGCACACCTTCGCGCCAGACACCGCGCACAATTGGATGATGTGGCGAATGGTGCACACGGATCAGATCCCCGCGTTTGCCAACCGCGATCTCACCGCGATCATTTAGCCCGACCTGGGTGGCCGGATTGAGCGACACCGTGCGAATGGCCCGCGGCAGATCGTAACCGTCGAATTCGTCAAACAGCTTCATCGCGCCATGTACAAGGCTGTGTGGGACATAGTCGCTTGAAATTATGTCGAGATAACCTTGTTTTGCCAGCTCACCGGCGGCCACATTGCCGCTATGTGATCCACCACGCACAAGGTTGGGGCCGCCCATCATCACGCCAAGCCCGCCTTCATGTGATGCCTTGGCAGCCTCAAGCGTGGTCGGGAATTCGGCCACGGTCATTTTGTCTGCAACAGCCTCGGCGACATGCTCCGCGGTGGCGTCATCGTGGCTGGCAAGTGCCAGATTCTTGGCATGTGCAAGGTCTACAACATGACGGCGGTGTTTGGTGGAATAAAGCTCGGAATCGCGTTTGCGCGATGCGATGAATTTACGCATTTCTTCGTCGCTCATGCCGTATTTGCCCTGATAATAGGTGTAATAGGCATCAAGGCTGACAAATTGCCGTTGACCCGGCGTGTGGTCCATAACCGACAACATTTTAACCAGCGGCAGCTCAACAAGATTATCAAGTGCTTCCACCAAGCCGCCATAGGACGTTTCACACCGCAGATGCAGTTTGTGATCGGCACGCAGAAGCTTGCTTTCAAGCGCATGTTCAAGAGCGCTTACGGATTCAATCAGACGTTCGATACGTTCTGATCCGTCCGTGACGTCACCAACAGAAATCGCATCAAACACCGTTGTAATTCCTGCACTGGCAACCTGATTGTCATGGGCGACAACAGCAGCTGTGGCAGGCCAGCGGGTTTTGGGGCGCGGTGTAAGGTGCTTTTCAAGGTTGTCGGTATGCAGCTCGACCAGGCCCGGCATCAGGTAATCACCATCCATGTCCTCTGCACCCGGCAGGTTCGATGGACGGTCGGAAATATCCGTGATCAGGCCATCCTTGATCTGTACGGCGCCATCAATGACTTCGTTTGCCAGAACCAGTTTGGCATTGGTGAAAATTTGTTCAGTCATTGGCCCCAACTTTAAAGGAAGTCACATCAAACGACCCGGTGCAGACTGCATCGCGGGTTTCATGGTCATGGAAAATACCGGCAATGGCGGCCCCACGGCTTTTGGCTTCTTCAATCAGCGCCAGAACTGTGGCGCGATTTTGGGCGTCAAGCGATGCGGTCGGTTCATCCAGCAACATGATCGGATAATCGGCAATAAAGCCACGCGCAATATTAACGCGTTGCTGTTCGCCGCCCGAAAAGGTCAGCGGTGAAAGCTGCCACAGCCGTTCGGGAATGCGCAAGCGGGTTAAGAGATCACGCGCCTTGTCGGTTGCGGTTTCACGGTCCGTACCAAGTGCGACAAGTGGCTCGGCAACGATTTCAAGGGTCGGCACACGCGGGATGACGCGCAGGAACTGCGATACATAGCCCAGCGTGCGTTTGCGAATTTCAAGGATCGAATGCGGGCTGGCGGTGGTGATATCAAGCCAGTCGCCATCGTGGAACACCTTGATAAAGCCTTGCGAGCAGGTGTAATTGGCATAAAGCATGCGCATGAAGGTACTTTTCCCGGAGCCGGATTCACCGGTCAGCGCGATGCATTCCCCTGCCGAAAGCATGAATTCAACACCTTCGAAGACCGGGATGGTCACGCTGCCCTGTGTGTGCAGGGTAAAGCTTTTGGCGACGTTTTGAGCATGAAGCATTTCAGACATTTTATGCGCCCCGATCAGTTCTGCAGAATGGAAGAAACAAGCAGCTGGGTATAGGCATGCTGTGGGTCATCAAGAACCTGATCGGTCAGGCCGTGTTCAATAACTTTGCCCTGTTGCATCACCATCAGCCGGTGCGAAAGAAGCCTTGCGACCGCCAGATCGTGGGTAACGATAATTACCGCAAGATTAAGGTCGTGAACCAGCCCGCGCAGCAGATCGAGCAATCTGGCCTGAACAGAAACATCAAGCCCACCCGTGGGTTCGTCCATAAAGACGAGGCGCGGGCTGGTTACGAGGTTGCGGGCAATCTGCAAACGTTGCTGCATGCCGCCCGAAAAGGTTGATGGCAGGTCGTCAAGGCGTTCAGACGCGATTTCGACCTTGCCCAACCAACTGTCCGCATCGCTGCGGATATTGCCGTAATGACGATCACCAATCGCCATCAGCCGTTCGCCGATATTGGCCCCGGCACTGACATTCATGCGTAATCCATCACGTGGGTTCTGATGCACAAAGGCCCAGTCGGTCCGCATCAAAAGGCGACGCTGGGCTTCGGACATTTGATAGACATCGCAGATCCCATCGATGCGGGTCTGGTATTCGACGGTGCCCTTGGTCGGTTCCTGCTGGGCAGAAATGCTGCGCAGCAAAGTTGATTTACCTGATCCGGATTCCCCAACGATGCCAAGCACTTCACCCGGGCGCAGTTCAAAGCTGACATCCTTACAGCCGACCCGGTCGCCATACATCATGGTCAGGTCATCAACGCGCAGAAGCGGTTCGTTTGTCTGGGTCATTATTGTGCTGCCTTTCCGCGATCTGCGCTACCTAGGGGTTGGTCATGATGTTGCGGGCCACGATGGCCGGCTTCCTGTCGTTCCGCGCAGTAATCGGTGTCTGAGCAGACAAACATCCGGTTGCCCTGATCATCGAGGATGACTTCATCAAGATAACTGTCGCGTGCCCCACACATGCCGCATTCGTCTTCCCAGGTCTGGACGTCAAACGGGTGATCTTCGAAATCAAGGCTTTTGACCTTGGTGTAAGGCGGCAGGGCATAGATACGCTTTTCGCGACCGGCCCCGAAAAGCTGCAATGCGGCCATGTCATTCATTTTCGGATTGTCGAATTTGGGAGTTGGCGACGGGTCCATGACATAGCGATCATCAACCATCACCGGATAGGCATAAGTGGTCGCGATGTGGCCATGGCGTGCGATGTCTTCATAGAGCTTTACGTGCATCAGGCCGTATTCTTCAAGCGCGTGCATTTTGCGCGTTTCGGTCTCGCGCGGTTCAAGGAAGCGAAGCGGTTCGGGGATTGGTACCTGATAGACCAGCACCTGATCTTCACGCAGTTCCTTTTCGGGAATGCGGTGGCGGGTCTGAATGATTGATGCCTCGGCGGTTTTTTCCGTGGTGGCCACTTGCGCGGTCTTGGCAAAGAACTGACGGATGGAAACCGCATTGGTGGTGTCGTCTGCCCCCTGGTCAATGACCTTCAATGTATCGTTCGGGCCAATCACGGCGGCAGTAACCTGTACGCCACCCGTGCCCCAGCCATAAGGCATCGGCATTTCGCGCCCGGCGAACGGCACCTGATAGCCCGGAATGGCAACGGCCTTAAGCAGAGCGCGCCGGATCATGCGTTTGGTTTGTTCATCCAGATAGGCGAAGTTATAGGCGCTGGTCCCATCCGCCGGATTTTTGACAGTCTGTTCCATGGGATTACTCCGCAGCTTTTGGGTGGGATGTGCCATCTTCGGCGTCACGCTTTGCAAGTCGTTCTTCGACTTCGGCCCGCATGCGGCGTACCAGTTCAAGTTCGCCCTGGAAGTCGACATAGTGTGGCAGCTTGATATGTTCGACAAAGCCGGTGGACTGGACATTGTCGCTATGTTCCATCACGAACTCGCTGTCCTGTGCCGGGCCCATGATCTGTTCGCCCATTTCATTGGCGCGCATGGCACGATCGACCAGTGCCATCGAGATCGACTTCCGCTCGTTCTGGCCAAATACAAGGCCATAGCCACGGGTGAATTGCGGCAGCTTGGTTTTCGATCCCTTGAACTTGTTGACCGTCTCGCACTCGGTCAGTTCGATATCACCGATATCAATCGCAAAGCCGAGTTCTTCTGGCTCGATCTCGACCGAAACGGTGCCATAGCGGATTTCTCCGACAAAGGCGTGACTGTTGGCATAGCCGCGTTGGGTGGAATAGCCGAGTGCCAGAACAAATCCCTCATCCCCGCGCGACAGGTTCTGCAACCGCAAGTCACGCCCGGCCGGGAATTTGACCGGCTCACGCGTCAGGTCGGCAACCGGGGCATTATCATCAACCGGGGTGGGTTCGTCCTGAATAAGGCCTTCATAGTTCAGAATATCATCGAGAACGCGCGGCATGTTTTCATCAACCGGCTGTTCACCTTGCGGTGCTTCGGTGGGCGGTTCGCCATTGGCCATCAGGGTGAAGTCAAGCAGACGGTGGGTATAGTCAAAGGTCGGGCCCAATATCTGCCCACCCGGCAGGTCCTTGAAGGTTGCCGAAATGCGGCGTGAGATATCCATCTCGCCGGTTTTAATCGGCTTGGAAAATGCAAAGCGCGGCAGTGTCGTGCGATAGGCGCGCATCAAAAAGATCGCCTCGATCAAATCGCCACGCGCCTGTTTGATGGCAAGGGCGGCCAAATCACGATCATAAAGCGATCCTTCGGCCATCACACGTGTGACGGACAGCGACAATTGCTGTTCGATCTGATCGGTTTCG
>ENA-ORCZ01000393-ORCZ01000393.1-marine-metagenome-genome-assembly--contig:-NODE-393-length-20956-cov-4.354663_pt1 | contig 20956 bp, 19 predicted proteins | sample MGYA00237785_ERZ508519 | MGnify/ENA primary metagenome ERZ508519 (study PRJEB26189, sample SAMN06268790) | marine metagenome | isolation source: Bioluminescent Bay, La Paraguera, Puerto Rico | place...
TTGTGCGCAACCCGGCTGCCTTCCTGTTTGATGAACCGCTCTCGAACCTTGATGCCAAGCTGCGTGCGGATATGCGGATCGAGCTTAAGCGTCTGCATGAACGTCTTGGCCGCACGATTGTCTATGTTACCCATGATCAGATCGAGGCGATGACACTGGCAACCAAGGTTGTCGTGCTTGATCGGGGCAGCATTCAGCAAACCGATACCCCGGAAAATGTATATCGCCGCCCGGCAAACCGATTTGTTGCCAGCTTTGTGGGCGCACCGACGATGAATTTTATTGATGGCACACTGGTGCGCGAAGGCGAGCATGTGTTTTTCGACACTGGCAAAGGCAAATTGCCACTGGTTGATGTGCCTGCCCAGGCAAATGAAATGGTTGGGCGCACGATGACACTCGGCGCGCGGCCGGAACATTTGATGTTTGATGATGCCGGGATTTCTGCGCGTGTCGTGCTGGCAGAGCCGACCGGCCCCGATCAATATGTCCGTCTTGCCGTGGCTGGGTCGGAAATGACCGCCCGAAGCGGCCCGGAACAGGCATTCAAGTCTGGATCAGATATCGGGATCGTGATTGATGGTGCGCGGATGTCGCTGTTTGATTTGGAAAACGGACAGGCGCTTTTGCACGGCTGAGTTTGGTCATTTGCGGATTTGTGAATTGAAAATGGCGGGGTCAGAATACCCCGCCATTTACTTATCTGATCATCATTGGTTCGGGCAGCGAACTGTCGGAAAACAGCGGATAGCGTGCGCGCGCATTCGGCAATTGATAGTGCCACCATTCGTGATCGTAATATTCAAACCCGGCACTGACCATGATGCCAAGCAGCAGAAAACGGTTGGCTTCGGCCTGTTCGGAGATCAAATCTGACCCGTGATAGGACCGGATATGCATTTCATCAAACCCTGCCCCCATATCCAGTTCCTTGCCGTTTTGATCAATCAGGGTTAGATCAATGGCCACACCACGACCATGTGGCGATCCGAAATCCGGGTTGGCGACGAAATCGGGGTTGGGCGAATGGTTCCAAAGGGCACGCTGTGCTTCTTGCGGACGAAACGCATCAAGAATGCGCAATTTGACCCCCTGACGACGCGCCATGGCGGCAGCCTTTTTTAGGCATGCAGCGGCATCCGCGTGAAGATAGCAGGCAGGTCGTGTATAAATCGGTGCCCCGGTGAAATTGCGATCCGTGGCATAGACGATATCAATTTCGACATCATATTCGTAAGGCGTAATTTCGACCAGCGCCATCGCCGGAGGCTCCCTGTTCTTGTCGTTCACCGATTACATAAAGAAGATGCTGACTGGACAGTCGCGCATATCAGAACGCGCCGACCATAGCGCATCAGACGCCGCAAAGACAAAGGCGGAAAAGTCCGGTCCGACACTTTTGGCGATTGATACGGCATCAACGTCACTGTCGACGGCCGTGCTGATAAATGGCGAGGTCAAAGGCGAACTTTATGAAGATATGGAACGCGGCCAGGCCGAGCACCTGATGGGTTTCATCGCCAAGACGCTTGAGACCGCGAAAGTCGACCTTGCTGATCTTGACGGGATTGCGGTGACGGTTGGTCCGGGGGCGTTTACCGGTATGCGGATCGGTCTTTCGACGGCGCGTGCGCTTGGTCTGGCGCGCAAAATTCCGGTGGTCGGTGTCAGTTCGCTTGAAGCCGTCGCCTATGGCGTGACGGAGCGCGATCATCAGGGCCGCAATATTCTGGTTGTCCTTGATAGCAAACGAAACGAACTCTTTGCCCAGGCCTTTGATGGCAAAAAACGCCCGCTGAGCAATGCTGACTGTGTCGCCCCGCGTCAGGCCCTGATGATGGCGCCACCCGGTGATACCTTGCTTGCCGGGGATGCCACCCCGCGCCTTCTGACCGCAGCCGCCCATGCGCCGGACGCCTTTTATGATTGCACCGCACCGGGCCTTCCGCGCGCGGGCAATGTTGCACGGATCGCGGCTGCGCGTTGGGAAACTGGTGAAAACCTGGCGCCGGTACCGCTTTACCTGCGTGCCCCTGATGCAAGACGTATCGAAGATCAGGGACCACAGAAAAAGAAATGAGCCCGGCCAACTCCAACGATGGCAGTTCTGGTTATGATGCCTCGCAGATTGTGCTGGTGCCTTTGACGGCGGCCTTTGCGTCGGTGGCAAGCGCGCTACATGCCGAGGGGTTTGATGATGCCTGGGACGAGGATGCGATTATCCGGTTGCTTGATGTGCCCGGTGCGTTTGGCATTCTGGCTTATCGACCCGGTGATCAGTCCAAAAATGCAAAAGATCAGCCACTTGGCTTTGTTCTGATGCAGACTGTGCTCGATGAGGCGGAAATCAATACCATCACGGTTGCCCCGGATGCCCGGCGCATGGGTGTGGGACGCGCATTGCTTGATGCGGTCAAGGACCGCCTCGTGGCGGCCGGTGTTACCCGTATCTTGCTGGAAGTGGCAGTCGATAATGATGGCGCAATTGCGCTTTATCGTCAGAACGGCTTTGCCGAAATCGGGCGTCGCAAGGGCTACTATGCTAGGCTTGGTGGCCGAAAAGTTGATGCCTTGGTCCTCGAACGACTGATCTAGATAATTTTTTCGATGTCGGTGACCTTTTCGATCCATGGCAGGAATTTTTGTTTGCCAATAGGGTGTTAGGCAATCTGGAACAATTTTAATCGATTATACCCACATAATGAGTGTGGTTTTGAGCGCCAACCTGTTGTAGTGTAAGCCTGCATCGGAACTGGCGGTTTTATGATCCCTTGCGGATTATGAGTCGGTAGGTTCCAGGTGTATCAGTGATTTCGGCCAGTTCGACGACTTCGTCGCCCATCTCGGTTACCGAGCGCGGAACGTTTTTTAGCGGTTCACCCGCGCCAAGGGTAACCTCCAGAACCTGACCCGGTGTCATGGTTTCGAGTTTGAGGCGGGTGCGCACAAATGTCATCGGGCAGACGTCATTTGTGATGTCTATTTTATGGTCGGGGGTTGCGGTGGCCATATTGGTCTCCTGCCTTGATGCGTAACTTTGAAGTAGCGCCCTTCATCGTAGGTAGCAAGTGGCCAGAAGAATACCGATATTATTGTGATTGCAGGGTTTTAGTACCGGCGATCTACAGGAAGCGGAATTTATCGCGAATTCAACCTTGCGATATGTGGCGGATTTTTCAATATTGAGCCACAAGAGATCGACGCCAGAGACACGTCTCGGCTGGGGACAGGTGGAACCGGAAACGGAAACGAGAAACAAGACAATGCTTGCAGAATCAACTATCGAGCAGAAATGCATCGACGCGGGCCTGAAAATGACGGGCCAACGCCGGGTGATTGCCCGTGTGCTCTCTGAGTCCGAAGACCACCCGGACGTTGAACTGGTTTATCGTCGGGCGACCGACATTGATCCGAAGATTTCGATTGCGACCGTATATCGCACCGTGCGCCTGTTCGAAGAGGCGGACATCCTTGAAAAACACGATTTCGGCGATGGCCGTGCGCGTTACGAGGAACTGACCGAAGAACATCACGATCACCTGATCGACATGCGTTCGGGCGACGTGATCGAGTTTTCGAACGACAAAATCGAAAAGCTTCAGGAAGAGATCGCCAAGGAATTGGGCTTCCGTCTGGTGGGGCATCGTCTTGAGCTTTACGGTGTTCCTTTGAAAGACGGCAAGTAATTCCACCGTTCAATCGCGCACTGAACTTACAGTTTTCAAGGCCACTTGCTGAAACATGCAAGTGGCCTTCATAATTTTGTTACCTGTTCTTCACAAAGCCTTCACTCGCTCTTCACGCCGTTCTTGCGCAAAATCCGTGCAGTTGAACGAAAGGGTGTTGTCATGCGTGACGAAAAACAGCTTCAGCGGCTTGAGGTTCGCCTTGCCGAGAATGAAAACGAAATTCTCGCCAGCCAGAAGCTTCGCTACAAAGTGTTCTATGAAGAACGCGGCGCCAAACCAAGCGAAGAGATGGCGGCCGAAAAGCGCGACTTCGATCACTATGATCCGCTCTGCGATCATCTGCTTGTTCTTGATCACAATCGCGGTGCCGGTGCAGATGCGGTTGTTGGCACCTATCGCCTGTTGCGCCAGTCGGTTGCCAACGAGCATGGCGGCTTTTACAGCGCGGATGAATACCATATCGAAAGTATGCTCAATGCGGTGAAGGATACCGGCGAGATCATGGAACTTGGTCGTTCCTGTGTTGAGGCCGAATACCGCACCATGCCGACCTTGCAGCTTCTGTGGCAGGGGATCGCGGCATATGTTTTCAAATACGACATCAAACTGATGTTTGGTTGCGCATCCTTCCACGGCACCGATCCGGATGCCTTCAAGGATGTTCTGACCTATCTGCATCACAATCACCTTGCCCCCGAAGACATGCGCCCGCGTGCGATTGCCGATCGTTACGAGCCGATGATGCGTGCCGAGATCGATGGCATTGATCAGCGCCAGGCACTTCGTGATTTGCCACCGCTGATCAAGGGCTATTTGCGTCTGGGTGGTTTTGTCGGTGACGGGGCGGTGGTCGACCATCAGTTCAACACCACCGACATTTGCATCGTGTTGCCGACCGAAAAGGTAACTGATCGCTATTACAAGCATTACGAACGTACCGCGAGGGTATCGTGAACTGCTATGGGTGCGCTGCCATCCGCCTGATGGCCTATGTGCTTCTGACACTGGTTTTGTTGCCGGTGCAGATCGTTGCCATTGCAGCACGCTTGAAGCTGGCTGAAGAACTGCCGCGGTTCTATCACGCACTTTGCCTGCGTATCCTGCATATCGAAGTCCGGGTTTCGGGCGTTGATATGATGGACGGGCCGGGCGTTATCGTTGCCAATCACGCATCCTATCTTGATATCCCGGTGCTGGGTGCTTTGACCCGTGGCAGCTTTATCGCCAAGACGGAAGTTGCCAACTGGCCGGTTATCGGTTTGCTTGCCAAGCTGTCACGGACGACCTTTATCGAACGCCGTGCAGTCCGGTCTCGCGAACAGAACGATCAATTGAGTCAGCGTCTGGGAAATGGCGACAAGCTAATCCTGTTTCCGGAAGGCACAAGCAACGATGGCAACCGGGTGTTGCCGTTCAAATCGACCCTGTTTGCCGCGGCAGAGCGGGTAATGCCTGATGGGTCGCCGGTACGCTTCCAGCCGATTTCGATTGCCGCCACCCGTCTTGACGGCGCGCCTATCGGTCGCGATTTGCGGGCATTTTATTCCTGGTACGGGGATATGGACTTGGCACCGCATTTGTGGCAGTTTCTCGCGCTCGGCAAGGTGACGGTTGAGATTGTCGTCCATTCGCCTGTGACACTGGCAGATGCGGCCGGATCACGCAAGGAACTTGCCCGGATGTGTGAAGCCCGTGTTGCCCAGGGACATCAGGCAGCTTTGCGTGGCCTGCATCAGGGTGTGCCGGTTCAGTTGATTGACAGTGATCTGTCGGGCGAGCTGATTGGGTTTTCGCCGCTTGCGATCATTTCGGAAGATTTTCGACTGTTTGGTCCGGATCGACAGTTCGGCTCCTGACCGTTTTGCCGTATAATGCCCCGGTTGATGTGAAATTCGGTTTCACCTGACCGGGATTTCAGATAACGAGATGTCCGAGGAGTTCCGATCACCGATTGTTCGGAACTCAGGTGCGGTGTGAGTGATCACACCGCTTTTCGGCGTTTTGAGAGAGCGAAACGGATCTGGCGTGACTGAACCGAAGAAACTTTTTGTAAAAACATATGGCTGTCAGATGAATGTCTATGACAGCCAGCGCATGCAGGATGTTCTGGCGCCGCTGGGTTACCAGCCGGTCGACAGTGCCGAGGGGGCCGATATGGTCATCCTCAATACCTGCCATATCCGCGAAAAGGCCGCCGAAAAGGTATTTTCCGATCTGGGCCGCGTGCGCAAGCACAAAGAAGCCAAGGAGGCCAATGGCGGTGACAAGATGATTATCGCCGTTGCAGGCTGTGTCGCGCAAGCCGAAGGGGCCGAATTGATGAAGCGCGAACCGATCGTCGACATGGTGTTTGGTCCGCAGACCTATCATCGCCTGCCGGAAATGGTTGCGCGTGCCAATCGCGCGGTTGGCCGCAACCGCATCGTTGATACCGATTTCCCGGCTGAGGAAAAATTTGATCACCTGCCCGAACAGGTTTCCAAACAGGGCTATTCAGCGTTTCTGGCCATTCAGGAGGGCTGTGACAAGTTCTGCACGTTCTGTGTTGTGCCTTATACCCGCGGTGCGGAATATTCGCGTCCCGGTGCCGATGTCATCCGCGAAGCCAAGCAGCTTGTCGCCCATGGCACGCGTGAACTGACCCTGTTGGGGCAGAATGTGAATGCCTATCACGGCGAGGCACCGAATGGCGGCGAATGGACACTGGGCCGGTTGTTGCGTGAATTGGCCGAAATCGACGGGCTTGATCGCATTCGTTACACCACGTCGCATCCACGTGATGTTGATGAGGATCTGATTTTGGCGCATCGCGATCTTAAAAAGCTGATGCCGTTCCTGCATTTGCCGGTTCAGGCAGGTGGTGACCGGGTTTTGCAGGCGATGAACCGCAAACATACCAATGCTGATTACCGTGATATCGCAGCACGGCTTAAGGATGCCTGCCCTGATCTTGCGCTGTCTTCGGACTTTATCGTCGGCTTCCCCGGTGAATCCGACAAGGATTTCGAAGACACGATGGAAATCGTGCGCGACATCACCTTCATTCAGGCGTTTAGTTTCAAATACAGCCCGCGCCCCGGAACCCCGGCATCGGCGATGGAGCTGCAGGTGCCTGAAAAAGTCAAAACCGAACGCATCGTGCGCCTTCAGGCGCTGCTGGCGGAACAGCAGTTGGTGTTCAACCAGAACAGTGTCGGCAAGGAGATGGATGTCCTTCTGGAACGCCGGGGCAAGTATGAAGGCCAGTTGGTTGGCAAAAGCCCCTATATGCAGCCGGTCCATGTCAGCGGTTTGCCGGAAACGGCCCTTGGACAGATCGTTCGCTTGAAAATCACCGAAGCACTGCCTAATTCCCTTGGCGGCGAACTGGTCGACGCCACCCGGAACGACCAGAAATCTGAAAGGAACGTTGCGTGAGCGGCACCCCCACGAAAAGCAAGACCAACACCAAAACCAAACACGCCCCCAAGGATTCCGATCAGATCGAGTTTCAGGACAACGCGATTGCGCAAGTGTTGTACGGCCCGCAGGCCGAAAATCTGACGCGTTTGTCTGAACGGACCGGTGTACAGGTTTCAAGCCGCGGGCTTGTAGTGATGCTGGCCGGTGATCCGGCCAAGGTCGCACAGGCCAAAAAGGTTCTTGCGCAGCTTTATGCGCGTCTGCGTGACAAGGAAATCGATCATATCGATGTCGAAACGGTAGAAGGTGCTGTGCGTCTTTCCGAACCGGACGATACCGACCCCTGGAGCGGCCAGACCAAGGATATGTTTGGTGGATCGCGTCTGACGATCCAGACCAAAAAACGCCGGATTTCGCCGCGCTCCAAGCGTCAAAAGGACTATGTCGAGGCGATCCTTGATAACGAGCTGATCTTTGGTATTGGCCCGGCCGGTACTGGCAAGACCTATCTGGCGGTCGCGATGGCGGTGCAGGCATTTATTCTGGGTCAGGTGGATCGCATCATCCTGTCGCGACCGGCGGTCGAAGCCGGTGAACGCCTTGGCTTCTTGCCGGGGGATCTGAAAGACAAGGTCGATCCGTATCTTCGTCCGCTTTATGACGCTTTGCATGACACGCTTCCGGGGGATGTGGTGATCAAACGCATGGAAAGTGGCGAGATCGAAGTCGCGCCATTGGCCTTTATGCGTGGGCGCACACTTTCGCATGCCTTTGTCATTCTGGATGAGGCGCAAAACACCACCCCGATGCAGATGAAAATGTTCCTGACCCGTCTGGGCGAAGGATCGCGCATGGTGGTGACCGGCGACATGACGCAGATCGATTTGCCCGATGGCACGAAATCAGGTTTGCGCGATGCACTTGAAACCATTGGCGATGTCAAAGGCGTTGCCACGATCAAGTTCGATCAGCGTGACGTGGTGCGCCATCACCTTGTGACCAAGATTGTCCAGGCCTATGACGCAGCGGATGCCCTGCGTGATCGTCTGAAAAAGGGCTATCGCGGTGACAAGGACGGTGCAGTCAAGGATGCGGGTGATGACGGCACCGCTTGAACTGGACCTTGAGGTCGAAGCAGGCGACTGGCATCAGGACGAGATCGCGGCCATCGAAGCCGCCGTGATCGCGGCCCTTGATGGTGCGCTTGGCGATGGCGCCCTATGGGATGACAACGCAGTGCCGACCGACGGGACCGAAGATGAAGGTGATGGTGCATCGCTTTTGTCGGTTGCCCCGGTGATCGAGATCGGGGTGCGTTTGTCAGATGATGCATCGGTTCAGAAACTTAATCGTGATTATCGCGACAAGGACAAACCGACCAATGTGTTGTCCTTTGCCGCCCTTGAAAGTGCCGAGGATGCCGATGCCTTTATGATGGCGCCAGATATGCCCTTGATGCTGGGCGATATCGTGATTGCGCGCGAAACATGCGTGCGCGAGGCCATCGAACAGCAAAAGCCATTGAAAAATCATCTTGTTCATCTTGCCGTTCATGGCACGCTACATCTTGTCGGCTACGATCATATGGTTGATGATGAAGCCGAAGAGATGGAAGAACTTGAACGTCAAATTCTTGCCGGACTTGGGATCGATGATCCCTACGAACCGATTGAAGATGAACCGGTTTAGTAAAGCCTGCACACGGTTTGTTTGAATTATAGGATGTCGAAACCGACCCATGAACGACTCTAGTCAACGCGACGACGACCACGAGAGTATGCGCCCTCGCACAGGCGAGGATACAATTCAGGACGCTGAAAACGGCTCCTTATGGGATAACGTGGCCTCGGCCCTGGGGTTCAAGCGTGGCAAGTCCCGCAACGGCGAAGCTTCGCTCAGCGATACGCTTGAAGAACTCGCCGAGCGGACCGAACAGGATGAAGAGCCGGTCTCGCTGCACGAACGTTCCCTGTTTGAAAACATCATTGCACTTCGCGACATGACGGCAGAGGACGTCATGATTCCGCGCGCCGATATTGTCGCGGTTGCCAAAACCATCGCGCTTGATGATTTGGTCGAAGTGATGGTTAAGAAGGCCCATTCACGTTTGCCGGTCTATGGCGATACCCTCGATGACATTGCCGGTATGGTCCATATCAAGGATGTGTTGGGATGTGTTGCTGCTGGTCGGGAATTCAGCCTGCAGTCGCTGTTGCGTCGGGTTTTGTTCGTGTCGCCAGCCATTCGTGTTCTTGATCTTCTGTCGGAAATGCGGCTGTCGCGTACGCACATGGCGCTTGTTGTTGATGAATTCGGCGGGATTGATGGTCTGATTACCATTGAGGATCTGGTGGAAGAAATCGTCGGCGAGATTGATGACGAGCACGATATCGACCAGACACCGAAACTTATCCGCCTTTCGGATGGTTGCTATATCGCCGATGCCCGGTTTGAGGTCGAAGACCTTGAAGAAAAGCTGTCCTTTGGACTGCTTGACGAGGATGAAGACGAAGACATCGACACCCTTGGCGGGCTTGTTTTCTCGTTGGCCGGACGCGTTCCGGCCCGGGGCGAATTGATTGAACATCCAAGCGGTATTCAGTTCGAAGTCCTTGATGCCGATCCAAGGCGTATCCGTCGCCTGCGTATTCATATGATACGCCGGGAGGAAGAGGATCCCGCTGCAGCCATCGAAAAGCAGGAAAAAACGGATGATTGAGGCCATGGCGCGCCGACTTGCCGGTCTTTCAGGCTGGCGCAGGCGTTTTGTATGGTTGTTGTCCGGTGCGGTGGCGGTTCTGGCGCTGCCGCCTTTCTTTATCATCCCGGTTTTACCAATCTGCTTTGCGGTTTTGCTCTGGAGCCTTGAGGGTGTTCGTTGCAACAAGGGGGCGCTTTCTGCTGGCTGGTGGTTTGGCACTGGCCATTTTGCCGCCGGTTTTTACTGGGTCAGTCATGCCTTTCTGGTGCAGCCCGAAATTTATGGTTGGATGATTCCGTTTGCCCTTTTGGGGCTTGGCGGCGGATTGGCGATCTTTCCGATGTTTGCCGTTTGGGCGAGCTGGCGTTTGGGCAATGGCCTGATCCGGCGTGCAGTGTTGCTGGCCGTTTTCTGGGTGGTGATTGAATATCTGCGCGGTCATATCCTGACCGGTTTTCCATGGAACCTTTTGGGTCATGTTTGGGCCATTGATGCGGCACCCATGCAGTTTGCCTCGGTTGTCGGGGTTTATGGCCTTTCCTTTGTCACAGCCCTTTTTGCAACCTTGCCTGCGGCCTTTGTTGCCGGAAAATCCGGTAAGATAGCAGCGCTTGCTGGGGTCATGATTGCGCTGGCCCTTTGGGGTGGCGGTGCGGTGCGACTGATGGTGGTTGGGCCCGCAGAGACCGAAGTTGCCCTTTCAGAGCTGCCAGCCGACGTGCCGATTGTGCAAATTGTTCAGCCCAATATCCCCCAGCGGGAAAAATGGCTACCCGAACTGCAAAGCCAGCATTTCTCGCTGCTGCTTGATATGTCGCGCCGACCGGAAAGTCTGCGTCCGGATCAAAAACGCATCGTGATCTGGCCTGAAACGGCCGCGACCTTTTTTGTGGAGACCCAGACACAGGCCCGCATGCAAATGGCCGGTGTGTTGGGACCGGATGACATCCTGATTACCGGGGCACCACGGACCTATCCGCGTGACACGGATGAATACAAGGTCTGGAACGCCATTCAGGTAATTGATGCCACCGGTCATATTGTCGCCAGCTTTGACAAGTTTCATCTGGTGCCATTTGGTGAATATGTACCGTTCCGATCCATCCTGCCATTCCCGAAACTGACAGCGGGGCGGACCGATTTCTCGGCCGGACCGGGGCCGCAGACTTTGTCTGTCAACGGGATGCCGAGTTTCTCGCCGCTGATTTGCTATGAGGTTATTTTCCCCGGAGTGGTGATTGACGACGATCATCAACCCGACTGGCTCTTAAATGTCACCAATGACGGGTGGTTTGGACACAGCGCAGGCCCATATCAACATATGGCCGCAGCCCGTTTTCGCACCCTTGAGGAGGGTCGCCCCCTCGTAAGGGCAGCCTATACCGGGGTATCGGTTGTCTTTGACGCCTACGGGCGCAAGCTTACAGACTTGGGTTTAGGAGAGAGGGGAATCTTGGTGCACCCCCTTTCGAGTAACAAAAACCATACAACAGTATATTATTTGTGGCGTGACTTGCTATTTTACGGTATTGTTACCTTCTTTGCCGTTCTCGCTATGGGATATAAACGCAACGCAAAATCCCTCTAGGCGGCTGAAAATTTTGCCAAACCGTCCAGAAATTGTCCCTCAAAACAAGGACGGATAGGCCGGAGTGAGAGAAGGAACTGCCATAAAATGTCGCCTAAGGATGAAACTAAGATGGTAAAGAACACACGCGGTCGGGGCCGTGGCCGGACCGCAAGTGGTGCTCCAAATCCTGTCGATATTCACGTTGGTGCGCGTGTTCGCTTGCGCAGGACTCTTCTTGGCATGAGCCAGGAGAAGCTTGGTGAAGCGATCGGCCTGACATTCCAGCAAGTACAGAAGTATGAGCGTGGTGCCAACCGCGTTGGTGCATCGCGTCTGTATGATCTGTCGCGGGTTCTTGAAGTGCCTGTATCATTCTTCTTTGACGACATGCCCGACGAGATTTCGTCGAAATCGGTGCATGAGCGTCGGGAAATGTCGGAAAGTCCGGACCCGTTTGACAACGATCCGATGAACCGTCGCGAGACGCTTGAACTGGTGCGTGCCTACTACCGGATTACCGATCCGAACCAGCGCAAGAAAATCTTTGAACTCGTCAAATCGATGGGTGCATTGCAGGGCACTGATTCCGATCAGAAATAGTCGGTTCGACCGATGGTTTTGGGCAAAAGGCGTATTTCACAGATCGTGAATTACGTCTTTGTCTTTTGAGCACGACCACCCCTGATGCACTGCCATCAGGATTACGGTTTTGCGTCAATGATGCTTGACCTTCAAATAGCGATCGGGCACAACCGACGAGACAGTTCGACCCGGACTGGCCATTGTGGACGGATTTGGACCGCTTGCCACCACACAAAAAAAGGCTAAGTGGGCGCTATCGATACGGCCTCGTATCGGGAGCCCTCCGGTCCAGTTTTGGAAACCCATTACCGGAGAAGGTCTTATATGTCTCTTTCCGATTATCTATTTACCAGTGAATCCGTCTCGGAAGGTCATCCGGATAAAGTCTGTGACCGCATTTCTGATACCATCGTTGATGCTTTTCTTGCTGCGGATGAAGATTCGCGTGTTGCCGTCGAAACCCTTGCCACCACTAACCGTGTGGTTCTGGCAGGCGAAGTTCGCGGTCCTGAAAGCGTGACCAAAGAGGTCATGATCGAAAAGGCCCGTCAGGCAATCCGTGATATTGGTTACGAGCAGGATGGCTTCCACTGGAAGACGGCCGAGATCGAATGCCATGTGCATGAACAGTCTTCTGATATCGCACAGGGCGTTGACTCTGCTGGTGAAAAAGACCTTGGCGCTGGTGACCAGGGCATCATGTTTGGTTACGCTTGTAACGAAACCGATGAACTGATGCCGGCCCCGATCCAGTTTTCGCATCGTATCCTGCGCGCCATGGCCGCTGACCGTCACTCCGGCAAGGTGCCGCAGTTCGGTCCGGATGCCAAAAGCCAGGTAACCCTGCGCTATGCTGCTGGCAAGCCGGTTGCGGCAACGTCGGTTGTTGTATCAACCCAGCATGCCGACGGCCTTTCGCAGCGCGATGTTCATGAGCTGGTTATGCCCTATATCGAAGCAGCCCTTCCGCAAGGCTGGATGCCGCCGGCTGATGAAATCTACATCAACCCGACAGGCCGTTTCGTGATTGGTGGTCCTGATGGTGATGCCGGCCTTACCGGTCGTAAGATCATTGTCGATACCTATGGTGGTGCGGCCCCGCATGGTGGCGGCGCGTTTTCGGGCAAGGATCCGACCAAGGTTGACCGTTCGGCTGCCTATGCTGCGCGTTATCTTGCGAAAAACGTTGTTGCGGCTGGTCTTGCCGAGAAATGCACCATTCAGCTTGCTTACGCGATTGGCGTGTCCAAGCCGCTGGCGCTGTACGTCAACAACCATGATACCGGTAATGTAGACGAACTGAAGCTTGGCGACGTTTTGCGTCAGCTGATGGATCTCAGCCCGCGTGGCATTCGCGAGCATCTGTCGCTGTGCCGTCCGATCTACACGCCGTCTTCTGCTTATGGTCACTTTGGCCGTCAGCCGACCGAAGATGGTGGCTTCTCCTGGGAGCGCACCGATCTGGTCAGCGACCTGAAATCGGCATTTGGTGCCTGATTGGCAGAAAGCGCGTTAAAAAGTGCGATTTGCCAAAATCGCATGACGTGATAAGAGGCGGGCGGCCCTGACATTTCGGGTCGCCCGTTTTGATTTTCAGTCCGCCTGATCCACAAATTCCGACCCTGATCGACAGAAACGACCATGCGCAACAAAGACCGTCCGCTTCCGACACCTGATCGTCCGAACTTCTATGGCCGTCGCGGCAGCCGACCGCTCAAGGATTCCCGCAAGGCCCTTGTCGATGAGATGCTGCCCAAGATCGGCATCACCTATCCGGACGCAGCCGGGATTGATCCCAACAGCTATTTCGATGGCACGCCGGAACAGCTGTGGCTTGAAATCGGTTTTGGCGGTGGGGAGCATCTGGCCGGTCAGGCCGAGGCCAATCCGACTGTGGGGATTATTGGTGCTGAGCCGTTTATGGACGGGGTGGGCAGCCTGCTGCGCCATCTTGATGAGCGTAACCTGACCAATGTGCGCGTGGTTGCCGATGATTCGCGTCCGCTGCTTTATAAGCTGATTGATGCCTGTTTTGATCGGGCCTTCTTGCTGTTTCCTGATCCCTGGCCAAAGAAACGCCACGCAGAACGCCGCTTTATCGGGCCAAAGAACTTGGCACTGCTCGCACGCCTTCTGAAAGACGGGGCGGAGTTCCGGGTTGCAAGTGATGACATGCAGTATATTTCCTGGACCCTGCAGCATATGCACAACCACCCGGATTTCGAATGGCTGGCCAAAGGTCCCGATGACTGGCGCACCCCGCCAAGCGACTGGGTCAAAACCCGTTATGAGCAAAAGGCGCTGCGTCAGGGCAAGAAATGTAACTACCTGCGCTTCCGTCGTAAAAAGCGGGCTGCCTGAAGCCGCGCTATCTCTCAATTAATATTGAGAAACCCGCCTGTTTCAGGCGGGTTTCTTTTTGGAATTCCCGCTTGTGATTAGGTGACTGTACGTCAGCATAAACAGGATTATATTGAGAATGATTTTCATGTGCGTTATGGTGTATAACTCATCTTCTTGATGTCGAAGTCAAACCGGCATGTTTTGGCCCCACCTTAGTGCCGGTTTGCAGATCAGTCCAAAGGTCCGACCTGTGCCACATTGGGATGTAAACAAGCTTTTTCGAACCTATCATTCTCGGCTTCTGCAATTTGTGCGGCGGCGCAAATTGTCATGGCATATGGCCGACGACATTGTGCAGGACACGTTCCTGCGCATCATTGCAACGCCATCACTGCCCGAACAGGATTTTGCGAAGTCATACTTGTATCGCACCGCGAATAATCTTGTGATCGATCATTTCCGGCGTGAGCGGATTCTGAGCTTTGTTCCCGATCCGGACAAAGCGTTCGAGATGCTGGCAGACGATACCCCGTCGCCTGAGCAAATCGCCTGGTCACGTCAAGAACTGAAACGGTTGCAGAAAATCCTGCAAAAGCTACCCAAACATCATCGCGACGTTTTCATTCTGGCTCGCATTGAGGGTCTGACATATGTGCAGATCGGCGAAAAACTCGGGATTCCGAGCCAAACGGCCTTTAGCCGCATGGTCCGCGCACTTGGCCTTATCAAGGATGCAATGGATCAGGTCGAAAAAAAGTGATCGGGACTTCGGATATTTCGCGCGCTCGTTCGTTAAAATTAATAGAGCGGGATTATCCCCTGTGTTCGGGAGACGCAGTTAGAACGGCACCGCACAGTTGAAACCAGAAAATAACCAGACAATGGCACGAGCAAGCAGCATGAACTCTTTGCGAGATCCGGTATCAGAGCAAGCAGCCTATTGGTTCGCCTTGCTGCTTGATGGCAGTGAAAGCGAAGAAGATCGCCAGAAATTTGCGCAGTGGGTGGCGCAAGATCCGGCGCATCCAAAGGCGTTTGCCGATATCGAGCGACTGTGGAGTGGCAGTTCAAGCCTTGATTTCACGTCTTCGAACCATATCGGGCGGCGCGCCGTGCTGGGCGGCTCGCTGGCGGCCATCCTGCTTGCAGGTGGCTGGGGGACATATCGCTACCATCCGCTGGCCGATATCAGAACGCAAACCGGTCAGCGACGTGAAATCAGCATCCCCGGGCAACGTGGGCGCAGTATTGTCGCCAGCAACAGCATTCTGTCTTTCGTGTCCGATGGCCGCATGACCGGGGTCGAAATACATCAGGGTGAAGCATGGTTCGAACATGAAGGCGATGACGGTGCCTTTTTCGTCCGGGCCCAAAACGGAAGAACGTTGTCGACCGGCGGAACGTTTGATGTCGCCACCTATGATGGTGCAGTAACAGCGATCGCCGAAACCAATCCGCTTATGGTCGATATTGCCGGTGGGCGTCACACGCTCGCCGAGGGCAATGCCATGACATACGATGCCGGTGGTGTCTCGACATCTGCGCACCCGGTGGATGTACAATCTGCTCTGGCTTGGCGTCAGGGGCAATTGACTTTCATGGGTGAACCGCTTGCACATGTTGTCGCGGTGCTTGAGCGCTGGCAGCCGGGCAAGATCGTTATTATGGGTGATGCATTGAAAAGGCGGCCAGTCACACTCGTCGTCGATCTGGACCGGTCGCGTGACGTCGTGCCGGTTCTTGCAGATGTCTTGCATGTCGATGTGACCCGCTTCACCGACTATCTGACTGTTATCCGGGAAGTCTGAGCCAACTTTATGGGTGCGGGATTCCAAGGTCAGACAGTCATAATAATTGCAAATAACAATTATTTTCAAAAAATATCATTTTGTTTCAGATAAGTGCAAAACCCCCTCGTCTGAGAAAGTAGCGAAACAACAATGCGACTAAGTTGCATTCGTGAAATCAGGAGACCATAATAAAATGCCTTCAGATGGGGTGGGTCGCCTTGGCGATACCAGAAAGACAACTCTCAAATCGGGCACATCCTTGGGGGGTGTGAAGGTTCTGGCGATTGGTGCGCTGGGCTATGGATTGATTGCAATGGCGCCTGCGGGGGCGGCTGCACAATCAATTGAAAAATCTGCGGCTGACATGCCGTCAGCCTTTGAGATTGCACAAAACAATTCATCTTCTTCAGCCCTTTCAAACGAGACCCATGCGTTTGACATTGAGTCACAGCCGCTTGCGATGGCGTTGGTGGCCTTTTCAAGAATTTCCGGGGTTGATGTAGCGATTGACGGCTCTTTGCCCGGCGGGGTTCAAAGCACCGCTGTATCAGGGGAGATGAGTGCGACCGAAGCATTGGACAGAATGCTGTCGCAAAGCGGTCTCGCCTGGCAGGTGCTGAACACAACGACGATTTCAGTTATCGATCCAAGCGGTGTAAGCAATGATGATAATGACTTCGTGACAGCACCTGTCGTCGTGATGGCAAGACGTCGCGGCATGGGGCCGAATGGTGTTCCCGATGAGGTTTATTCCACCCCGGGCTCTGTGGCGGTGATTACGCAGGAAAGCATGCGCAAAGCACCGGTGCGCGAGGCGCGTGAGATTTTCAATAATGTTGCCGGTGTCGATATTGCAAACGATGCACAAGATCCTGGTTTGACAGTCAATGTGCGTGGTCAGCAGGAAATGGGTCGGGTAAACGTCAATATTGATGGTGCGCGTCAGAACTACAATCAGCTGACACATGGCACGGCATCACGTGTTTATGTCGACCCGGCACTTCTGGCCCAGGTTGAGGTCGAGAAGTCTGATTTGGCCAAGAATGGCGGCGCGGGCACGTCTGCCGGGATCGTCACAATGCGAACGCTCAATACGCAGGATATTCTCGATCCGGACGAGGAATGGGGCGGCAAAGTCAATCTGAGCCGCGGTACAAACCAGTACGACTTTGCGGGTGACGTTGCCGTTGGTGCACGTGTTTCGCCAAAGTTTGATGTGTCTGCGGCAGTTAGCCGAAAAGTCGTCGGCGATTATCGCCCCGGGACACATAACCCCGGCCTTTATCAGGAAATCGATAGTTCACCAAAATATGTCGATGTTTACAGTTCACGCCCGGAATACAGTTATGTCCGGCAAACGTCGGGGCTGGTAAAGGCGAACCTTTTTCTGACGGAAGATCAGGAAATAAATCTTGGGTATGTCGGGAGTAGCACGTCATACACAAAATCGAGTGATTCGACGAACAACTACCAGGACCACAATAAAACTGACGTTCATACAGTAACCGCCAAGCATGTCTGGAACCCGGATTCAGACCTCATTGCCATGAATAGTGGAGTCTATTGGACGCGGACACAGAACCATCAATTTAGGCCGGCTCGTATTGATGAAGATGGTGACGTCGATATGGACTCATTTGATAACCAATACACGCTCGATACGTTGGGTGGTAAGGTGTCAAACAGTAGCAGCTTCGACCTTGACCTGAGCAATGATGTAGCGGGTCACCTCGGTCTGGACTACGGTGTCGAGTATTTTCAGGACAAGGCCAAAACAAGTGCCGAGCTTGGCGGTCTTGGTGGTGCAGGTGCCGCGTATGAAATCGAAGGTGGCACCCCAGCTGGCGAGCGTGACGTTTCCGGAGGCTTTGTTGCGGCCACTTATGACCTTAACAACATGTTCGAGCTCCGGGGCGGCCTTCGCTATGATCGTTACTCGCTGACCGGTGATTCCTATTGGTGTGAGGAACAGAATACATCCAACCTCTGTGAGGATGGTGGTACACCACTGAACATTGATCTCAGCGAAGATGGGTTTTCGCCATCGGTTGGCGCCAGTGTCAATGTGACTTCGGGAATTCAGCTATTTGCAAATTATCGCCGGAACATGCGTGCCCCAACCATCATGGAATCAATGATCAAGGGCGATCATATTGGCGACAATGCCGGTTTGCCGTTTTACTCCAACGCGAACCTGAAGCCGGAAGAAAGCGAGACAAAAGAAGTTGGTGTCAACTTCAGCTTTGACAACGTGCTTCGCCAAGGCGACGGGTTCAGGGCAAAACTTGCATACTATCGGACCGCAATTGATAACTATATCACCTTGGCCAATGTGCCCCAACCGACGCCGAGCCGAAGTGGTGTTGGTGTGATTACGAACCAGTCAAAAGAAGCAGAAGCCATCGTCAACTTGACTGACCCGGTATACATCAATGGCACCGAAGCCGAGCTTTCTTACGATGCTGGCGAGTTCTATCTCGGTGGTACGATATCGATTTCCGATACCGATCTGTCAGGCAACCACAATCCATATGTTCTCGACACAGCATATGATCCCTTTGCTGCGGTAAACTATACCCAATTGGGTGGAACCTATCTTGGCTACAACGAAGTCAACTACGGGACCGCTGATCGGCTTTTCGGGATTTATGCAATTCCAAAGCGAAAATACACGATCGATGGCGGGTTCCGACTGTTTGATCAGGACCTTGTTCTTGGAATGCGGGCATCATTTGTCTATCCGCAGGATAACTTCGGCAGCAGCAATTCGTCCTCAATCGTCTCTGAGTATTTCAAGTACCGGGTGTTTGATTTCTACAGCTCTTATGAAATCGACGAGAACCTCACACTGAGATTTGCGGTGAACAACATGCTTGATGAAGCCTATGTGCAGGGGACCGGCGGAACATTCGCCCCGGCACCAGGACGAACCGCCATACTGACTTTTAGCGGCAATTTCTAACGTAACGCCGCATCGGCAAGATGTTGAACCCAACCAGGTATGCACCTGGTTGGGCTTTCGTGCTGATTATCTTAAACTATTGATAGTAAACAATTTTTTCCGTTGACTCTTCAAGATAATAAGAGTCATTCTCATTTTGCTATCCGCTGAATGGGTAGCTTAATGACAGGAGAAACTGACATGACTATTACGATTGATCTCAACGCAGCATCTTCGGGCGCTGGTGTGGACCTGCATGGTGTTATTGAAGACTTCAACACGAACTTCTCCCTTGGTTCGGGCAACCACGGTACTTTCTATGATGGCTTTGTACCGTCGAGCTATTACGGTGGTACACAGTTCCTGGCGGCCGACCAGGATAGCAGCAGCAGCTACACCGGTTCTGTGCTTGCGACTGCGGGAAGCTCTGACTTCGTTTACGACATCAACACACACACGATCACGGGCAATCTCGACAAGCTGTCCTTTGGCACGACCCTTGGTGTCGCAGACAACGGAACCGAGTTTGACTTCACCGACTCGCCTGTTGATATCTCGGGCCTGAACCTGTCCAACAGTGACACGAATGGCGTTCTTGTCGACATCTATTCGGGCAGCACCGATACGCTGGAATCTGTCCTTGATTCTGGTGTTGAAATCAACGGCAGCACTGGCGATGACGTGATCGGCGGTTGGGCTGGTGACGACGCTCTGACCGGTGGTGACGGCGCGGATACCTTTGAGTTCGACACCTCGTCAAGCTTTGGCGATGACACCATCACCGACTTTGAAGACGGTACCGACCTTCTTGATATCGACTACAGCTCGGTCACCATTGGCGATGATGGCGCGGGCAATGCCGAGATCACCCATGCCAACGGCACCATCACCCTGACCGGTGTTGATTTCAACGACCTTGATGCAACGGACTTCGTTTAACAAAACGGCCCGTCCCGCAAGCTGCGGAACGGGCGCAAGGTCTTGATTGCAGGGTGCCGCGTAACAGCGGCACCCACCCCAACCTACCCTAGATGACTGGTGTATCAAAAGCGTGTTTGTCAAAGCATCCCAAAGCCCAACCCAGCCTTCGACGCATTCCGGCCCGATGAGTCGTGCCCTTGGCGCCTTGCGCAGTGCCTTTCTGGCCGTCGGCGCGATGAGCGGTGTGTCGAACCTTTTGATGCTGACCGGCCCGCTTTTCATGCTTCAGGTCTATGACCGCGTTCTGGCAAGCCAGAGCATCCCGACCTTGATTGCCCTGATCGGGCTTGTGGTCGGTCTTTATCTGTTTCTTGGTGCGGTTGATGCTCTGCGTGCACGCATGTTGGTCCGGGTTGGCTGGCGGGTCGATGAACAGATCGGTCCCATGGCTCTTTCGAGCACCTTGGATCTGCGCCTGAAGAACGGCCGTGAAACCTCTCAGCCGCTTGGTGATCTTGACCAGATCCGACAGTTTCTTGGCGGTTCGGGGCCTGTTGCGATATGCGACTTACCGTGGATGCCACTTTTCCTTGGGATCGTTTTTGCCTTTCACCCCTGGCTTGGCGTGCTGGCCCTTGTCGGTGGGGTGGTCCTGATTGTTCTGACCCTGATCAGTGAATTTGTAACGCGCAAGAAAGTCGCGCGGATGAACAGTCAGATTGTCAGGCGCAATGCGTTGATCGAAGCCGGACGGCAAAATGCCGAAGCCATTCGTGCGATGGGTATGGAAGATGCCTTTCGCGGGACATGGGCAAAGCAAAACAATCTGTATCTAAACGACAACACCGCCGTTGGTGACGTCACATCGACCTTTTCGGCCTATATCAAGGTCATTCGTCTGGCATTGCAGTCCGGTGTATTGGCACTTGGCGCCTATCTTGCGATCAAGCAGGAAGTCACCCCCGGTGCGATGGTTGCAGCATCGATTTTAACCGCGCGTGCTTTGTCACCGGTTGA